>Ga0209756_1003210_pt1 | contig 13430 bp, 22 predicted proteins | sample ETNvirenome_6_85_FD_184071 | JGI IMG/M metagenome (GOLD analysis project Ga0209756, IMG submission 184071) | Marine viral communities from the Pacific Ocean - ETNP_6_85 (SPAdes) (version 3) | ecosystem: Environmental > Aquatic > Marine > Oceanic | place: Pacific Ocean | collected 2013-06-19
ACAGGCAAAACCCCCGCCGCCGAATTCAGCAGAGCAAAAGGCAATTAATCGGGTCTTAGGGTATTGGGATGTAATTCAAACAGCAGCCACTAACGCGGGAATCAATCCGCAACTGCTGGCGGCCTTAGTCTATGTTGAATCTAAAGGCATGGTTAGTGCTAAACGTGTGGAACCTGACGGGCGGACAAGTTACGGACTAACGCAGATCCTGTGCAGCACAGCGCAAGATATGGGCTTCAAGGGAACGTGTGGGGACTTGTTTGGCCCGGCTGTCAATCTGGCATGGGGTGCAAAGTACCTAAAATCACGGATTAACCTTTATGGGCTGGATCTAGGGATCTTGTCATATAACACGGGCAGCCCCCAGCATGACCAGGGGGGCAAGCTGTACGATCCTAATCAATATATAAGGAAGGTTAAAGCGGCTTTTAATCATTTTGGTACTGCTGGATAAAGATACATACTTCTATTACGAAAACGAAATCATACCGCGCAGCCCGCAAGGGATACCCGCTAGCTTTGTTCTTAAACTTGATCAAGACGGGCAACAGCTTTGGGGCTCAGGGCGAAACGGGCGATTATTGGAACCTCACCAACATGACGGGTTCTGGGGCTGGAAAGTAAAAAGCGTAGGCTTAGAAGAATTTAACTGCTGTGATTGACATTAGGGGGCGAAATGGCAGAAAGACGGATTAAGAGAACGATATTCTATAGCGGTAGCGTGGGGGCTTCAACCGGGAACGTTATATCTTCCAATATCTTCACGCATCAATTTGAGATTCAAAAAGTACACTGTAACTTTGTGCAAGGAACGGATAACACTTTAAAAATCTATGTCATATCAACCGATAACAGCACCAGCACAGGCACAAGCCGAGTCACTACGCCCGGGTTTAATGTTTTCTCTGGCGGGAACCTATCTAGTTCAGAACCTTATATGATTGGTGATGGGTATATCGCGCTGCACACTTACTTCATTGTGCCGGAAAACAATTATCTGATGGTACTGGGCATAAATTCAGACACAAGCGCCCATACCCTTGAGGTTCGCGTGGAAGGGGAAGAAATCCTATGACAAATATACTCAACTTACTACCTACTATTATCAGCGGGACCGAGAATCCCCTGACCACGATTTCAAAATCAGTTGGAATTACCGGGACATTCGACACGGGCGCGAATTTGGACGTTGATACCTCGGCTGAAGTTTTAACCAGTACAGATTTTGACACAACCCAAGGGGTCATAATTACCGCTGACTCGGATAACTCAGGAACCGTATTTATCGGAAACAGTGATGTCGATGCCGGGTCAACGGATGCTACCAGCGGAATTCCAATCACGGCGGGCGAGTCAATTTTCTTCAGTGCCAGTAATCCGAATGTTATCTATGTCATAGGCTCAGCAGTAAACCAAAAAGTATACTGGCTAGCGGTGTAAATTATGTCAATGAAATTCCTTAAGACCGTAGCGGGTGCAGCGGTTTCGTCTTTATGGGAAAAAGTCTCAGGCAATGTTGTTGTCAAGGATACCAGCGCCAATGTAGGGATTGGGACTGATGACCCGGACGACAGCCGCCTTTACATAACTCAAGACTCTGCAAGTAACCCCGTCTTAACCTTGCTTGATACTGATGCAATTGCTTATGATTTCGTTTTCCCGGATACAAACACCCTAAAAATAACGTGTGCAGGTGGGGCAGATAGAACTTTTGAGTTAAACAACTCAGCCGGGGGTGTTTTCAACCTAAAAACTGACGGCAACCTAGTCATCGGCACAGCGGGAAAGGGCATCGATTTCAGTGCGCAGACCCCGGCGGCTGGCATGACGGCTGAATTGCTAGATCATTATGAATGCGGGACGTTTACACCTGTAATAGCCGACGCTTCAACTGGCGGTAATACAGGAAGTGGCACAGTAGTTGGGCTTTACACCAGAATCGGGCGGGTGGTAAATTTCAGCATGAGCCTTTCCCTTATTAACACATCTGGAATGACCGCAGGGAATGTCATTTATTTTAGGGGGCTGCCTTTTACAGCCAGCAGTAGTGTAAACGGGTTTCCCCAATCTGCACTTATACATACTGTTACTTTTTCTGATGATTACGTGGTGGGACGTGTTAACGGTAATGACACGCTTATCATACTACAAGAAATGGACAGTGGGGCCGTATGGGGATCCTTAACAGTAGCGGCAATATCTTCAGGCGCTTCTTATATATATGTACAGGGCAGTTATCCAATATAAAGGAGAATTAAAATGGCATTAATCGAAACACAAGAATATCAAACTGAAGTTTTACCGATATCAAGCTATCACCAAGTACAGGTTCGCGTGTCAAACCTGATTGTAGACGACAAAACCGACGAAGTTAAAGCCGTTACATATCACCGTTATGTCTTAGCACCTGATGCAGATCTAACAGGGCAGCCCGCCGAGGTTAGACGCGTGGCTAACGCAGCATGGACTAAATCAGTTAAGGATAAATACGCAGCCTTTCAAGCGGAACAGGCAGCCGAAGAAACGCCCGGCGAATGATTACCAAGACCAGCTTAAGCCCATTTAAGAAACTGGGCAGCGATATTGTTACCCGCACCGCCACAACCAAGCTAGGAATCAATGTCGATGATCCCATTGGCACGCTTGATATTGATACAGGATCAGGCGGCTTCACCGTCACAGAAACCACGCTAGCGGATGACGCACAAGTCAGCCTAGATGATATCTTGCCCGGACAAACGGGGTTATGCTGGCTAAACGGAACCAATGCCAGCGCTACACGGTATGTCAGTTGTTGTTTTGCTATGGAAGGCGATAATGATAACCTGACCGAAGCCTTCGACACGCCCGGGACTTTGGAACTGGGGTCACTGGTCACCAATCGTATTTGTGTTATTGCTGACGGCGACGGGACATACACCATGACCAACAAACTAAACGAAGAAGTCACATTAGCTGTTATGTATCTTGGATCGGATTAATGGCAACCGAACAACTAAGAGAAAAGAAAATCATCTTTCATCCTGACTCGGGCAAAGTCACCTTGTTAAAAGATAGGATTTTTACTGATGATCAAGGGACAATCTTAGCCCACCGCACCAATATAGCCGAAACCTTGAACCGTGATCAGGTAGACCGCTTGGAATTTTTCGGTAAATACAAACCGCTTATAATCCAGTTCTGGGAATTAATGGCAGCCGCTAACCCGGAACCAGTAAACAAGATATATAAGATAACCAAATACACAAAGAACGGCGGCATCCTAGGCAACCTCAACGGTAATGGGTCAACTTATGTATATGCCGATTTTGCATCGGGCGAACTGGCTAACGGCGATAGCGTCACCATTACAGGCTCAGATGAACCCGCTTATAATTCAACATGGACTATACAGAAGACCCATGCCGGGTACGGACGTTTTGCTATTCCCTTGAAGTTCTTGTCAAATCCCACGAATAAGGGCAGTTTCACCATTAATTAACGATGTCTTACCGAAAAGACGTCAAGGAACACCTCACCGAAAAAGACCACACCAACAAAAAGACCATGACAACCTTCAGCCTTGCCAGCAGCGCAACCGTTATGGGCGGGGCAGCCTTTGATTTCTTGGAATTGGTTAGCGAGGAAGTGCTTAGCTATGCCGGGGTAGGATTATTCGGTACGGTGGGATTCTTGGCTATGCGGATTTTCATCAGTGCAGAGAAAGACAGCTTAAGGATTGATTAGGCCTTGTATTTAAGTTTAGACTTAAATACATATATTTAACTCACGACTTAAATACAGAAAAGGGCCGAAATCGTGGTGTTTTACTTTATATGTATTAAACATTGTATCTTAAGTACAAGACCAGATGATTAATTCGCGCGTCAAGCCTAGCAATTTTTTGTTTTCTTTAGCCCACTCAGCTTGTGTGCCATTATATTGCTCGGTGGAGTAAGGGCACGATATGCGGGCTTTCAAGTCTAAATTGACAGCACAACATAAATCAATCACATGGTCAGCGGTGGGCTTATTATCTACACCGGCGTACATTGTAGGCTGAATCAATAAAGCAATAGCCCCTTTAGATTGTTTTTGCCCTATACCTTCCACCACTTTAACCAAATTATCAGTAAAATCCTCCAAGCTCATATTGGCTAAATCTTCGGCATCTTGCGAATACTTATTAAACGCTTGCCGCCAGTAAGGCGGATCAAGATAAGTTAAGGAAACATCATTCCACCTATTACCTAAATCAGGCAAGGACTCCACTGCATCCAAACGCCGTATCTGATCGGCCCGGGCTGGTATGGGTTTACGGTCTGAGACATAATACCGCCGTAAACGTTTTAAGCAAACATCTATGGTAGAACCGCCACCGGCAAAAGGATCAACCACTATGTCCAGAGGGTTTGTATACAGATAAAGAAGGTTATCAATAATTCGCTGCTCAGAATTACCAAAATGCTGCACATTATTAGACAGCTTGGAAAAATTCCAGATATTATAGAGCGGTGGAGTAAAATCTTGATCTTTGTCAAAAGCTAGACTTTTAGCCAAATCGGCAACACTTCCGTTTTGGCTAAAACTTTCAATCATGCGTGAGATTGTTTTTTGTGGAATATTAAGAATATCGGATATTTCCTGCTGTGTATGACACGAGATATACAAATCAAAGACTTGCTGCTTCTGCTGCTGGCGTACCTGTTTATCAATGTCGGACAAGTAACCCCTAACAGTTCTGGCAGATACCGATAAATCAACGGCTATTTCATCCTTAGTTAAGCCGGTGGCGCTGGCGTACAATCTAACGGCTGCCGATTTCTTGTCCTTTTCGTTTAACTGCCAGCCGTGTTTACTGTTGGCTTGTATGGCTAGGCGCAACAATTCCACCTCACTAACCGTCTGAGTGATAATAACGGGTATGTCTTGCACTTCATTGGTCTTGTAAGCCGTCCAGCGGTGGAAGCCGTCTATCAGTTCATCATGTTGGTTTATCTCAATGGGCGGCAATAACTCCAAGTCTTGGGCGTATTTCTGCACCAAAGCCGGGTCATGTTTAAAACGTGGGTATAAATCATCACGGAATTTAATCTTATCTACTTGCCTTGTTTCCATTTTCGCTTCCTTCAACTAGCATTTGCGCTAAATAATCAGATATTTGTATAGGGTTTTCTTTTATATTCTGGTAAAAGCTAACAGCATCACTTTTTGTCATGTAGCGTTGCCTTTTATGGTCTTTGGTTTTCCGGTAGCCATAATCACTCATTAACCGCCAGAAGAATTGACGGTAACTTTCCAAACCTATTAATAACCGTGAATCGTGCCATTCCACCGGCACAAAATAATTGTTATTCATGTGTGAATGCGAATTATCCCTTACCCTTACCTGTTGACAAGCTATCTCAATTAAGTCTTGACCGGTAATACAGTAAGCGGCATTCTGGAAGTGATTAATCTTGACATAAGCACTGGGTATGTTGCGCTGTTCAGCGATTAGGATTTTCTTTAACTTCTTTAATACAAATGTGGCTTCGGCCCAATGCTTAGGTCTTTCATGATCCATAGGCCAACTACCGGCGTTAGTGCCTTCCACCTCTACAGCTAAAGGACGGTCAGGATCAAGCGATAATAAATCAATACCGTAAATATTAGCGTTCTTGCTTAACGGTATGCCGGTTTCACGGTAAACCTTATCAGCAACAAACAACTCATCACGGGCGCTAATGCCTTCAAAAGCGTTATGCGTATTATAATCATCAACAGGAATACCTACGCTATATCTACTGGTAAAAGCTGGGTCACCGTTATTCTCATGTTCAGCTTCCAAGATTTTCTTTATTTTCTTGTGGGCTTCACCATCATAACCATATAAGAAAGGCTCTTTTTTTTCTCTCATGGAAACCCCTTTCCCTTTATTACCGTTCTGTTCCGTATGAATAAAAAATATTTCAATGTTGCAGAAGTTGCAACAAACCTCGACATCAGTGACCGCGCAGTACGCCAACGCATCAAGGCTCGGACAATCCAAGCGGAAAAAGTCGGTAATGCGTGGCGCATCCCTTCCGAACAATTCCGCGAGGATACCGAACCAAGCGACGAAACCCATGATATGATTGAGTTTCTCAAGTCGGAACTAGCGGAAAAGAATAGACACATTGCGGAACTGACTAAGACATTGCAGCAGCAACAGACACTATTACTGATTAGCGAAGATAAGCAGCGGTCATGGTTTAGCCGATTATTAGCACGCATAAAAAGCCCAAACTATAATTATAGCGGTTAGCCATAACGCGATTAAGTACAGGCAGCCGCCGAATATGGTGGAAACATTAACGGGGCGCATTGGCTTTCCTGATCAATCGTTCTTGAATCATGGCAATTTGATTCTTGACATTCACCCTGTCAAACCCCGCTACAGTGGTATCAGGTTTGGGGGGGTCTGGGTCTGGTTTGGTCTGGTCTGGTTGTTTGATTCGGCCTATAGTTGCGCGTGTTTTGCGTTTAAGCTGTTTCGAGTGTTCATCTGCGTCTAGCCTTTCCTGATGCCCTTTAATCAACATCCAAAACGGCCCTTCTTTTTTTCTTGCGGCGTCAAATAGTTTGGGTAGGTGGGCTATTCGGTCAATATCAACGTTTTTGATAGCATCAACTAGCGTGTCTATCGGGTTATCAGTTGGTATCTGGTCAAGTATTTTCTCGATTTCCCGGTCTGGCGGGACGTAGGAATTGGATTTGCTGATTAATGCTTGCTTTACCTTGATTAATTTTCCTTCCCCTTCCTTGGCCCCTAACTTGCTATTAGTTATACTAACTGTATTAGGGGGGTTAGTTATATTATTTAATCTTATATTACTTATGTCGGTATTTTTTACCGAGGGTCTCGGTAATATTTCCCTAGCCTGCGTTTCAATCTTGTAGACCCGTTTTTGGGTGTTCTTAGAAGTGATAAAACCCGCCGCTTCCAATTCCTTGATATACTTGCGTAGGCTTTTTTCTGTGACGTTCACTTTTTCGGCTAACGTTGCCTGTGCGATTTGGATAGTCCAACCGTTTAACTGGTTACCGTCTTTGTAACGGTCAAGGTAGAAGTACGTCTTGAAGGCGTAACCTGTTAAAGCTATCGTCCTTGGGTCATCTAGCCAATCATAATCAATAGATAGATAGAAACTTAGTTTCTTTGCTGTAGCTTGCATTTACTCACCTCTTAAATTATTTAAAATTGATTGCCAGTTAAGGTTTGTTGAGACTGACCACTTGCCGAAATACTTTTCCATCAGCCAGCTATCTAGTTCTAGAAGCCGCTTCTGTTTTTCAAATTTGTCCACCGTCATTAATTCCAATTCGTCAATTAGGAACTCGATCAGCCCGGAGCGGCTAACGTTTAACTGATCGCTGAACCGTTTCAATTTGGCCCGGGCTGTGTCGGTTAAGTAGATTGACTGATTGCTACCGTTCATTTAAGACCTGTTTAGCCATTTTTTTCAATCGTTGCGGTTCCGGGGCCAGTTCGACTAAGTTTTGTAAACTGTCATGCGCAAAAGCAATACCTTTGAAAACGCTGTGCATTGATTCCCGCACCCTTCCGCATTGGATATCGATCTGTTCAATAGTTTTGCCTGTGTCTTTGTCCCTTTCTGGTAATAGATTCTTAATCATCTTTAAGCGCGTCTGTATCAAATCAGCGTCATCAAGAACAGTGTTCAACCTGTAGCGAATGCCTTCTAAATCTTTTTCGCTTTTAACTAGGAAGCTGTCCACTTCATCGAAGACAAAACTGTCAACCAGTTCTAAATATTTATCCATTTGTTTATCCTTTTTCGGGCATGAAAAAACCCCCGCGAGACTGCCCACAACCTCGAAGGGGTGTAACTGTTGACTTTAATAGTGCGTTATGATAAAATGAAAAAGCTCTCATTGTTGACCTGTCAGAGGGGAAGCTAAGAGTTTTGGCGTAAAGTCTACAAACTTTGCGCCTTTTTTATTGGTAACGAGTTTTTTAACTGAATAATTACAATTATGATATAATTTCATTGTTTTTGTTGTGTGGGGCTGCCTTTTGTTTTCGAGACGGGGCAGCCCCTTGATATTTATATTAATATTCTATCACAGATGTAATACCAAAAATGATGCCAGCGTAAAAAAAAATAACTTGTTAAATCTGTTTTTATCATCTGTTTTTATCAATAATTTAACTTGTTAAGTTTCAATTTCTATCTGTAACAACCGCACCAAACGCGATCAGAAACACTAACCCCGCTATCAACAGGTTCTTGAAGTCCCAATCTGGCAACGTGGGCGGGATAAGATTCAGCCCCGGCCCTATGGGAGGTAGTGGCCCCGCGCCCGCCTTAGCGCGACTATCGGGGCTTCCTGTATCTTTACCTACCCGCTTTTCTAGTTCCTGCGCCGCTTCCGTATCGTCAACCGCTACTAATTGCTGTAATTGACTGTCTGACAAGTCTTTGTATCCCGCCTGGGGCGCTGCTGCTGATGTTTCCCTAATGTCTTGCAAAGATTCTTGCCTACGCTTACCAACTGTTAAGCGCCCATTTTCGCGTTGAGTCTGGTAATATTCTATTTTGTTATCCCGGGCCAATCTAACAAACCACTTGGCCCCGCTTCCTTCAATCGGGCGGGAAGTGATTACCCTGTTATCATCGCGCGTTAAGCCGTAATAGACCAAAGGAATATAACGCCATCCCGCCGCTTCTACGGCCCCGCGTTCACCAATTGAAAAGATATCAGCTATGGCTAATTCTCGGTACAGCATCCCGCCGTTAGTTTGTTGATAAACTTCAATGGCGATTGGATCAGTTAAACCCCAAATCATTAAAAAACCTTCCTGATGATCAAAGCCACGCCCAAAGCGATTAGGCTGTATTGAATCAGCTTACTTGACTTGGTGCGCTTATAGACATCCTTGAAATCAAATCCTGATAAATCCGTTCTTCTGTTAACTATCATCGTTTTCACCTTTCAATGCTTCCATTATCCGGTCTGCTATTTCTTTCACCAGCTTAGAAACCAATTCGTCTATATTAAGCTCATCTACTACACGATCAACCAGCTTATCAACCCAGCCCATGACTACCCCTTACTGATATTATTCATTATACTGCTGGCTTCCGCTGCGTCATCGGTTAAGGAACTAATTAGGATGGTGGTTAATTTGTCCAGCCTATCACTAATCGCGTTCAGTTCTTCCCTGACATCGTCTTCTAACTGTTCTAATGCAGCGTTAACAGCGTCAAACTTGGTATTAAAGGTTTCGCTCTGCTTAGCGTTATTACGCATCAAGAAAACGAAAACGCCAACTAGACTAACTTGAAGAAAGGCTTGTGCCGATAAGTCGGCAAAACTCATGGGATCTATAATTGCGCCCTTAGTTCTTTATTTTCGGCTTCTAATTCGGCTATCCGTTCGCGATAAGGCTCGGTAGCAAAGGGGAATATTCGGCCCTTGAACCATCCGGGTATAAACCTTTGCTGATTAGTGCGCCGGGCATATCTGGAACCGTCAAAGCCGTTATTAGCATAAAACATAGACCGCTCAACTAAGACGTCTTCAACTTCGATTCCGCTTTCTATGGCCCGTAATGTGCCACTGCCCACAATACCGTCAACGTCGATACCTTTACCACGGTTATTGGCTGAAGTCTGCAAGATATGCCCAGCATAGGAGCCGTGATTGACCGTCATATCAAAATAGATATGCTTAAGGTTGTCGGGGAACTCAGGTAGCCTAAATTTGTCCCAATACATTTGTTTATAGATTTCAACGGCTGTACCCTTGTCTAACTGTTTAACCTCGTCTTTAGTAGCCTCACGGCCTAGAAAGGCTGATAGAGTGGCTAATGTCACCCCTCGGTTAGTGGCATTTCCCTTGTCCAAAGGATCGTCCACGAATCCCCCTTCCATTCGGAGGACATCTTGAATAATAGTCTCGTATTGTGTTTTCATTGGCTTAAAACGTATCCTAGCATTAACAGCGGAAGCCAGCCTTGGCCTGTTTTGGCTGTGGTGACTTTTTGGCCCGCTTCAATATCTGCTACAAGCTGTTTTCTGGGTTTATAGGTATAATCATAGTCTTTTTCAACGTAGGTGATGCCCGTGTCTTTAAATTGTCGTTTCAGTTCATCTTCTACTAATTTCTGTGGCGGCTCAGTTAGTATTTCCGGGTCTTGGGTTTGGGGTTTGGGCGGTTCTTTGCTTTTACGTTCTATTTCCCTAACGTTTTCCTGTGGCGTGTTCTTGTCTGGGCGATCGGGCCACAAATCGATTAGTTCCTTTCCTTCCGCATAAATAACCTTAATATCTTTAGGGATTAAATGCGGGTACATTTCGCCCGCTGTTCCCTTGACTTTTTGCCAAGACGTAGACCCGCCTTGATTGGCGTAAACTTCCACGGCTGAAACGCCAAACTTAATAACCGCTATTAATGTCCCCACACCTTTAACAACTTGATAAGCCATTTATCTTCTCAGTAATAAAAAAGCGATCCCAATCACAGGAAGTAGCGCCCGTAAAGAAGGGGGTTCAATAGGCGGTAAGGGTTTCTTTTGTGCTGCGGCTTTCGGCTGCGGTTCATCTTGACCGAATATTTTATCCCACCATGATCGCCCCGTCTGATAAGTACGTTCTACCGATTGGGCCGTTTGTTCTACTTGGCCTGTTATGCGGTCTATTTTTTGGGCTGCGGTTTCACCTGTTGCCCCGTTGGTTAATTGGTTTGTGGCGCTTGGTACTATCATTTTGCTTACCCTTCCAACCTGATGGTAATTTCTGGAAATATTCTATTAAAGGTATATCCTGCCCCGGAAGTAACTAAACTTACCAAAATGGCGGCCTTGATGTCTTGCTGTATCCAGTATGCAAGACCAAAACCGATCCATAACCCTTGACACTGTAAACATCTAAGAAAATAGAGTCGATTCCGAGGTAAGAACCCGAATATCTTTGAACGCGCCACAATCAGCGCAGCAGATAAAGCAGCTAACACCTCAAGTAGTTCATTCATATGTAACATAATAGCATTAATTTGTTGACATGGAAACATAAATATGACAATATATAAAGAATTAAAGACATAAATAAGTAAAAATGTCCACAAGAAAGCCCAAATGATGCCAGCAGAAAACCAAACTAATCCCAAGCTGAAAGACGTAAAAGACATTGTTGAAGTCTGCACGGACTTCGCCAGCTTTGAAACAGCTTGCCGAAACGAACTCAGAAATAGGAATTTATTATTAACTTTTATCACGAGGGAACCCGGAAAGAACACCCAAGTTAATTCGGCTACTTTTTCCATTGATCAGGTACTTGACGAAATTGAAGGGCTTAAAACAGATCTGTTTACCTACTTCAAGAACCATAAAGACATCCAGCCCTATCCCGGGGAATACCAAGTCCAAATCAAAAACGGTTCATCAAAAACCATTTTGACTTCCGCACCAAGGGTAATATTCAAGGGAACGGGAACCAAGACAGATCCCAAGACCAAGCCGGGAACTACAGCCGCGCCGACTGCCACTTCCAGTATGACTAAGGATATTCTAACGGCTTTGCCTAGCGTGGTCTCAGCTATTCAGTTATTACAACCTAAACCGCAAGCCAACAATGATAACAAGTTGATAATCGATTTCATGAAAATGCAGCAAGACAATTCACGCCACGAACAAGAAAGGTTAGACCGTTTAGAATCTCAACGCCGCGCAGACAAAAAGGAAATGCAAGAACTCGCCCAATCATTGGCGGCCCGTTCACCTGTTCAAGATTTAGCCGAGCTTGAGGAATTCCGACAACAGGTTAACGCCAGCAATAGAAGTGCCGCTAGTAGCCCACCTAATATAGCCGGGGTTAATGCTGCGGGGCAGCCTTCCTCATCTTGGGATAAGCTGGCCGAGTTGGGCGGTAAATGGTTGGAATCGGCTATGTCAGCCCATGCTCAACGCCAAACCGAAGCCCAGACATCAGAAGCCATAGATGCTAAACGCGCCGAGATATCAGAAATGGCGGAAAGTGAGATAACTGTGACTGATTATCTTAACGACTTAACCAAGTTGATACAGGAAGAAACCGAACCTGTAGCCATATTAAAAGGAATCCAGCAGTTATTAACATTTGCTAAAGAATCGGGCCAGCTTGACCAAATTCCAGAGTTAATCGAATGTGAATATGATTTGGAAATGTCGCTATTGGCTTTACTGGACAGTAGAACGGAAAATAAAGAATTTATCGCCGAAGTAATGAAAACGGCGGCCCCGTTTTTACCTTTAGTTAGTGCTGAGTTAGGCATCATTAATAAAGAATCATCTAATGGACACCATGAAGAACTGGAACACAATAATCTTGTTGGGGTTGCCGCTACTGCTGAAGAACCTCAGCCCCAAGAAACGGTTTAACGCTTCTGTTGGGTTAGCCGGTGTTTTGGGTGCGGTGGATTTAAACACCATCCGCGATAAGGTTTATGAGCATCTTGAAAGCGCCCCCGTCACATTGGGACTCGCCCCGGATGGAACCTATCAAGAAACCGTCGAAGTAGCCGACATCAACGAAAGAATTGGGCTTTTAAAACAAATAATCCGAGAATCCATCGCAGATCCAGCTATTAAAAAACGGGCTGCTACATTAGTACGCGGAACGGATGAGAAAGAAATTCAAGCCGTGTTCAGCTTCATTAAAAACAATGTTAAATTTCGCGAGGAAGACGGCGAGCGATTCCAAGACAGCCGGGCAAGTTTGGCCCTCGGCTACGGTGACTGTGACGATATGGTTGTATTAGGGGCGTCACTTTTTCATCACCTCGGCTTCCCGTTAAAAATTCGGGTTGTCGGCACGCAGGGCGACACGGATTTTAGCCACGTTTATTTGAAGGTTGGACTACCTAAACGCCGCCCGGCTAAATGGATTAGCTTTGATCCTTCAGTCGATAGGCCGCTTGGATGGGACATTGAAAGCGAAAAGAAAGTAACAATGCAAAAGGAATATCAGATTTGATCGTTAGAACCAAACCGCAGCCCAAACCAGCTAAACGGCAAACGGTGCGGGAACTTAACCAACAGAACCAACAACAGAATTTAGGCAAAGCGCAAGTAACTATAGTGAGGGGCAAATAATGGGATACCAGCAAAATTTAGGTGCAGTTACGGAAGCTGATGTTAGGGCGTTAGTTAGTCCGCCGACTTGGGCTGATGTTTCAGCCGCGGCCCTAACGCGATTCAAAGCCACGGAAGGAACAGCGCCACAATATACATTAGTTGAGGTGAAGCACCGTGACTCGACGCGCTACGGCCCCGGAACCGCTTATGGCACACGCCGCGACGTAGCAGCGGGAACGGAACTAACTATTACGGGTCAATATGGGAACTGGTTATTAACTTCCGGCGGTGACTATATCATCAAAAGTAACACTAAGGAAGGCATGTCGGACACAAGAATCAGAGCCGCCAT
>Ga0209756_1003215_pt1 | contig 13402 bp, 21 predicted proteins | sample ETNvirenome_6_85_FD_184071 | JGI IMG/M metagenome (GOLD analysis project Ga0209756, IMG submission 184071) | Marine viral communities from the Pacific Ocean - ETNP_6_85 (SPAdes) (version 3) | ecosystem: Environmental > Aquatic > Marine > Oceanic | place: Pacific Ocean | collected 2013-06-19
AGAACTGATAGGCACCGGCTGTTGAGGTTTCCTGTGACATATAAATACTAGGGTTTTGATCTTCTCCTCCTGTGTTGTCGGTATCTGCGACCAATCCGATTGTAACGTCTTGTTTGCCTTGTACAATCAAGCTGGTGTCGCCTGAACTAGCAGCGATTTTAACGTCGCCATCAACATGCAATTCACATTCGGGAGAATCTGTACCAATACCGACGCGGCTATTTCCTGCATCAACATATAACATATGAGTATTTGAGTCTGACTCCACTCGAAAGTCAGCGTCTAAAGAACCTTCATTAAAAGTAGCAGAACCAGAGACTTCTATAGATCCTGATACTCCTGCATCTGCACCGTATCTACTCATTTTTTAATTTCCTTGTATGTGATTCCAGATCTTCTCGTTAGTATCGCGACATATATACTTCCCTTTTAAACGAAGTTCGTCTTGATGTTCTATCCAAAAATCTTCTAGCTCTTTTGGTATATATCCACAATTAATTTCTTCTCCAGTTAATTGATCTCTTATTTTTGCACTCTTTGTGCTATCAAGAATTTTTAAATAAGCGCCTATAACATCCCGATATTCTTCAGGTGTGGCATTTTCTTTCAACCATTTATACAAAGAATGAAAATTGTTAGTTGTTGATCTGTTAATCTTGCCATTATAAAGGCCACCTAACATCTTAAGGACTTCTTTAGGAGAATTTGTAATAAACTTTTTAGTTCCGCGATCTTTTAAACCAGATGAATGATGATAAGAGATATTCTTAATTAAAAACATTGCAAGCATTAACTGCGTCCGGTGTAATCCTTTAAGATAAGAATCTGTTTTAGAAGGCCGGTCTGAATAATATGCAAACTCTAACCAATCTGCTCTACCGATCATCCAATCAATTTGAACGCCGATATCTTGTTGTTTGTTGTCATCGTTAAACTGAGGGAAGAGCGAGAACATAATTCCAGGTCCAACTTGTTTAGGATCGGTAATTATAAGTTCAGAGTTTTCGTTGATATATTTTGCCAATTCAGTTAAAAAAGCTCGCCAGCCAAGTTCTGCATCTGTTCTAGATCTAGCTCGTTTTTTAAAATTGTTAAATGTGTCTTTCCAATCAGTTGGATTAATGTTCCAAGACTTCAATTCTTCAGGTGTCACTTCTCCAGTAGGAAAAAAGGAGGTAGCATCTCCGGCCAAGTCAATATCTCCCGAGATAGGTTTTTTGCCAACAGACCCGACAGGTCTAAAGGAAGAAAAGACTTCTTTTTTAAGAGGGAAGAGCCTGTTAAGTTCTTTACGATACTTTTCTAAAGTGGGTTCGATGAATTCTTTTGGAATGCTTGCAGTTTGACCTACAAATACATTTCCACCTTCGTTTAAAAACTTACGCCAATTTTCAAGTAGGAGTTTCATTGTTTTAGTGGTGTTTCCCATGTTGTAAATAATTGAGACTTGGATTTTTTCCTTCCAATAGCATCCATTATTTGTTCAGGATTGTATCCTATGTAGATTTTGTTGTTAATTACAAAAATAGGCACCGAGTTTAGTCTTTCGGTATACCCAATACTGTCAGCGAAATCTTTTAATTTTTTTTTAGCACCGGGTGTTTCTAAATCTAAGTCCACATATGTAACATTTTGTTTATTCATCCATTTTTTTGCTACGTTACACCAATAGCACCATTTTGTAGAAAAAATAAGAACTATATGTTCACCTTTTACAGGTGTCGCCATTTGAATATCGTCTTGGTGATAAAAGGTCGTGGGCTTCCATTCGGTTGTCATACAAGCGCTAATAACGAGAAGTGCTAAAACAACCATCAGAAAGTTTTTTATGATACCCATATCATCATTAACTAGTGGATATCAAAAAATATTCTCAGATCACACCTTGTATCTGACAATCCATCGGTATCGTTTTCTCTTAGGTAAATAATGCTCAAAGATCTGACAAGCATAGGCTTCTTGTTCTGCCCTGATTTTATAATACGCTTTGTTTCCTAGAGAACTATATCGGTTCCCTTTCAAATCCCTTGCTTCATCCCAATTATTACGGTATTTGATAAGACCATGAAGCCAATCCCACACATACAGCAAGACTAAACCAACAACAAACATTTCTAAAGTTTGTTGAAAATGAATCGTTTCGTGTCTTTTGGTGACTTCATTCATCTTTCCTTTTGAAAAAACCAAGAAAAAAATCGTTATTGCTCCAATGTTCAAAGGTGCAATCTTTGAAAGCCAGCCAGGAACTCTAGAATTTTCAATAAAGATAGGTTTCCAATTTTTTGGTAATAATTTATTCATCTTCTCTCCTCAAGGAAATTTGGAATCTAAAACCACCAAGCATCCATAATTCTTAAAGTTTTCGTTGATCCAGTGAAGATCGTTATTAGCTAATATCTTCTTCACCAACTCTTGCATTTTAGAGGACTGTCCGGTTATGATTTTGTAAGGTGGGTCTTCCCAAATTATAAAATTTAAAACTTTGTTTTCAACATCTTTATGAAGAACATTATGCAGGTCCAAGGATTTCATATTAAGAAACCTTTAGGTTTTTTTAATTTTTGTTTTTTTTACGCGATCCCAGTAATGTGGACTCATTCTGCCATAACCGTGTCTCCAAGCCATTTGTCTTAGTTGTTCTTCGGACTTACCGCCATGCTTTTCGGCAAATTCTTCATCAGACATATCAGCTAGCTGTTGTTTGTGCTTAGCAACTGAACTTGGCATTCCTTCTGCAAAAGAATCTTTTTCTTCCATAAACTCGCGATCTGATTCACCTTGCTGAGCTTTCGCTTCAGCATCGTCGATACCAGTTCCAAGACTATCTTCACCTAGTGGTTGTAGGTTGCTTTGAACTTCAGGCGGAAGTTCATTCAAGACTTCATCTTGAAGATCTTTATAACCCCACTTACTAGCTTGAGCTTCTTCGTTGCTAAAATAAACCTTTATTGATTTGATTAGATCTGACAAGTTATTGTTTTTAAAGGAAAGATCTTGAATGTCATCTCTTACGCCGTCATCTAAGATCCAATCCATTCCAACTTCTTCCAAGTCGTCTTCAACCTGTCCCAAAACACTGTATCTAAGGTCATCATACTCTTCTTGTTCATCTTCGGTGATATAATTTCGCCAAGATTCCATAATAAGTTTCATATTTTTCATTTGTTTGTTTCCTTGTTAGCAGCAAGCGCAACCATCGCAGGTGCAAGTCTTGCAGCAGCAACAGCAGTGTTCACTAAATAGATTTTTTAGTCTGTGTAAAAATTTTTTCATTTGTTTATCTCCTTGTTATTGTAGGTTATTTTCCAATATAACGGTCATCTTCACCTTTTAATGGGTTTCCACGATCATCAGTTTTGTAGGCTGGACTTACATATGGGCGACCCGAATTGTCTAACTCACCAGATTCGACGCCCGCTATAATATCATCAATTAGTTCATTAGCTTCTTTGTACTTGCGCTTTTTTTGAAGATCCAAGGCTTTCTGTGTCGCATTTTTATATCTTTCTTGACTTTCAGATTTTTTGTATAATCCCTGCCGCCGCTCTTCCGCGCTATCGATAAGATTTTCAAGTTCGGCTCTTTGTTTTTTTGAAGCACTCATACCTTGGTTGACACGCAACGTTCTAGTATCTTTTAAGTTCCGAATTTCTTCCCAAAACTCGTTGAAGGCTTCTTTGCTTTTTCTATAAGCCATTTTTTCAGCACGTTCTTCGTCTGTCCCGTTAATGGGTCTATAAAACAGAAAATATTCTACATTATGGAGACGCTTCATAGCTTGATCTAGTACTGGGTCTCTCCCTCCAAATTTGGTTTTTATTTTCTGCATGAAACTAGGGCTCGTGTCCATGTCTTTATTCGCCCGCCCGTTCAATACATAGGCGTATTTTTTGTCAACGCCGACATTGGGATAGGGTCTACCAAGGGGCTGTCTAGGATTAAAAGGCTCATCGCTAAACTGCTCATTAAGCGCTTGCTCATTAAGCACTTGTTGGATTTCTTCGGAGATAATCTCCACTAATTGTTCCTTTGTTACTTTCATTTTAAAAATCTCCTCCAGTTGTTAAAATGTTCATTCATAGCATCAGCCCAAGATTTTCTTTCAGCATCAATAGCTGTTTGTTGGGCTATCTTAGCCTTCGCTTCCTTGTCGCGTCGAAGAAGTGCTTCTAGTTCTCCAAGTTCTCTATCAAAATAACCTTTTAATTCGCTAGACATAACTAGTTCATATGCGTCTTCAATAGCTCGGAAATATTTATCAGCCATTTCCATAAACTTTATGTTCCATTCGGGATCTGACCTCGCCTTAAACTCAACATAAAATGTTGCTTGAGATTTTCCACTTACGGGTTCATAAACTTCTGAAGCATGAATAATGCTGAAATTAACGTCGGCCATAATGTAAGGATTCTCTTCTTCTTTTAGATCAAGCATTTCCTGCCCATCAGCATACTCCACAGCGGCAGCGAACACTCTATGTACAGCGCTTTTAAAACTTTGTCTGGCTTGACCACTTTTTAATCTAGTCTTTGCTGTCATTTGCATATAATCAAGCAGTGTTTCATTCCTGCCTCTAGCAGGTCCAGTCATATTGTCCTTAAGATAATGAAGAGGCCCTGGGTTGTCAGTAGTACCCATTTGTCTTGAGACATCTTGAATGAGCTTAGGAACCCGAGGTAATTGAACTTTTATTTGAGCATATGAGTTAATCTCATTATCTTCAAACTCAATTTCATCAAAGTTTTTCAAAGTTTGCTCAAGATAAGCAACAATATCCAGTGATTTTGTTCTAACTTCGCCGCCAACCCATCCTCGCTCTTCAAACTCTTCAATTATGGCGTTTTTGTAATCTTCTACATTAGCATCGTATGCTTCAAGATCAGTAATAAGAGTCTCAAGACCGTCTGGTCCCTTTCCATAATCATCAACGTTAATATTAATAGAAACCTCAAGTTCATCACCAATCGCAGTCGTCGAGACACCATCATAATCGGTCGTATAAAAACCAGCGTTCTGATTCATAACTTCTTCAACAGCTTCATTTATGTTTGATTCATCAATTTCGTCGATATCCTTAAGTCCCTCAATATCAAAGCTCATATTGGCAGAAAAATAAAGACCGCCATCATCATAACCCATATCCTCTACCCAAACACTTATGTGTTGTAAGTTTCTATTCGCTTCATCGACCATATCATCCCAAACGGAAGAATCTAAGCCAGGAGGGTTTTGCATTATTTCATATGACCCGATGTGATATAACAAATCATCAGCAATATGATCTAAGTTTGATTTAATGGCATCAATGGTATCATTTTGCCAATTCTCTTCATCTCTATCGGTTGGAACAAGTTCATCATTAACAAGCATTTCAACGTATTCATCGTTTAGACGCTTTGCAATTAGCATAAGTTCTTCATCAGTCGGTCGAGCCCTATCTGATATATCTTCAACTCGATTTATGTAGTTTAAGATACCACCTGCTCGCGTTTCGGACGAAATGGAGCCTTTAATAATATTTTCTTGCACAGCCCACTGAAATGCATCTGCGCCGACGCTTTTATCCGGTGCGTCGAAGATATCTTCTACTTCTCCATCAGTGTTATAAACAATAGCCATTTTCTTATTATCATCATCATTATCAAGATTGGCCATCCGAACAAACACAAACCCTCGTGGAGACCCATCTTGTTCCCCAGAAGAATAAGAATTAAAATAATTTCTTGTCTTAGTGGATGAAATACACCATTTGGTATGCTTACCGAGAATGCAAGAGGATTCTTTAGTTAAAGGGCGCACCATAAAGAAGTCCACATTGTCAAAAACAATGTTTGCTTCTGAAAGGGCTTTTTCTCTTTCCGCTTTTCTTTTATCTTTAGATGTTACACCAAGAGCATCGATTGCTTTGTTAAGATCTGGAAGTGTCTTGTACTGATTGATATCTTTGTCTTTCAACCGTTGTTTGTTTCCATGAAAAGCACGCACTGCTTTAACAGTGTGATTCAGAAGCTCCTCTTTATGGGCAAGGGGCATATCAGGCTCCTTTGTGATCATATTGTTAAGAATCTTAGCCATCCAAGCAAGATAAGCATTATTCCCAGAAGGATCTTCCATAGACATATGATCAATATAACCAAACTTGTCTAAGTTGGCATATTTCTTTTTTACATTGTCTTTACGACCCTCGGCTAAAAGAGCTTCTTGCAATTCTTCAAAAAGAATTTGTTCAAATTGTTCTGTGTTTAACTTAATAGGCATTATTTTAGCACCCTCTTAATATTATGTAGGTAAGATAGGCCGCTGTTGAAAAGATCCCACAGCAACTTATAATCTCAATCAACTTTTCTTTTGTCTTGTTTGTCATTTAGAAGCCTTCTAAACTAAGTCCGGTCATTGTTCTTGTCGAAGACTTGGTTTCACCCTATTTGGCTCACACTTGCCTGATTTACTTGACATTGTTTCCCCTTCTGGACATTTCTTAGTGGGTTTATTTACAGGAGGGAAGTGAATAGAGTCTAGTGTTTCATCGGTTGTTTCTTCTTTAAAGTTTAATTCATTGAGAGTATTTTGAATTTCTTCAGCAATGATTTTGGTGAGTTTTTCTTTGGTGATTTTCATTTTCAGTCCCCAGTATAACAAGCTCTTTGCTTGGCTTTCTCAAGATTTTGAACGAGATTAGCTTGCTTAATGCGTGCTCCATCATCGGGCATACGCTTAAGCTTCTCTTTTGCGGCTGTCAGCTTTGCTTGAGCTTCCCTGCATTCTTTTTGTTTTTTAGCGTAGTAAGTGCCGGGATCGTCTATTTCTTCTAAACTATCTCCTACTTCTGGGCCGTTGAGAACCTTTTCAATTTCTTCAGCAATGATTTTAGTGAGTTTTTCTTTGGTGATATTCATTTCTTGTCTCCTCGCAGCGGGTTTAATGGGTTAGGCTTGACCGATGGTCCGGTTGCCGTCCAAATCGCGTTTTTTTTCCGATTTTTTCCGTTTTTTCCGCCGAAATTTCCTGCGGGTAGCGTTGTCTTCCAAGTTTTCTTGCCTTTCAGCATCGGTGATCTCCTTAATCAATGGCATCTTCGGATTTGGTTGAGTAATTTTGGTGATTAAAAACCAATATGAATCCATAACACAGTAAATAGTACCATACCTTAGCAAAATTGTTATGTTTTTTAAGCACCGACGCCTCGTGAAAAAAAATTTTCCTTGTTTTCCCCGAAATTTTTGCTACAATAGGCTTATGGAGCGGTTTATACAAGTTGGTGACCTTGTAAAACTCCGTGGGATGAACAAAGGTGAATTCCCGATTGGTATCGTTATAAGGATCTTTCCAAACAATTGGTCAGGCTCTAGAGCGTTTGCAGACATACGTTGGTCAAACCCAGATATTGCAGCCAGATGGGCCATAAGTTCGCCTATAGCGGTGAAAAGCCTTGAAAAAATAGAATAATCGCCCGAAAACTTTAATTTTTAGTATAAGTTTGGGCGTTAATACCGCGCAGTTCGAGTATCTCACGGGCCAAGAGGGCTATGATCTTATTTTGATCATCAAATACATTAATTTTGCCACGCATTGCGCGGACATACCATTCGTAGATTTGCTCGTCTGTTAAGTCTTGCTCCTCTAAGATGGTCATCAATGCTTCCCCCTATCTTGCACTATGCGTCTGCCTTAACCGAGGTTGCCATTAAAGCGTCTGTTTGCCTTTGCTTAACGATATCTTCAAGCAAATGCGTATAATTCGCTATATCGGCAGCAGCGATTTCGTCAAGCATATACCACAAGGACTCTAATTCGTCTTGCAAGCGTGCGTTCTCGACTTCCAGTTCACGGATACGTTTATTCTTTTTATTCTCAAACAGCTTCATTGTCCACCTTTGTTTGTTCAACTTTACCTTTACCACGCGGAGAGGTTCGCGAATAAGGGGGTCCATCCCAAGAATCGGCCACATCGATAAAGTCTTCGATTGGCCGTTGGTACAACCCCTCTTTAATGGGTCGCGTTTGTCCGCGTTCTTGTTGTCGGGGAAGGGTGCCTAAATCGGTCTCTAAGCGGAAGCCCATAGGGTCCGAATCTTCGTCTATACGCTCTAACTTGATTACATCCCCATCTAGCGACAATCTCATTGTATCCTCAATGAACGCAACGTCCTGGTCGGTTTCTGGTATGATATGAACTGTATATCGGTCAATTTTAATCTTCATTGTTTATAAACCACTCGTAGAGCCGCTGAAACTCAGCTTGCTTAGCTTGCTTTTCCCTTGCTTCCTTCTCCCATATGTTTTTTAATACTTCTAAACGGTGTTCTTTTGATAGTTCGGTTTCTATTTCGATAACGTTCCGACGCGCCTCGAACGAAGTCATCTTGTCTTTTTGCAATTCCACGCATATTATGCACATTCATTCTAACCTCTTACCCTTATATAGTTAAATAACTTTTAAATACTGGCAAGGAATTATCTCGCTCGGCTTGCCTTTAAAGTTATCATCGTAGGTAAACCACCACACATAAGCGTAATCATTGTATAGGATTTCTGTTATTTCCAATACAATCCCAAACTCCTTGTATGTCGTCTCTTCGTCATCGTGTACACCTATTGGCCCTTCGACCCTATTCCCGATGGTAGGCACAATTGTTACTAGGTCGCCCATTTTCATAGTTCGTTTAAAACCTCCAAGTCTTTGGTCCAAGCCAAAATACGGGCGTTCTTGTCAAAAATGTAAATATCTGCGATTGAGATCTGAGACGCCCCGTGATAAACGAATACTATAACGCCCGTGATGAAACCTTTTTCGCTTTTTTCATCTTTTATCTTGACTAATGTGCCCTTCTTCATTATAATAATTAATGATGAAACTGAATAAGACGATCAAAAAAGTGATAGTCTGGCGCATTTTGTCCTTTACGATCTGCGCTATTCTGGCCTATCCTTTTTTTAATTCTTTTATGACCTCGTTATGGGTTACATTATATTTGAATGTAGCTATGACAATTGTCCATTACTTTTTTGAAAAGCTCTGGCATCGCAACGAGGACTTTATGTGACCCTTAGACCTTAGAAATTTTTCTGTGAATTTTTTGACAATGCCTGTTTAGAGAACTTGCTTAGCTTTGCCTACTTACTTATATGAAAGTAGGCGATTTGGTAAGGTGGCGTCGTTTTGATGATTGTGAATACGACATCATAGACGACGAGTATAACGACTTCGGCATCATTGTTTCTATTGATGTCTGGGAACTGTCGGATCCTGATCAAATCATCATTGGTGTTTTGTTCTCTAAAATTGGCTTTGTCTGGTGCAACCCTAAAAGTCTTGACTTAGTTAGCAATGGAGAAAAGCAATGATACCCACTTTGTATATTTTAGGAATCTGTGGTACTTTGACCGCGTCCTTCTTATGGTGTTTTAAGGATAACCTGTAATGATTGAGGCCATTTTAATTGCCGTAGGCTCTGGAGTTATATGCTTCTTTGCCACCTGGGGATATTTAGCCTTCTTAGATCGTAAGAAATGATGGAATTCTGGGAGAAGGTTATCGTCTACGATGATTTGTTCTTGGTGCTCTTTGTCCTGTTTTTTTCGTTCTGCCTTATGTTCTACCTTATTTGGGAGGACAAATAGTGGAGTCTCAAAATCTGGGATTTTTCTGTGCGTGTAGCGAAGGTATCAGGCCCGGCCTAAGTACCCGGGATCATTAGGGATCTACTTTCCGGCCCCCGGGGGGGGAGGGGGACCCCCCCTTTGGCATAGCTCTTGCATAGGCAAAAAGTGTGCCAAGTTTGTTGGCATAGTAATTGCATTGACAAGAATCGTGCCAACGAATGGCAGGCAAAACAAAAGCCGCCTTAACCCTCCCGCTACAACGGGACTAACCTTTGGATAGGTTAGGTTAAGACGGCTAATGAATCCAGAGGCTCGGCGTCCTCCCGGCTTCCTGTTAGCGGATAACGGGAAGTTCCCTTGTCGTCGTCTCGGGCAGTGCGCCTTTCGATACAGCGACCCCGACCCCACAAGCCTTAAGGAAGAGGCTTCGGTTGAAGCGTGGGTTAGTCTCGGCTAGAGTGTCTGCCATACGGTTGGAGAACACAACGCGATCCATGCTGGATAGCTTGGTCTCTTTGATGGTGGCAGCGATTACTTCGAAGTGCTTGCGAGTCATATTGAAACTTCCTTGATTGGTTATGTATACATTATAGGACAAGTATAAAGGTGTGTCAAGGTTTATTTGCGTTTATTTAATCTTTTTTTAGGCATTAGTCGCAATACACCGGCCATCATTAAGCGCGTTGATGCGATTGGTATGGCTAGCGCTGCGATGGTTAGCAAGGTTGTCTGCATATTCTTTCTCTCTATAAGGCAAACCTTAACTAACTACTCAGAATCATTAGGGTTTTCATTTTCGTCTATTTCGGGTATTCCAGTCATTTCCTGGTTATGGGCTCCTACTTCGTCACCGTCTTGGTATCCTTCGAAGTCTACACTATCAGGATCCATCCTAGAATCAAAGGCTTTTTTGCTTATTCCCCCATTGTCTAGCAGGGTTTGGGCTGCCTCCTTCTCAAGTACAATGGCGAAGGGATGGCCTTCTATCCACTCAATGCATAGCTTGCCTAAGTAGTAGAGCGACAAGGCGTGTTCAAAGGCTATGGCATCTTGGGAGCCGGCTGCGTTGTAAGACTCTATACAGCGCTGTAGCTTATAGGCTGTGAAGTCTACGACGTTTGCAGGGGCTAGGGGATCAAAGGATTGAAGCTGAGTCATGACGGTTACATTCCCCTTAAGGGAGAGGGAGAGAAAAGGGTTGACAAAGAGAGGGAGAGGGGGTCAGATTCCACCCAACTTACAGCCTCTATCTTTATGTATACTTTCTTTACACTCATACTCTTGCCCTATGTATATTTACTTTACACATCAATCAACCTATCCCATAAGGTTTATTTATCTCTACCTTATAGGCTTAGGGCTTCTACCCAGCGGGTATATGTCTTAGGTGTTGCTGTGCATAGGTTTGTTCTTCCCCGTTGTTCCACTTAACTGTATAGGTCCAACCATAAAGGTCAGACTCTTTCAGACTGAGAACTATACCTATCTTTTGCTTCACTCCCAATATGTTAGGGAACCCATATGTTACGAGTTCCCCTATCTTGAACTTATTATTTTCTTTGAACTCTTCCAAATGTTTGGCCCTTTACATCGCTTTGAGTAAATAGCTCTTAAACTTTGAAAGCAAAATATTTTCAATCTGTCGGATTCTTTCCTTTGTCAATCCTAGCTCGTCTCCGAGGTCTTGGAGTGTTGCAGGGTCAGCGGCGGCTGTGCGGGCTTGGAAGATTATTTCATCTCTCTCTTTTAGACCTTCGCAGAAACCGGCGATTGCGTCTTGTACTCGTTGGATTAATTGGCACTCTTCCAATAGTGCATCTTGACGAATGGAAGGGTCAGCAATAACAGCGGCGACGGTTCCGCCGTTCTCGTTGATTGGCTTGTTTAGGCTCTGCTGCCAAGGCTCTTTGGTGTATGCTTCAAGGTGTCGCCCGCAGTAGTGACGAATCCAGTTGTAAGCGTAGGTAGCAAAAGAAGCGTTGGCCTCAAGGTCATACTTGTCGGCTGCTCTCATAATGCCTTGAACACCTACGGCTAAGAAGTCATCGGAGTCAATTCTACCGTGACGGTAGCGTGAAGCAACCTTACAAACGAGCTTGAGGTTCGATTCAACCAGTGCATCCAACGAACGGCGGCAGCCTTCCTCTTGATACTTGCGGACTAGCTCACGTTGAGCGTCGGCGGAAAGGTGCTGCGAATTGGTGGCTTTTGCGCTTAGAATCGATTCAAACATAAGTTGCTCCTTGTTAAAACGTGCCCCTATTATAACCGAGGGCGGCGGTGAATGCAAGAAAAAAATGAACTTTTTTTCACTTTTTTATAGCTGTCCATCCGCTTCAGCTTGAAAGCATCCGATGGATGCGTCTCTGAGGTCTTCCGTTCTTTCGTTGTCATACACAGCAAACCCCCAGCTTTCAAGGTACTCGGTAAGCTCGGCTCGGGTTGCGTCTTGAATTTCTTTTATTGAGTCAAACATATTTCTTTACCCTCCAGGTTATTTTTTTAGCAAAAGCTCGGGGTTGTCCATCGCATATACTGCGACTCGGTAATGTTGCCACCTTTGCAAAGACTATCGGTGAACCAATGCCATGCTTGACTACGAGCACCACTATCTTTTTTACCATCCTCCTCATATTGCTCTTTGACGCTTGGAAGGTGGTAGCTTTTGAACTCTTGAACTGCTTGAACCTTAGTCATTATTTTCTCGCTTTTTTTGCTGTTTCAGAATCGGGAGTCGTTACAGCGCCGCAGGGTCCAAGGCGAACAGCCCAGGCTTGCCCGTTATGAAAAAATGTTTCATCAATATTGTGGTCCTCGTGAGGTTCCCGGCAAATTGAGCATCGGTTTTCTTTTTCAAAAGTCATTTTTCCCTCTCTTGATTTGTTATGCCCCAATTATAACAGGGGCCGTGAGTCGATGCAAGTAAAAAATGAACTTTTTTTACTTTTTTTCGCTTTTATGTTGAAAGCATCCGAGGACTGCTGACCGGAGTTCCTCTGTCCTTTCGTTGTCCATGCCGCAAACGAAGCCCCACTCAACGAGATATTGAATGAGTTCTTCGCGGGTTGCTTTCTCAATTTTCTCAATAGAATCAAGCACTTAAGCCTCTCCTGTTTCGGGGGATACCCAAAGCGGTTGGATGGTTACAGGGAACGCACCGTGACGGGTGCGGCAGATGCGCTTGACTTGAGCATGAGAGTTAGCCCAAATCGTGACACAAGCCGTGTCCCATTCAATCTTCTCGGGTCGATGGCTTGCTGCGGTGTTTTGTGAGAACTCGAAAGTTACTTTCCATGGCTTCATCTTCTTCCCTCTCTTGATTTGTTGTGCTTATATTATAAGCAAGGCGTGAAGTAAAGTCAAGGAAAAAAACAAAAAAGACAAAAAAAGAATCTGGCGCTCGGTTACCCATTGCCGAGTCGATGGTCTAGCTATCATCGTTTTCCTCACTCCCTAGAGCGACTAAGGAGGCTTAGAACTTCAGAGGTTGCCTTTAGGCGTGTAGCACCACCAGATTCTTTAATTGTCAATAATCGATAAACTCTCCGACGATGACGGCCAAAATAATGAACGCCGGGAGAGAGCAAATTACCATCAAGAGGAATTCCACTTAAATTCCTATTACGTCTTCAGCGGATTGAATCTTTTCAATCTCGCAGTAAGGCTCGACAAGTTCGCAATCGAACGAGTTCAAGCCTTTATCAAGGAAGATTTCCCGAGCTTCCTCGGGGCTGTCTGCGTTGACTTGGACTCTTAACACGTTGTTTTCAACGACTGTCAGATAATAAGCCTTCACTAG
>Ga0209756_1003218_pt1 | contig 13392 bp, 12 predicted proteins | sample ETNvirenome_6_85_FD_184071 | JGI IMG/M metagenome (GOLD analysis project Ga0209756, IMG submission 184071) | Marine viral communities from the Pacific Ocean - ETNP_6_85 (SPAdes) (version 3) | ecosystem: Environmental > Aquatic > Marine > Oceanic | place: Pacific Ocean | collected 2013-06-19
AATGCTGGAATGAACAAAGGCGTCAGCATCAGCATGCAATCGCTTAACGAGATGACTTTAGATCAGATTAAAAGAAAAAATATAAAAATGAAATTCTTTAAAGATCTGCAGAAAAAGTATGTAGCAAATGGCTTGGTTACATATACAGAGCTAATTCTACCGCTTCCAGGAGAAACTTATGGCTCATTTGTTGGTGGAATAGATAATCTTTTAGACAGCTCTCAGCATTCTGGAATTGTCATGTATAACTGCTCCATAATGCCAAACGCAGAAATGGGAGAAGAAGAATATCAAAAGAAGTATGGTTTAGATTTAGTTACTATTCCAATATTTCAAGCTCACTCTAATAGAAAAGATGAGGAAGAAGTAATTGAAACTGAAATTATATCAGTTGGTACAAATACAATGGATAGAGAGTCGTATAAAAAGACGTATAAGTTTGCGTGGGCTATCCAAAGTATGCATTTGTTGGGCCTTCTTCAAATTATTGCTATTACATTTCGCTATCACTTTGGAGTTACCTATGGAGATTTCTATAAAAATCTAATTTCTTATGGAGAAGCAAATCCAGAATCTATTTTTGGAAAAGAGCTAAAGATAGTAGATAAACTAATAGAAGGAATATTCAATGGAGCAGGTTTTGATCAATATGTACCTGAGTTCGAAGATGTATCTTGGCCTGCAGAAGAAGCATCTTATTTAAGAATATCAGAAGATTTAGAAAAATTTTACGAAGAAATAAGCTTGCATATCAAAGATCAGTATGATTTTTCTAAAAATGAAAGCTTGGTAGAAGAAATCATTTCATATCAAAAAATAAGATTAGTAAACTTTAAGCCAATTAAACAAAATCGTTTAGAAATGTCTTATAATATTCACGAATTTTTTGAAGATGCTAGGGCTGGAAATATAGCTGATATTAATGAAGAAGATTGTGTGGTTACAATAGATAAACCAAGATCAATTTATGATAAGAAGATGTTTTCTAGAGATATTGTTTGGTATGGAAGAAAAGGCGGTAAATTCTTTCATGATATAACTGTACAGAGTTCGGAGACTATTAATGGTTAACTTGGTAGAAGATACAATAGATCGTAATGATATATTACGATTAATAGAATGGCTGGAAACGTTTCCTCGTTTAACTAAAGGTCCTGTTACTGTTGATTTTGAAAAGAAGTGGGCAAATTATATTGGAGTAGAAGAATCTGTCTTCGTTAATTCTGGCTCATCAGCAAATTTAGTTATGCTCCAAGTTTTAATTGAAACTGGAAAGATAAAAAAGGGAGACACAGTAGTTGTTCCAGCCTTAGCTTGGGCTACTGATTTTTCGCCAGTTGTTCAGCTTGGATTAAACCCAGTGCTTTGCGATTGCAACTTAGAAGATTTATCTATAGATTTATCTCATTTTGAAAAAATTTGTAAGTCTCATGATGTAGCTGCTATTATGTTTGTTTCAATATTAGGGCTAGTTCCTGACATGGACAAACTTTTAAAAATTTGCTGTAAATATGAAGTAATTCTTTTGGAAGATACATGTGAGTCTTTTGGCTCTAAATTTAAAGGCCGCAATCTTGGCACTTTTGGCTTAATGTCGTCATTCTCAACTTATTTTGGTCACCATCTCTCTACTATCGAGGGCGGTATAATCTGTACAAATAACAAGGAATTGGCTGATGCTGCTAGGTGTATTAGAAATCATGGATGGGATAGAGATTTTAGCGAAGATAAAAAGCTGAAATTAAGAGAAGAGTGGGGCCTCAGTGAGTTTGATTCTCTTTATACGTTTTATATGCATGGCTTCAATGTTCGATCTACAGATCTTCAAGCGTTTATAGGCTTAGGCCAAATAGACAAAGGGGATGAAGTTAGTCGTAAAAGAGAAATAAACTTTCAAAAGTACCAAAAGCAAATACATAACCCATACTGGAAACCAAAAGATTATTCTGATAGATTTGTTTCAAATTTTGCTTATCCTATAATTCATCCGGAAAGAGACAAGATAGTAAAAAATTTAATGGAAGAAAAAGTAGAAGTCAGGCCGATGATATGTCGATCAATAGGCGTTCAACCTTTTTATGTAAGAGACTTCGGTAGACTATCACTAAAGAATGCTGATATTATTGATAGATTTGGAATGTATATCCCTAACCACCCTGGTTTAAAGAGCATAGAAATAAGGGCTATAAGCTCAATAATAAATGAAGCAATAAGGGCGCAAAAATGAAAATATTGATAACCGGTGGCACTGGAATGGTTGGCTCTGCGTTTAGATATATTGCTAGTGAATATTCTAGTTACAAGTTTGTTTTAGTTGGTTCTAGTGATTATGATCTTACCATTGTAGAAGAGTGTAATGCTATGATCTCTGATCATCGACCAGATGCTATAATTCATCTCGCCGCAAGAGTTGGTGGAGTAAAAGGAAATAGCGATTTTGTGGCAGATTTTTATTCAGATAATATTAAAATGAATACCAATATTTTAGATTCAGCCCATAAGTTTAGAATTAAAAAGGTTTTATCTCTTTTGTCTACTTGTGTATATCCGGATAAAGCAGTTTATCCTTTAACTGAAGATCAGATTCATTCCGGTCCGCCTCACGTTAGTAATTTTGGTTATGCTTACGCTAAAAGAATGCTTGATGTACATTCTAAAGCTTTAAGAAAGCAATACGGGTGTAATTTTATCTGTGCAATCCCCAACAATATTTACGGGCCAAGAGACAATTTTGATTTAGACTGCGGGCATGTAGTCCCAGCTATAATTAGAAAAGTATGGGAAGCTAAATTAAATGGCGGTGAGCCAACATTCTGGGGAGACGGAAAGCCGCTTAGAGAGTTCACATATTCAAGAGACATTGCAAAAGCTTTGATTTTTTTATTAGAAAATTACGAAGGCTCTGAGCCAATTAATATTGGTAACATGGAAGAGATGAGCATACATTCTGCGGTTAATAAAATTTGCAAAAAATTAAAATATGATGGCCAAATTATTTGGGATACTGATAAACCATCAGGTCAATTTAAAAAACCGTCTTTGAATAATAACTTTATCAAAATAGGATGGAGAAATTCTAATTACACATCTTTTAATGATGGAATAAATCAAACTTGTGATTGGTTTTTAGAAAATTATCCAATGAATATCAGGGGTATATAAATTGAAACCTTCAATATGGTCAAAAAAAGTAGCTTTAATAACTGGAATTACCGGCCAAGATGGTTCATATTTGGCTGATTTTCTTTTGTCTAAAGGGTATTTTGTAGTAGGTATAAAAAGAAGAACCTCTGTTATTAGTACAGCCAGGATAGATCATTTATATGAAAATCCAGATTTTGTTTTAAGATACGGAAGTCTACAAGATACGTCCAGCATGTATCGCCTTCTTGACGAGTATAAACCAGACGAAATCTATAATTTGGCCGCGCAGTCTCATGTTAGAGTTTCTTTTGAAAACCCAACCGAAACTGCCGATACAGTAGCCATGGGAACACTAAGGTTTTTAGAAGCAGTAAGATTTGTTTGTCCAGAGGCAAAATTCTACCAAGCGTCTAGTTCTGAAATGTATGGAGATAATCCAGAGGTTCCACAGAATGAAGAAACCAGAATGACTCCTGCATCTCCCTATGCGTGTGCAAAATTATTTTCTCATAACCTAATAAGAAATTATCGCCTTGGGTATGATATGTTTGCTTGCTCTGGAATTCTATTTAACCACGAATCCCCCCGCCGCGGAGAAACATTTGTTACTAGAAAAATAACGATGGCTGCTGCCAGAATTAAGTTAGGCCTACAAGATAAACTCTATTTAGGTAACTTGGATGCTAAAAGAGACTGGGGATTTGCGGGAGATTATGTAGAGGCGATGTGGCTAATGCTTCAACAAGATTCGCCAGAAGATTATGTAATTGCCACTGGAAAAACACACACAGTAAAAGAGTGGCTAGATACTGTTTTTAAATATGCAAAACTAGATCCGGATAAGCATGTTGAGATTGATGAAAGATTTTTCCGGCCCCACGAGGTTCCGCATCTTTTAGGAAATCCAGCTAAGGCTAAAAAAGCTTTAGGGTGGAGCCCGAAAACAAATTTTAAAAAATTAGCAAAAATGATGTATGAATCAGATTTAGAATCACTAAAAGATTGATTCTAGAATCTATACATTATGCCTTTTTAAGATAAAATTTTATTATGTTTCCAACACAAAAACCGCACGTTTCGTACTCAGAAGTAAGAACTTGGAAGGAGTGTCCATTTAGGCACAAGCTTTCATATATTGAAAAAATTGATATGGGAGAACCTTCTCCTTATTTAGATTATGGAACGCTTGTTCACGAACAGGCAGAAAGCTATCTTAATAATCGTACCATGAATCTAGATGATTTGGAGCAGAAGCTTAGAGAGGCTTGGGTTGAACATGGATTCGATTCTGAAGAATACATTCAAAAACAGGCTGATTACCGCGCGTCTCAAGGCTGGAAGCCAAAACCTCACCATTATATTGACGAGTGGATAAGCTGGGCAAAAACCTGTTTGGAAGATTTACCATCTTTTATGGATGAGACATTCCCTAATTGGGAAACGGTATCGGCCGAAGAGATGCTTTACGAGGACATTCCGGGCCACGACATTAAGTTTAAAGGTTTTATTGATGGACTAATCAAATGCGATGGTCCGGGAAATCGTAGGGTGTTCTGGGTAATTGACTGGAAAACCGCGCCTCCAAGAGGCTGGATGAGAGATAAAAGAAGAGACTTCAATACCCAAGCTCAAATAGCTCTTTATAAATCATTTTGGAGAGCAAAAAACGACCTACCTTCAAAAGATGTGAAATGCGGTTTTGTTTTGTTAAAGAGAGAGGCAAAGCCTGGCAAGTCCTGTGAGCTTGTTGGAGTATCCGCTGGCCCAACCGTAGAAGATAAAGCTAGAAAAATGGTTAGCAGCATGATCACAGGAGTAAAGAGAGGGATGTTCCTAAAGAATAGAAATTCTTGTTTATTTTGTGAGTATAAAGATACAGATCACTGTCCATAGAATAAATTCTTTATTATAATTCGGGCAAGCATTTTATGCTTGCCCATTTTTTTTTATGATAGTTCCATCGGGACAAAGGGAATTTTATGCAAAAAAAGAAAATATTAATGTTGTCAGATCACGCATTGAGTACTTCCGGCGTAGGGTGCCAAAGCCGGCACCTTATTAATGGGCTGCTAGCTAAGGGCGAATGGACAGTAAGACAGTTCGGAGCTGCGCTCAAACATGATAACATGGATATAGTGATGGTTAATGACGATTTTATCATTAAGCCAGTAGAGGGTTTTGGAACTAAGGAGCTTCTTAGACAGACTTTAGCCATTGAAAAACCTGACGTGCTTTTTATTTTCACGGACCCACGATTTTTTGTCTGGCTTTTTGAAATGGAAGATGAAATACATCAAATATGTCCAATAGTGTGGTGGCATGTTTGGGACAATCATCCTTATCCAGATTTTAACGATCCATTTTATGAAGCCACTGATACAATAAATTGCCACTCTCATATGACTTATGAGCTTTTAAAAGAAAGACACCCAGATAAAACTAATTTTATTCCCCACTCGCTTCCCGAAGATCTTCATTTTCCGATAGAAAATAAAAATGAAGTGAAAAGATTAAAAGCTCAAATTATTGGAGAAGATAGAAAAGATCATTTTGTTTTATTTTGGATCAACAGAAACGCTAGAAGAAAACGGCCAGGCGATTTATTATGGGCTTGGAAATTATTTGTTGATGAAGTTAAAGAAAAATACGGTAAATCTGATGTTTCTTTAATGATGCACACTGACCCTAGAGATATGGAAGGTCCAAATTTATTTTCTGTAGCAGAAAATTTTGGCATAAAAGATTCTGTAGTTTTTTCTACTGATAGAATTTCTTTTGAGCAGATTAATATTCTTCATAACATAAGCGATTGCTGCATTAATATATCTTATGCAGAGGGCTTCGGTTTAGCGACTTTAGAATCTATGCAGATTGGAAATCCAATTATAGCTACTAAAACTGGTGGTCTTACTAGACAGGTAGTCGACCATAGAGACGGCTCTGAAAACGGAGTAGCTTTAGATGTCATAAATAAGACGCTAGTAGGATCCCAGGGGGTTCCATTTATTTATGAAGATTATGCTTCAGTTGAAGATATGAAAAATGCTATTATGAAAATATACGAAATGGATCCAGAAGATAGAGAAAAATTAGGACAAAAATCTAGAGATTATGCTTTATCAGAGTTTGGATATCAAACTACAGTAGATTTATGGCACGACTCTTTAAAAGATACCATAGAAAACTGGAAAGAAAAGCATCAAAAATGGGTTTGTAGGGAGCTATAAATGAGAAGCGTTTTAATAAGAGGTCCACTGTTGAGTATTTCCGGATATGGCACACACACTCGACAGCTATATAAATGGTTAGAGAATTATAATTGTAAGATCACCACACAAATATTACCATGGGGAATTACGCCGTGGTATATTAATAGCGAAATAGACAACGGGCTGGTCGGAAGAATCATGTCAAATTCTTCTCCTCCAGAACAGCCGCCTGAAGTATCATTTCAACTTCAGCTGCCAAATGAATGGGATCCATCACTGGCTAAATTCAATGTCGGAATTTCTGCATTTGTAGAAACTGATACCTGCAACCCAGAGTGGCTTAACTGCTGTAATAGAATGAATCATGTAATAGTTCCATCAGAGCATATTAAAAATACCATTAAAAACACAGGCGTTGTCACTACTCCTATCACAGTAATTCCAGAAGCTTTTTATGATGAATTATTAAAAGAAGAGCCGAACATAGACGTAGATCTTAATTTAAGCACTGATTTTAATTTTTTAATGTTCGGTCAAATAACAGGTACGGATCCATATAATGATAGAAAAAATACTTTTTTTAGTATTAAGTGGCTATGCGAAGAGTTTGCTGGAGATCCAGACGTTGGTATAGTTTTAAAAACAAACCATGGAACCAATACCACTATTGACAGAAAAATTGTAACCAATCAAATGAATGCTTTATTAAACGAAGTTAGGATTGGCCCTTATCCAAAGTTTTATCTTCTCCACGGCATGATGACGCCAGACGAAATGTATTCAGTTTATCATAATCCAAAAATAAAAGGCTTAGTAGCTCCAACTAGAGGAGAGGGCTTCGGTTTGCCACTCTTAGAAGCATCAGTTGCTAGATTGCCGGTTTTAGCCACTAACTGGTCAGCGCATAAAGATTTTCTAAACCAAGGAAATTGGGTTAAGTTTGAGTATGATTTAAAAGAAATTCCCGACTCTAAGAAAGATGGCCAAATATTTGTCCCAGGAAGCAAATGGGCAGAAGTCAGGGAGCAAGATTTTAAAAGAAAAGTTTCTAAATTTAGAAAACAATCAGAAAAACCAAAAGAGTGGGCTATGGATTTACGCGAAAAACTAATAGAAACACACTCGCAAGAAGCAATTTCTCGTCAATATCACAAAGTGTTCGGAGAGTTACTTCAGTGACAATTTTAGAGATCGGCCTTATGATTTCATTGCTAGTTACCCTTATTCTCTTAGGGGTTTCGATATATTTCAATGTTAAGCATGGTCTATTAATTTTAAAATTTATTGACGGGATTGAAGAAACTCTAGACATGCTAGATAAAAAATACACTAGCATGTCTGAAATATTAGAGATACCTCTATTTTACGATAGTCCACAAATTAGAGGAGTTTTAGATGATATTAAAGACTGCAGAGATTCTATATTGATAGCGGCAAATCAGCTAGGCAGAATTGAAGAATTTACAGTAGAAGATACGGAATGAAATAGAGGTTTAAATTGGCAATTAAAAAAAGAAGAAGAATTAGAAGAGCGAAAGGCTCTGCTCCTAGAAAGCTGTATTTTGATGAGAATACTCAACAAGCTATAGTAGATTTTCAATCAGAAGATGCAGCGTCCGAGAGAGAAAAAATATATGAAATTAGAATATTACCATCTTTTGAAAAGTTGGTAGAAAATCTAATTTTAATTTATGGATTTGCAAAGGGTGGAGAATCATTTGACGTTTTGAAAAATGACTGTGTAACATTTCTTTATGAAACACTTTATAAGTTTGATAACTCTAAAGGGACAAAAGCTTTTTCATATTTTAATGTAGTTGCTAAAAATTGGCTAGTTTTAAACTCTAGAAGAAAAAGACGAATAACTCATAATCACATAAGTTTAGCTAACCAAGATAGATTTTCTGCAAGAGATAAAGATTTAATAGCAAACTATCAAATAGCTCAAGCCCCAGATGAATTGATGATTAGCCAAGAATTTCGTGGCGAAATTATGAAAACTTTAGAGCATATTAGAAATAAGGTAAAATCTAGTGGGAAGAGTAAAAATGATATAGCTTGTGTGGAAGCAATAGTTACTGTGTTTGAGCAAGTTGATCAGCTTGATTTTCTTAATAAGCGCGCAATATTCGTTTATGTTAGAAATATATCAGGTTTAAACTCTAAGCAATTATCTGCATCAATGTCTTCAATTAGGAAACTATATAGAGAATATAAGCAAACTAATAAAGATTTATTCTAGGAGGCACAATGGACCAAGAAGAGCTTTTAAACAGAATTAAAAATAAAGAAGACAAAATAAAAGAGTTTGGAGATATTTTAGACTCTATTGAGAATACCGGCGATAAGAAAAAAATGCTCTGGAAGGAGATTTATGAAAACGCGGTGTCAGACCGTGAAAATGCATATATCTTGTTTCATGAAGCGTATTCTAATATGATGAAAAGCGCAGCTGAGCATATTACAGTTGGGCCTATTTTAAACAAATATCTAGAAAGAATGAATAAAGCAAATGACCAGCTTATTAAGCTGTCTGAGTTAATTTCAAAAGCAGAAGAACAAGCAACAAAAATAGATCCAGAAGATATATTCTCTCAAATTAAGGAGAGTTAAAATGTCAGACTCTAGGAATTCTTCTACTCCTCTATCTTCAGCCTCCGGCGGCGACGAAGGCGGCGGCGGCGGTGGTGGCGGCGGCGGTAAGATATTTTACCGAGCTGTAATAGCAGAGGTTTTTAATGATCCAGTTATCTATAATGATGAATTTTTAGCAGGCTTAATGGAATCAAAGTCAGTTATAAACAAAGATTACATTATTGGAGCTCCAAGAAACTCTTGCTTAGTTAGAATAATTTCATCCGGAATGGATAAAGAGGGCGCTTTATATTTGGCTTATCCTTTTTTCCCTCCGCACTTATGCATGCCAGCGTCGCCCGGAGAACAGGTTTGGGTGATGTCAGAAGATCCACAAAAAGTTAGTGATGTTCCGTTTTGGATAGCTAGAATACCTGAAAATCTGCAAGTAGATGGAGTTAATTTTACTCATGGAGATAGAAAGCTTGGAAGTTCCAGCGCGCTTTCTACCTCTGAAGAAGATGAGTCTAATGACGAAGAAGAAGAAAATCCAGAGCCAGGATTTCCTAATGGTGACGGAACCCCCAAAGGCTTTGCGCTAAGAAAATCTAAAAAAGATGACGGAAGTTTTGATGAACTAGAGCCAGAAGAAGCAAAAACTCAGATATTAGTATATGATGGATTTAGTGATGAAGAAGATGCTAATGCGTATGATGTTCTAGTAAATGGTTCTATATCCAATTTAGACTTCCGCCCAGAGCCTGTTCCAAGATTGTGTAAGCGTCCTGGCGATTTGGTTATGCAGGGAAAAAATAACGCTACGATTATTTTAGGTGAGGACAGAGGGTGGAAAGATTCTGAAGATCCATTTTCTGCAGAAGATAGCAATGTTATTAAATCTGAAGATGATCGCAAGAGAGGTCTTCAGGGAACAATAGACATCGTCACCGGCCGCGGCAGAATTTTTGATGTTGAAACTTTTGAAGCTGGAGATTTTTCCACCAATAAAGATCAAAAATCAGTAGATGCTGGAGGAAACCCGCAAAAGCCCGATGCAGGCGGTGATCGCGATGATCCAAGGCCGCTATCTCCAACTAGTCCACTAAGCATTAAAAACGCAAGAGAGAATTTAGAAACCGATAAAGAGCCATCTAAAAATAACCTGCAGTATCAAAACCCAGTAGAGGGAGATCCTGATTTCGTAAGGGATTCTTCTAGAATCTACACCTCAATGAACACTTCAGCCGATGATAATTTTGGTCTTATGGCAGAGAGAGCGCAAGATGATTACGGTGCCCAGTTTCCACAGACGATTCCAGCCATAGAGTACCTTGATTCTACTGACGGCGCCGGCGATACAGGGTTTACGCCAGAAGATGTAGAGGCTGTTCAAAACTCTCCTTATATTGTTATGAAGTCTGATGAAATTAGAATAATTGCAAGATCCGATAAAGAGCACGATATTAGGGGAAGTATAAAGATATTAAAGGAAGGCTATCCAGATCCTGCTGACGACGACTCTGAAGTTCAAAATAAAGATGGGGACGCTCTTAATGGTAGAGCTTGTATTATGCTGCAGCCAGACGGCACAATAGTAATAGATGGCCCAAAAATTGTTATAGGGTCTGGTGCTTATGTAGATAATCCAGACGCTGAAGGTGACGGCCGGCAGGTTATAATGGGCTATGAAGCTACTGAGCCCATGGTTTTAGCAAATCAACTTGAACAGCTTCTTACAAGGATTTTAGATACTATAGATGCACTTTCGACTGATGTAAGCACTCATATCCACGCAACCGGTGCCGGCCCATCAGGTCCACCGAATCCGCCAGAAGTTAATGCGTTTGCAGATTCTGCTGGGTCTTCCGGTTATGATACAGATACTTTGAGAGACGATCTTATTCTTATGAAAAGCAAAATGGGGAAACTTTTATAATGTCATTAGATGATAGCGGGCTAAAGAGCGATATTGAAGATGTGTTAGACCATCATGCGGCAGATGAATCTGATAGTCCAGATTCTACTGACGATTTTGCAGCCAGTTTAACAGATGCCATTATAACATATTTAGGCGATGTGGTGATAGACTATCCACCCGCACCAGGGTTACAGCCATCTGCACCATCACCAATTCCAGATCCTTCTTTCTCAAGCGGCGACGCTACTCCAATAGTCCCGCCAGACTCAATGGCTAGCGCGCTAGAGGCTGGAATCAAGGCAAGTATTGCTGCTAGCAACCCAGACTCTGCTAGTGCATCTAACTGGGCACCTGCTGATGCCGCATATGCTGCTGTTTTAGTAGCAATCGGAGCTGCTTGGCAGACAAATGATGGGTATATATCAACTGGCGCTACAGTTGCAGCACAACTGGTGGGTTTTGATGACGCTTGGGCCGTGGGAATGGACGACGGCTCCGTGTCTGATGTGGCACAAGAGCTTGCAGATAGAATTCATAGTGCCACCACGGCTGCTATGTTCACTGGAGCTTATTTAAAAGGCGGGTTTATAGGTCCGGCGCCTCATGTATCTGCATTGTCATAATATGCATAGGAAATTTCCTATGGAAATAATTAATTAGTGAACCCACATCTTATCTGGAGTTAAAATGGCAAATCAAAAAACATATAGCTTTAGCTCGGTGGGCGAAACTCTAGATGAATATCGCCAAACTAATAGAATAGATGAAATGATCGGTGGCCTATCACCTGTAGGAATTAAAACGCCCGTAGAGCTAGGAACTGATACTGACGGTTTGTTAGTTATGCATTATAAAATTGCTGATACTATAAAAGACAATTTAAGAAATCTTCTACTTACTAATCACGGAGAGAGACTAGGACAATATGACTTCGGTGCAAACCTCCAAGAGCTTACTATGGAGCTTGGAACTGGAAAGTTTGATACAGAGGCTATGCTAAGAATCACCGCTGCAGTAGAAAAATATATGCCATTTGTCACCTTGGGTGATTTCGAATCTCTTTCTGAAAAAGGTGATTCAGGCGGCCTAACTAGAGCTGGCGTTAAGGTGACGTACAGTGTACCTTTAGCAAAATTAACCAACCAAGCTATAGAATTAATTCTATATACCGCAGGATAAAAAATGGCAGATACTAAATCAACTAAAGATGTAGCAAAGATGGACGGGAAATCTTATTTAAATAAAGATTTTTCTGGTTTTAAAAATGATTTGCTCCGTTTCGCTAAAAATTATTTTTCTGATAATATAAAAGACTTTAACGAAGCATCTTTAGGCGGTATGTTTTTAGAGTTGGCGGCGTACGTTGGTGATTCTATGACCTATTATTTAGATCACCAATTTAACGAATTGAGCCCTACTACTGCTATTGAAACTAGAAATGTTTTAATGCATGCTAAAAATGCTGGTGTGAAAGCTTATGGAGCTGCTCCAGCCACCGTTTTAGTAACATGGTATATTAAGGTGCCAGCAACGCAAGATTCAAAAGGAAATTTTATTCCAGATAAAACGTGTCTTCCTTTATTAAAAGAAGATGGTATTACAATTTCGTCAGCAAACGGCACTAAGTTTACTCTTGCGGAAGATTTAGATTTTTCGGAAACTAATACTTACGGTATTTATAAAGCAACTTATAGCGTCTCCGAAAATAATACTGATGGCACTCCTGCTAAATATATTATGAAAAGAGAGGTGCTTTGCATTTCTGGTGAAGTGAAAACGGAAAGTTTTGAGATTGCGAATGTTAATAAACCGTTTAGAAAGCTAATATTGAGTAAGCAAGATGTAAGCGAAGTAATATCTGTAAGGGATAGCAAAAAGAATGAATACTATCTTGTTGATTCTCTCACACAAGATGTGGTATTTCAAAAAATTAGAAACGTAGATAAAGATGGAGATTTAGTAAATGCCAACTTGGAAATAATTCCAGCACCCCGTAGATTTGTTGGTTCTACTGATTTTAGAACCAGAAAGTATACGGTTCAATTTGGCTCTGGAGATGCTGATTCTTTAGATGATGATATAATTCCAGACCCTAGTGAATTAGCGCTACCGCTGTATGGTAAAAAGCAGTTTACTAAGTTCTCCATAGACCCTAACTCTATGTTAAAAACCAAAACTCTTGGAATAGCTCCAAAAAACACTGTTATCACAATTCAATATAGGGCTGGAGGCGGAATATCTCACAATGTAGAAGCCGGCTCTATAAGAACAATAGATACGATGGCAATTAAATTTCCATGGGGAGCTACAACCGAAAATGCTAATGCTGTAATAGCTTCCTTAGATGTAAAAAATCTAGCAAAGGCAGCCGGAGGTGCCGCGGCACCGTCTATTGATGATATGAGAGCGCAAATATCCACTGCAAGAAACTATCAACAGAGAATGGTTACTCAGCAAGATTTAATAGCTAGAATTCATAGCTTGCCAGCAAATTTTGGTAGAGTTTATAGGGCTGGAGTTGCAAAAAGTAAAGAGAACCCACTAGCT
>Ga0209756_1003222_pt1 | contig 13371 bp, 19 predicted proteins | sample ETNvirenome_6_85_FD_184071 | JGI IMG/M metagenome (GOLD analysis project Ga0209756, IMG submission 184071) | Marine viral communities from the Pacific Ocean - ETNP_6_85 (SPAdes) (version 3) | ecosystem: Environmental > Aquatic > Marine > Oceanic | place: Pacific Ocean | collected 2013-06-19
CAAGCAGCCCTAGTAATGTGGTCCCTGCGGCGACGACTGCTGCCGCACCGATAACCCATTTCTCCACGGCTTTTACTCGTTCGAGTAGTTCGCCCTGTTTCTCTTCGAGGCGCTCAACTTTAAGTTGCAGGACTACTAGCTTTGTTTCCTGCGTAGCGTCTAATGAAAGTGGTTCAGTCATTACATTTTGTAGTTAGGTGGTTCGTCTGTAGCGCCGATGATCCTGATTGGTCCTTGTTCAACTCTGATGATTTGAGTCGGCCCTGATGTTGTGGCCTTTGCGATTAATTCTTCCATGTCCTTTTTGGTGACCTTATCCTTTGGCTCATCGTCCATCTTCATGGTGCCATCGCCCTTTTTAGAAGCTGTCGACACGCCAAATGTTGCTAAAATTCCCGTGAAGACCGACGCGATGAAAGTTGGATCTATCTTTTGCTGAGCGAGGCCAGGGATTGTTACATAGTTAAGGGTTAAGATACCACCAGACCACACTAATACGCCGATACGAACTAACGTCGAAATAATAGCGGCTTGTTCGCCTTGATCGGGAAGTATTGCGTCTTTAATTTTTCCTAAAGCGCTTTTTTTCTTTTGCTTAGGGGAATCTTCAGAAGGTTGTTCTTTAAGGTCTTCCATTAATGTTGCCTATTACTTATATATTCTGCCTTGCTTTTGCACTCGTGTGGGTAATGCATATAACTTGGCCTCTTAAGCCTAATCGTCGATTTTGAGTTTGTCCATATAGTGTGCTACAAGATCTTTAGGATCGAGATCAGATAAGTTTGGAACTTTGAAGTCCATATTCTCGATTGCTTCCATATTTGTTTGGCGCTGCCCCTCAGTAGTCAGATTCGCTGTAGCCATTAGGTGAGGTATGAATCTTTTGTTGTAGTCCTCTGTTGCACGATCGGCATAGTTAGCTGCGGCGTGCATGCCGCTCATTCTGCTGGAATCAGGATTACCAGGAGTGTAGGGAATACTTCCTTCGCCGCGTCTGCCCTCGAAATGATCCCAGGCAATGCGAGCATCTGTTGGTCCTTCTGGTTCTTCTAGTTCTTCTGGTTCCGGATCGTCTCTTTGTACTCCTTCCATTTCATCTTTATATAGTTTCGCAAGAACCTGACCAATGTCATTTTCAGAGTTCCAGTTTTTGATACCGATGTCTTTAATTGCCCTTTCTACCTCGCCCCTGCCTCTATACCATTCAAGAGGCTTAGTGGCTCGGCCTAGGTATTCTCCTTCCTCGGATCCTTCCGGGGTATAGATACTAGGGAGGAAAATATCCGAGTCATCTTCATAGAATGAGTGTCTCCCCTCAAAGCTGCCAGGGTCGTCGTCTCGATAGCCTCCCCAGGTTTCATCCCTGCTCGTGTCAATTCCCCACCTATCGAAGAAAGCGCTTCTTCTATCATCCCAGTCAGTTGATGTAGGCACTGATCCGTCTATTTTTATAGTTATATGTATATCTTAGTCTTGATGCTGATTCATCTCTGAAGTAATAAGACTAGGGTTCAGAGGTCCATCACTGTTTAGCCTGTAATCAATCCATATTTTGTTATTTTTCTCCATCCGTGAGAAGTTCCTAGGATCCTTATCGCGTGTTGTTTCAAGGAATGATTGCGTCTCAGTAATTAGCTTATGAGAGCTGAATTCAAGATTTACGAGTTGCATGTGCCTGTTATGGAAAAAGTGTGGCACTCCTCTGATCCGAATATGTAATGGGTTACAGCAGTTATTGTCTCCGCAGACATTCTTAAGCGGCAGCCGTCCGATATCGCCCCATGTAAACCAAGTGGCTACTCGAGGTGCGCTGTATTGGCGACCTTTATTCCAGTGACGTGGTATCGCAAAATAGGAAGAGTTGGCCCTGGTATGAAACTGCCCACGCCATGGCCAGCATTCATCAAGATCATCGACATTGATTTCAACAAAGGACCAGAACTCGAGAAAGCGTCTCCTAAAGGTCTTATGAATTTTGTGTACATCAAGCGTTAAGCGTCCCTCTGTGAGAGCAGATACACAACGAACACAAGCATGAGAATCGTCATATCTTGGTACGCGACCATCTTTTGAACCCAGAGAATGTTCAGTGAATGGACAAAGTGGGCCACCCTCAATCCGTGAATGGAGATCTGGTGGGAGTGGCCACTGTGCCATGGTTTAGAAGTTTTCTAAAACGTATCCGTTTCTATTTATCCAAGTGCATGAGCCTGTTCCTTGCGTGTTGAGAAGGTGTCTTAAAAGTGTCCCAAAGCACGTCGAGGTACTGAACTCTGGAGCCGTTTTTATTCTTCTTTTCAATCACTGCCTTAACGGTGCCCTTGCGGCATTCCGTGTACAGGATTGAGGCTTGAGCTTTCTTCGCCTCAGGTGATTGTGTAGCCCTGAGTTGCATGGGTTGAATGAAGCGTTCCTTGGCGGAATGACGTTCACGAACTCGATCACCCACTGCAAAAATTACTGGTGCTTGGGAAGAGGAAGTCATCAGGTGTTAAGGGGGAACCCTTGAGGTGGTTGATAGGAGCCCCCCATCGCTGCGACTTGGTCGCATAGAGGTCGAAGGGCAACTTGCGCTGCAGGCCAATACTCAAAGCGAGTTGATTGCTCAACTGCGACAGGCACTAGTGGCTTGTTCCAGCCCCTCGACTGAACTCGACCCACGACGAAGCCGTGGCGACCATCGGAGGCGTGTATGACTCGATGGCCAAGCCGAATCTCGGGCACTGGTAAGAGAGGTCTTGCAGCTCGTACGTCAGGATAACGTTTTCTGAAAAGTAATACTCTAAATAAGTGCGTCCCTATGTAATTGATCGCGTAAGTCACCGTCTTCTTCTATTGCTGGATATATCGGACCACGCATGGGGATCCGCTGTACTGAGACGCCGGCCTCGATAAACATCTCTTTGGCACGGTCGAAGGATTCGCTCCAACGTATCGGCTCAACGTAGTCAGGTGTAATGATTCTGGTGACATCTGCTTGTATCAATAATGCGGCACAATTGCTGCAGGTAAATAAAGGCCATACGTAAACAGTTGAGCCAGCGAGGCAAATGCCAGCCCTTGCCGCATAGGCTACACAGTTTGCTTCTGCGTGAACTGTCATAGCCAATCTAGTCTCACGATCCTTGAGTCTTATGTCAGAATCTGCAACCCCAGCTGGCATGCCATTGAAGCCCGTCGCCAGGATCCTGCGGTCTCTAACGGCAACTGCACCAACCTTTGTGGATGGGTCCTTACTCCAACTAGCGACATGCGAGGCTATGACAAGGAAGCGCTGATCCCATTCTTTAGGAGCTTTTGGAACTTTTATGTTGTCCATGTTTTTAGAATAAGAACAAAGGATGCATATTCTCTAAGTTCTTAATGATTGAATTACCAGTAATTATTGGCCTTGGTGTAGCTGGTGTTGGCGCTTTATGGCGCATGGCATTTGAGCAGGGTTCAATGAAGGTTGGAATGCAGGCCATATTGCGTGAGATGCAATTGTTGAGGTCCGAGTTGAATGATGACATTCGTGTATTGAATGGTCATTTCAATGATCATGAGTCGAGGCTCAGAGCAGTGGAAAGAAGCGAGTTATTACGTAAGAAGATACCTAGTCAGTAGACACATCTGCGCCGGATCCAATCTGTGTGTCGTCATGAGACTCTGGCCGCCAATTGCCGGTCCAGATCAATCTGGCTGCGAGGTTGAGATCGTCTCTACTCATCTTCCAGTTCTCGAGCACACGGAGTAAGTCGTGCTGTATATCGAACGAGCCGTGTGCCCCGTCATAGCGAATAAACAGGCGGGCAGCATCAATAATCTCTTGATTGAGCGGCTCAGGAGTGGCTAATAGGTGGTCAATCAGCTTGCGATCGTGATCGTATAGCGGATGTTTCTGGTCCTGGAAGGTTGAACCCCTCATGTCTGCGTGCTCTGGCACACAAAAGGTAATCGTTTTCTGCTTTGGTTATGCCAATCGTGGATGCGTCCACCACTTAGTCAGCTGCGATCAGCTCGCTAGTTCGCTCGAATCCATTGCGCCAGAAGGGATCTGCAGGGTATAGAGGAACTGTGACTACCCCCTTCCCTGAGATCCATTGCAGGGGAATAGAAGTGCCCTTTGTGACACAGGGAAGCATGCTCCCTAAGGACTTTACACAGGTATTCTTCCTCTTCTTAGTTCTAGAAGTAACTAAGCGACTCTTGGAAGAGACATTGATATTTTCATTATATAGAGAGAAAAAGTGAGAGAAAGATAAAGAGGACTGCACAGAGAGAACCGCAAGGGTGATTTGCGTGTGTAAAAGTTCTAAGGAAGCATGCTTAAAGTGTACCAAACTTGAGACTCATTGCAGTGCAGCAGATCCCAGCGGATGGTGCTGTCACAGATTATCTATTCCTGAGACGGCAACCATTAAAAAACGGCCCTATTACTAGAGCCGCATAATGAGTCTCATCTAAGACTGTCTAAGACTGATTCACTTGGGACTAAGCCAAACTCGCATTTGCTTGGTTTTTCTGCTGAATCTGTCTTCCACTCGAACTACTTTTCTCGTATAGCCCCAGCGCTTAAGGACGTCGACAATCGATGTATCCATTGCTTTGTGACGGTCGACGTGTATGTCTAGCCACTCATAGGTGTCAGCCAAGGAGATGTATTTCTTTCCTGTCTGCTTGCATGTGCCGGACTGCGCTGCATGGGTGCCGTTGATTGCCTGCTGTAGTCGGCTCTCAATAGGATTGTCTTTGGTGAAGGAGCTGGAGTAATCAGCAACGTGACATAGCTCCCAACTAGTGAAGGTGTTGACCGGATTATCGAGATAAGCCCGGTAAGCAGCAGCCCAGATCGAGTCACGGTCTTGCTTGAGACGGTCTAAATCGATGATTTTTAGATTTGGATCTTGCTTGGATGGCACCTTGCCTTCGACGATGATTGGCATAAAGCGCCTATTGCCGGTTGGATCGGTGAGGAAGTCCGCTGAATTAGTTGCACCAGCTAGGACGAAACTCCTGCGATAGCACTTTTCGTTCTCATATTTTCTGGCAGAACGATCTACAGCAACGCTCACGAGGTTCTTTAATTCCTCGGTGTATTTCCGTGAGAAATATCGTTCGCATTCGTCGAGCACAACGATCCAGCCAGCGTGGAGTACATGCGGGCGATCCTTGATATAAGAAATCCCCTGCTGGACTGTTGAGACCCATGGATACGAACCTGGCTCATTGGGATCAGGAGGTGTGAGGTATTGCAGGAATGTTGTCTTGCCGCAGTTCTGAGAGCCGATTAGTACAGGCATCCAGTCATGAATGCATCCTGGGTTGAGGATGCGAGCTACAGCACCAACCAGGAATCGCTTGAGGATGAGGTCAGCGATCCGCGTGCCATCAGGCATCTTGGGATTTTGATCTTCTGTTGCGGGGAGACCAAGTAGCTCAGTGGCTAGACGATCAAAATATGGACAGGGTTCACAGGTTGTATGGACTCTTTCTAGGTAGCGAGTCACAGGGTTGTATCTGTTCTCATAGCCAATGACATGGGCCATGTCATGGACTGGTGCCTTTTGGAAGTTCTTCTTGCAGTCTGTATTTATGTATATGTAGGCGCTGGAGATGTCATGAATCTCCTGTGGTTTATCAAGGCTCCCGTATTCCAGTTGTTGACTCATGGTGTTGAGCCGGAGTCGTTTGTATAGACGTAGGAGGTGATGCTTGATGCTGGCGTATTTCTCGGGATCTTCTTTGTCCTTATCAGCTTTTTTGGTTTCGCTTGATCCCTGTTTATCTGTAGCTACAGGTTCGCTCTCGGGTCCATCAAAGAAATCATTTTCCAAGAACTCCGCACCTGGATCCTCTTCTTCGTCGATTAGGTCATGGATTGGCTCGGGAGCAGTCGCTGCGATTGTTGTCCATGGTTTGCTTTCGTCGAATATCGATTGGGTATATGCGATCGGTTCTTCTATCAGGCTGGGAGAGAACAGATCGTCTGGATCTCCTAGGAAATCCTCGTGTGAATAACCTGCGGCTTTGATATGTGGGTCCGGCCCACCACCTGTTGGCCGTAGTTCCTCTGGGAGACTCCTGCGCCAACCAGGCTGCTCGTTATCAGCTAGCCAGAAGAGTGAGCCTGGTGTCGTGCGATCACCTTTCCAGCCAAAGAAGAATTTTTCACTGGATTGAGATGAGTTCTTACCTTTGCCGTGATGGCCTCGCGATGCCCAGTCGGACCATGCAGGAAATATCCTGTTACCCATCGAGGCGCAGGCCGCCGTCACTTTTTGGAAATGAGCGCGATTGCCATCAGCTGTCGGTTCAAGGACCTCGTTGAGGACGTAGATCGCTTGCTCGAGGGTTGTGTCGTCGTAGTGCAGGCTTGAGGCATCAGGCCTCATCGTCATCGCTGCCGCTTCTCTGCGGGCATCGTCCATGATCTCCCCGCTTAGGGAAGCTTTGGGCTGCCACAGGGGTGCCTCGGCTGCGTCATTGCCGTAGTAGAGCCGGCAGGCATCTGTGCAGCTCCTGTCTCCTCCTAGGGAGCGCGAAAGAATAGTGATCAGACCTTTATATAGCGAGGCATCTGTGATGGTTTCGGGCAGTTGAAAAACAACGCGGAACCTATTCGCTTCTGTGCGATGGGAAGCAGTTGTATAAGCCCAAGCTGCTGATGCGGCTAGTGGATGCTTGAGAAAATCTTCGATCGAGAGTCCCTCATCGATATCCACACAAGCAAGATCCGCTTTCTTGAAGGCCGAACTACTGCGGTGGCCAGAGCTCATGGCTGCAGCAATGAAAGCTCCACCGGCTTCAACGTGCTGCCGAAGTTGCAAGAGGTCACCGGAATGCTCTTGCCAGTTCGTCGCAAAAGTTGGATCCCAGTGAGTCGGCTTGTTCTTGATCGTTGGGTGCGTTGAGAAGAGAACCATCAATATCGCGCAAGTTCAGACATACATATAGTGTGACAGGGCACGCATGTCTAGTGCTTGAGGGTATCCGGCAAAGTCTTGGCTATCACTGAGGTGCTAGGCGATATTTATCACTGAGAGAGGTGAAGTCAGCTAGTAAGTAAACCGCTATACCTGGAATCATTGACATATTTTGCATAGTTTGCCTAGGTTGTTTGTCTTACGTGTATTGGCTCTATACGTTTTATTGATAATGATTCGGTTTTTTGATGAATCTAGTGATATAAGCAAGACTCATCTTACGAATATCAAGCTCTATCTTGCGGCTATATCATTACAGTGTTGTCCGTGAAAGCCTGTGGTCAATTGAGAACACAGAGTTTCGTATCATTTGATTCTTCATTGGTCAAGGTCAAGGATCATTGTGGTGAGTATGAATTCTGGGTTGTCAGTTGAGCTATTTATCTCTTATGGTTTGTAGACGTCGAGGCGTCACCCGTAACAGGAGATCATCCACGAATGGCAAAGCGCGGCACTAGTGAACCTGAGGGGAGCGGTACAGGGGCCAGGGAGACGGGCTCTTTATTTTCAGTTGAGCAAGCAGTTGAACGCAAGCAGATCAAGCGTTTTATCGCTGTCCTAAATAAATGCATGATTCACGGTCAGATATCTCAAAGGGATTTGTCTGCAAGACTGAAGATAACGATTGGAACTCTGACCAAATATTTGCGCGGGGAAGTGCCGCCTTTCAATATCAAAACCTCTATAACAGCCTCTCTAGCTGAGGAGCTGGGGGTCACCTCAAATGCGTTGCACGAGTACTACAGAACTGGGAATCTAAAGCAGGAGACGCCAGTGTCTCTTGGTATTGAAGATGTAGGTCGCTGGATTCGTTCCAGTGCAGGTCAGGGTGATCTCCTCTTGTTAATGGAACACATGGCAGCAGCTCAGGCGCGCATGTTGGAGCCGGGCTCGACTTCCCTTACTGACGTGAGAGATATTGTCGATTCAAGACCAAAGAAGGTTGTTACTTATTCAGACCAGGGAGCTGAATCGTTCTGTAATGCCATGGCAGAAGCTTTTTCAGATGCCGCGCGTGATGCAATGCTGACGCCACAGCAGGCATGGGCGGAGCTTGATAATCGTATTGAGTTCCCTGATCAGTTCGTACCGGAGATCAAGGATGTCTTGCGTGGTGCAAAAATATTTACTGGCTCTGAACTGACAGCGGCAATGAAAATGTTAGAAGGGGAATGCCTTGTTATTAAAGCTTTAGAGGCCTGGACAGGAAGCGAACATAAGCCTCTGCGTAAGGCCTTCGCCGCAGCAGCTAAAGCAAAGTAATATCTACTGCAAAGAGTCCTCAGTAGCTGGTTATTTATTGCTGCCATGGAACGAGAATTCCAGTAGCGCGATGTTCAAGAAGGTCTGCAGTGCAAGAAGTCTCTCCTTTTCCTCGACTGGTCTGTCTGGATAGTTGTCCCAGCGGTCTAGATGGAAGCTAACTGTTTCGTATAACTGGCGAACTTCACCACGGCCCAATGTGATTACGATCGCTTGTCTATCTCTGTCAGGGTCGGATTCTGTTAACAACGGCTTATGGTGTAAGATAAGAGGTGAGAAAGAACCCTACGAGGACCGCGTGAAATTTGCGGTCCTTTTTTATTGGTTTACGAAGCGACTGTCTCAGTAGATTCAGCCTCTTTAGATTCTTCCTCCTTTAACTCACGATAATGCCGAACGCGCTGTAGCCATCGTGTGCGGAACCGACCTAGTTCATCGCCATGAAATAGGAATGATTGGTCGATTTCTGGTGTTGAAACAATGATCTGAGCAGCATCAACATGCAGGCCAAGTGTTTCCTCTATGGCCAGGGCGTAGGCAGCTAGTTGCAATCCACACTTATTTAGCTTGCTCCAACCTGTGAAGTTGGCTCGGTTATTTTCTTTCGGGAAATATCGGCAGTACGGACTATTGGAAGTTTTGAAGTCTCCAAGGATTATGACATCATTGCGGACACCGATTAAATCAGGACAGCCGCAGAAACCGTAGTCGTGAGACCAGACTCTGCTGATACCATCAGAGCCAACGCAGTGTTTCCATTCTGGTTTGAGTGGTTTCTCTGACCAAAGAAAATAGTCAAAGCGATCTAAGTGTTGGGCCAGCCCCTCCCAAAACGGCAAGTATTCGTCAGGGAGTTTGACTTCTAATCCACGGATGTATCTCTCGCAGGCGTTATGGATTGCGGTCCCTCTCGCCGCTGCTTTCTCGAGTCCACCTGGATTCTTGTTTTGCCAATTAGAAAGAACTTTCTTTGAATGTGCGCTTGCCGTCTTGCCAAGAATGGTAGTTACTGACGGATACGCTTTGTTGGGCTTATCAGTTTGATAATGCCGCTCACCATTAATCTCGAAACGAGTTGGTTTATTTGGCACACACTCGTTGCAATCATCTTACAAAACGTAACCATGTTTTGTAAAGTGAATGCTCAGTCGTGCATTTATAGTTGAACTGGGCCGGTTCTGCAGTCGACAAGACAGTGCCCATCCTTACGGGTAGGGCGGACCCAGTTATACCTGAACCGCTAGTACCACAGCTAGTTGTTTGGCTTACCAGCTGCTGCACTGGTGCGGTGCAGGTGCCAACCATAGCACTCAGTCTTGCGTTTTGACTACTGAGGTATGGATAAAACCAGGATCGTTTCGACCTTCTGCAATAGCAAGGGCTCTGCGGTAGAAGGCAGAGTCCGTTTTTCCTGCATCCTCAAGTGTGAGCAAGGCTTCTATCCATCTACGTCTGGTCCGGTTGTCCATTTCCGAGTTGTTCATCTTTCTTCCAAGGGTCATTTAATAGTTCAAGTGCATCGCTAAGAACGTCTTTGCCTTCTTGTTCTGATCTGTACGCGCTGAGTTCGTCTAGTAATTGTCTAGATAGGAGGGTGCCGCCTTTCATTATTTCTTCTAGGCAGAGGTCTTCCTTCTTGAGACGCTCTGCAAGTACGGGGCTAAGGACTGTTAGGTATGCGGTAGTGAATGCGTCTGGCAAATAGCCGTTAAAGCTTGCGCCCCCAGAGGTGAAGCCGTTTAGTAAGTAGTGAAGATCGCTAAGGAACTCGTTTGATTTTGCGACCTGAGCATTGAGCGATCTGAGCTCAGCGAGGATGAGTAGATCCGTTTGGTTCTGAGGAGTCGTCGAGCTCATGAATAATTTTAGAACCGCTGAAATTGCGAATGATCGTTAGTGCTGCACGTTGGGCAGTGCTGATCTCATTCCACATAGGAGCTACTTGGTCGTAGCCATAGGTGTTCATGAGATTGCGGACGTCTTCTGTTGTACTAGCAGCCTCAAGAGAGTTGAGGATCTGGGCTGACTGGGACGAAGGCGGCGATTGCGGACTGGGGACTTCCTTCATAATATTGATATTCGAGTAGGTAGTTCTCTTTACGTAGCTGTTCGAGGGCCTCGAGCTCTTCCTCGGTCGGAGGAGTATTAAACGGTGCGATTAGTTTTAAGGACCTGGGTTGACTGGCACCCTCGCTGGTATCACTGGTAAGTACAGGAATAGAAGGTGAACCGTTGAAGCGTGCCTTGTATTGAGAGATAAGTCTCCTTAAAGACTTCTTCCGAGTAGGGATAAGAGATTGACCTCGACTCTCGCTAGAAGCGTCTGTCATCGGTTGTCCTTGGGAATATGCCAACTGCTGTGTGTCATGCGATTAACAACATAGGGGCTTGTTTTGACACCGTGTAGTTCAGGGTGAGCTTTTTGAGCTACAGATCTTGCACTTAATATGTCCTGGTTAGGCATATGTACTTCATGAGAGTTATGTATAACACAGGAATATGATTCCATGATCATAAAATTCAACTGTTGTGGCAATAGATTTACCTTCTTACGAGATAGAAGATCGGAGGATTTAACAAATGTCACCATCCTTCCTCTGGCATCGAATCTTCAAGCTCTTTATCGGCACCCAGTTCATCGCGTGCTGTAGGCGGCAGGCCTGTAACTTTCGCTTGGGCAGGTTTACCGGCGAAGGGATCACCTCCTTCGAAGATTGCTGGCATCCAGATGCCATCCTTGACAGCAAGCCATTCCTTTTCGACAGCAGCTGGCGGCTTAGCAAGTCTTGCTGTTAGTAGGTAATTAGTCTTACCACCTTCGATCTTTTTCTTGATCGTGATTGTGAAATTTGCGATCCCACTATCTAGGAAAAGAAAGTCGTCTTGGGAGAGATACTCCTCGAAGTATTCACGGATTCCTTTCTGTGAAATTTCAAGAGCAACGAACTCCTTGGTTTCTTTCGAGAGTGCTGTGAACTGCAGGAAGTAAGAAGGTCTGCCGAGGTGTTCCTTCTGCTCGGCCCCTGGCATGGCCTTAACCTCTTGGTACTTGGCAACCTTGGCGTCTGGGCTGAGCTTGTGATAGTCATAAGCAAGGCCAACATCATCTAAGTAGTTGTCGGGATACTTGGCTGTGCTCTTGGGTTTGCTGTCGACGGTGAAGTATTTGAAGCCAGCAATCACATGACCGCTGCTGTGTGTACCGCAGGGCCTGAAGGTCGCTGATTCACCATCGCCAAGTTTCTTGGCATTCCAGAATTTGTCCTCTGATGCATTGGAGTTTTCTTGCTTAGTTGCAGTGCGGTAATCAGGAGGCAGAAATGGTGATGACATAGTTAGTTAGAGCTCCAGTCAGAAGGCATGGGTTCGTCGTCGTTGTTGCCAGTGAAGGCGTCGTGGTCGTAGCCCGCCGCTTTTCCTGAGGCAGGATCAGCACCAAAGCCAGCCTTTGATCCTTGATGGGTACGTAATGAGCGGAGCTTGATCTCCGCATATCCTTCTCCGGTTCTGCTGGTCCTTTGTGAGAGCACACCTACGACTTCAATTAATGCGCCTTTGTCGGCTTTCTCGAGCTTGTCCTTTTGATAGCCAAAGCCACGTATTCGGAACCAGTCGGTTTCTTCAACTGGCTTCTCTTCTCCTTGTTTTCTGTAGTAGCGATTAACGCCTACAGAACGAGCAGCGCTCTTTTCAGTGGAGCGACATTTCTCAGCAAGTCTTCCAACGAGTAGGACATTGTTGATGTATTGGTCCTTGTGGCCTTCGCTGACTGTTCGAACGTAAAGAGCAGGTGGAGAATCCTTTTGTAGCCTGAGTTCACCCTCAGTGATGATGAGATCGCCTGCAGCTTTGCCCTTCAGCATGTCGGCTGCATCCGAACCGTTTTTGCCGAGGATGGCTCTAACAACAACATCAACAGGTTCATTGCCTGGAACTTGAGCAAAGGCTTCTAAGACCTCGATTCCATCCTTGCAATCCTGTACAGGTGGTGCTGCCAATACCAGAATCAATGTGGCAGTGGTCAAGAGTTCATCTCAAGTGCCAGCAACGTAACGTGTTTTGATCGCGTGGCAAGCGCAGTGTGTGGCCTATCTTGCAGAGAAGACCTCGAGCCAGTCAGGTACAGGAGGAATTGGGTCTGCTGTTTGTGGCATTACCAGGATTACTACGTCCTGATCGGGGCTTTGAAGTCTTAGTGGGCCGCCATCGAAGCAAGAGAAAGTGATTGATGCATGAGCACCACCAAGGGCTTTGATTGCTTTATTGAGGTAGGTGGCGTCATATCTCCCGGCTGTATCTGATGAGGAAGGTGCTTTCCCCCAGCGCTCAAGAACAGCTTGCATTGTTTTGGCAAGAGGCGGGAAGTCAACGCCAGAGAGTTGGATTGGAACTTCAACTGCTTTACTGGCTGACTTCATATAGGTGGTGACCTTGGCCATCGCGCTGTGGCTGCCAGGTGTTATGCCTGTGATTTCGATGCCTCTAGGCGCACTCTTGATACCACGAGCAGCTCTGATTAATTCAGTGCTGGGGAGCAGGTGGATGGTTTCGTCAGCAGTTCCTTGGCCATCAAAGCCAAGGCAAGCAATATTGCCTTTGTCAGTTGAAGCAACGAAGACTCCACCACCATTAGCTGGTGAAATTTCTATGGCTTGATAAGGGCTGTACTGGCCTGTGAATTCAGCTGCGGTGGCAAGTAAAGCAGAGTTAAGCTGCAACATTGAGAGTGTGTGCCTCGGCATGCAGAGTGACTGATCCGCAGAGGTTACACGCATGGCTTAGCCAGCGCCAACGGTATTGGTTGTGGACAACTTTTAGGCGTTCGTTTGCCTCGTTTAATTCTTCTTGGCTAATGGTTGGAGTCCACCCAGGCTGAAGAACCTCAGCGCTAACTATGTGGACTAACTCGGCTTTCTTCCTTTGCATATATATTTTGCGTGAATTCACACCATAGCCGAACTAGTCCACACATTTCATTCTTTCGATTCGCTTCTGTTTTATTGAAAATCATTTTACTACATGATCCCATGTGTCTCTGAATTTCCTGTCCCAATTATCAATATAAACAGGCATGAAAGCATTAAGTGCAAGTGTAAGGTCTACAATTTCCTCAGTCCTACTATTGTCTACTGCCTCCTGTAGT
>Ga0209756_1003235_pt1 | contig 13346 bp, 9 predicted proteins | sample ETNvirenome_6_85_FD_184071 | JGI IMG/M metagenome (GOLD analysis project Ga0209756, IMG submission 184071) | Marine viral communities from the Pacific Ocean - ETNP_6_85 (SPAdes) (version 3) | ecosystem: Environmental > Aquatic > Marine > Oceanic | place: Pacific Ocean | collected 2013-06-19
AATCGTGTAATCGAAGCGATGTGTGCTAATTATGGCTATCAAGCAGAGATTCCAAACCCAAACTTTGACCCAGAGCTGCCCGTTGACCCAAGTACAAATCCAGAAAATATAACAAATCCAGAAACCTCGTTTCAATTTGCCAATAGAATGACTCGTGATTATCTTATGAACAACACCGTAGCATACGAACTTAGGAAAGAAAAGGAGGCGGTGCCCAAACCTACGCCGCCTGATATTACTGACCCATCGTAGTTAAACATTCGTGTTGATTCTAGACCCAGAGGACAATGAGCCATGGCACTAATAGTAGCCAATAGAGTAAAAGAGAACACTTCTACTACGGGCGTAGGGGGTATTACCTTTACTGGTAGCCTCAACGGTTTTCAGCCATTTAGTGGGGTTATGACTAATGGCGATATTACTTATTACGTCATAGAAGAAAACGATAAGTGGGAAGTTGGCATTGGTACTTATGGTTCCAATAATATGACCCGCACTACAATCTTAGCTAGTTCAAATGGCGGAAACGCTATTAGCTTGGGTGGAAGCGGTGTCGTTTCTCTTACCTACCCTGCTGAAAAAGCCACCTATCTTAATCAGAATGACGAATTTGTTCTAGGCGCCTCTGGTCTTCTGTTTACAAATGGCACCGTATTTAAGGAAGCTAAGCTTGTTGAGTTAACCGATGTTCTGCTTTCTGGTACTCCCGCTAGTTCTAGCCTTATTAATATTGACGTTAGCTCCAAGGGCCTGTCTATTGGAGACAGTGTTGGGACACCTGCTGGTAACACCCTGATAGGATATGGAGCCGCTAGTGGTAACACGTCAGGACATTCTAACGTGGTGGTAGGCGCGGAGGCGGCGACAAACAACAAAACTGGTTTTAAAAATGTTCACATAGGTAACCTGTCTGGCCCCTCTGATAGTAATTCCTCAACTCTGGTTTATAACGCTGTGTCCGTGGGTTATCAGGCCGGGTCAAGGATGCGTCAAGACACCACGGCCATTGGCTATTTGGCTGGACATGACGCATATGAAATTGGCTTTGTGGCGATTGGTTCTGAGGCGGGTTCTGGCATTGGGAGCTATTCTGTTGGTATTGGTAATCAGGCCATGCACTCGTATTCAGATGATTATGCGGTTGGTATTGGCTATCAGGCGGGCCATGGGGCTGGTGGTGTAAGCTCTGTTTGGATTGGTCATACCGCCGGTAAATCATCCACTGCCGCAGAAAGATCTATAGGTATTGGTAAGTCAGCTGGGCAAAGCTCTACAGGCGATGACGCAATTTATATTGGTAATTCTGCTGGTAAGAGTAATACCAGTGATGATTATCTTTTCATTGGAAATGGTGCGCCCTCCTCTAACAGAACACTCATCAAGGGAGATATGCAGAGCAAAAGGTTAGCCATTGGTGCGGCTGATGTTTCGCTTTCAGACACTCTATATATAGGTATAGCAGATGCGTCAGACAAGGGATTGGTTGTCAAGGGGGCTGCTTCTCAGTCTGCCGATCTGACACAATGGGTCACATCTGCTGATGCTCCAGTTGCGAGCATTAGTAATTCTGGTGTGATTACGGCCAATGCGCTTTTTGCGAGTGGTCAGGGATTAGAGCTTGCTTCTGCCACACCCATTACTACCGCCAATACGCTTTATAATGTTGGTGGTGACTTATATTTTAATGGTGGAGCAGTTTCTTCTACTGTTTCTACAGCGGATCTTACTTATGTTTCTGGTATTGCAGTATATGCTTCGGGACAGGCCGCCTCTCTTAACTATGCTTCTGGTTTAACGGCTACGAACGCGACGAATATCACTGCCACAACAGCCGTTGCTAACTACGCTTCCGGGCAAGCCACCTCTCTTAATTATGTTTCAGGTGTTGCGAATTATACTTCGGGTGTTGTTACTGGCGGCAATCCTACTTTTGGCAATATGTATGTGGATGAATATATTTATCATAATGGGGATACAAATACTTACATAAAACTTAAAACCGATGAGCTAAAATTTGTAGCTGGTGGTAGAACCTTTATAACATTAGAAGAAGCCAGTAATGATAAAGTTGTAATCAATGACGGCGGTAATGATGTTGACTTTCGGGTTATGGGTAAAAACGATAATGATCTCTTTTTTACAGATGCTGAAAATGACAGAGTAGGTATTGGTACAGATAGCCCTGATTATCTTCTTGATGTTGATGGAACAGCAAGGATGACAACTCTCAGGTTTGCTGATGGAACCACACAAACCACTGCTGGTGGCGGCGGTGACGTGACGACCGCTCAACTAGAGTATGTTTCTGGTGTTGCCGTGTATGGTTCGGGACAAGCCCAGTCTTTGGGTTATGCCTCGGGTGTTGCGGCTTATGCTTCAGGTCAGGCCACGTCCCTTAATTACGCTTCTGGTTTAACGGCCACGAACGCCTCAAATATCTCGACGAACACTACAAATATTACCAGTACGACATCCGTTGCTAATTATGCCTCTGGACAAGCTACGTCTCTTAATTACGCCTCTGGCTTAACGGCGACAAATGCTTCCAATATTTCAACCAACACGACAAACATTACAAGCACTACGGCGGTCGCAAATTACGCCTCCGGTCAGGCTACTTCTCTTAATTACGCTTCCGGCTTAACAGCTACGAACGCCTCAAACATTTCAACGAACACGACAAACATTACTGCGACGACATCCGTTGCTAATTATGCCTCTGGACAGGCCACATCCCTGAATGTAGCGTCGGGTGTTGCAAATTATGCTTCTGGCAACACATCAAACATTCACTTTGGGTCGAATGCCGAGGGTGATCTTTTATACCATGACGGTAGTAAGTTTATTAGGCTGCCAAAGGGTACAGATAGTCATGTACTTACTATGGATGGTAATGTTCCTGCGTGGGAGGCTGCTACTGGAGGGGGTGGCGATGTAACTACCGCCCAGCTAGAGTATGTTTCTGGTGTCGCTGTGTATGGTTCTGGCCAAGCTCAGTCCCTTGGCTATGCTTCGGGTGTTGCGGTCTATGCTTCTGGGCAGGCAATTGAGAACGAGAGTGACATAGTTGCCGTTTCTGGTATTGCTAATTATGCTTCAGGTATGCAGCTTAATGGTCTGGCTGATGTTTATTATGGTGGCACAAACTTAACAAGAACCCTTCTTATAAACAACAATCCGGGCTCTGCTCCCACGCACGGTACTCTTTCTAATGATGCGGCAGACAACATCGCTATTGGCTATCAGTCGTTAGAATCCATAACGGGTGGAGCTGGTGTTTTGGGAGATAAAAACATAGCCATTGGACCCTCCGCAGCAAGTGGCCTGACAACCGGATACTACAATATTGCAATAGGTGACAACAGCTTTAGCTCAGAAAACACGGGACATGGACACATCGCTATTGGTCGCAATACTCTGGGAGCATCTACCGATGGCGATGTATTCAATACCGCTATTGGATACGAATCCATGAAGACCGGCACCACTTCTGGCTACAATGTGGCGCTCGGATATCAGTCTCAATATGTTGCTGGCGGCGGTTATAATATATCTCTTGGCTACCAGTCTATGTATGGTGCAACGGGTGCCACAAGAAGTAGCAATACGGCGATTGGTCTGATGTCCCTTTATTCCATAACAGATGGCGTAAGAAATATTGCTATTGGTAAAAAGGCTGGATACGCCCTTACCAGCGATGATGATATGCTGTTTATTGCTAACGATTTAGAGTCGTCCAATGGTACTCTCATCAAGGGCGATATGGCTGCCAAGCACTTGGCCGTTGGTATGGCAGATGTAACCCTCTCGACCGACGCCGCTACCTTGCAGGTTTATCCTAAAGCTGCTACAGACAAGGTGTTATTAGTTCAGGGACATGCCTCACAGTCCGACGCTCTGACATCGTGGCAAACTTCGGCGGGTGCCGTTGTGTCAAGCATGACTGCATCTGGCGTTTTAAATGTTAATGAGATTGTGGCCAGTGGGGCTGGTGCATCCATTACAGTAGATGGTAATATAGTTATGCGGGATGCAGACTTATCCCACGCTATAACAATTAAGAGTCCCGATGTTGTAAGTACGAGCTATACGCTCCCATTGCCTTCTGGCATTGGGACTAATGGCCAAGTATTAACTACGGATGGTATTCAAACATACTGGTCTACAGTTAGTGGTGGTGGCGGTGGAATATCGTGGGACGGCTCTACTGCAAATGGCGTTGCTACGTATAAAGATTCAGACGAGGCCACTGTAGAATCTAATTTAACTTTTGATGGCTCTACTTTAACTGTAACCGGAGCTTTAGATGTTTCAGATTATATATATGTAGCTCAACGTGTTACACATAAGGGTGATGCCGATACCTATATCGACTTTAACAATGACCAAATACGTCTTATAGCCGGTGGTAAGGACTTATTTACGGTAACCGAAGGAACAGTTGAGACTATTGTAGTCAATGAGATTGGCAATGATTGCGATTTCCGAGTTGAGTCACAAAATAATGAAAATATGATTTTTGTCGATGGTGACACTGATAAGGTAGGTATTGGCACAGCAACGCCTAGCCGCACTCTGGATGTTTTTGGGCATGATGCTTGGATACAAGCGAGCGGCGTTCAGGTGGGTGCTTCTGGTGTAGTCATGAAGGACGCAGACCTATCTCACTCTATCACACTGAAAACTCCTGATGTTGTAAGTTCAAGCTACGCACTTCCACTGCCTTCGGGTATTGGGACTAATGGTCAAGTATTAACTACGGATGGTGTTCAAACATATTGGTCCACAGTTAGTGGTGGTGGTGGAGATATTGAAGGCGTAACGGCTGGTAATGGTCTTAGCGGAGGAGGCACTTCCGGTACTGTTACACTAAACGTAGAAGCAGCACAGACTGTAATCACGTCACTCTTTGCTACTGATATCAAAATCGGTGAAGATGACGAGACAAAGATTGACTTTGAAGATGCTGATAAGATTAACTTTTATGCAGCAAATGAAAAGCAGTTAATACTTGAAGATGGTGCTTTATATCCCGGCTCTGACAACATTATTGATCTAGGAAAATCAGACAATGAATTTAAAGACGCTTATTTTGATGGTACTGTAACTTCCGATGCTTTTGCTGGGCCATTGACCGGCGACGTAACTGGTAATGCTGATACCGCTACGGCGTTAGCAACAGGAAGAACAATCGCAATGACCGGGGATGTTGCGTGGACATCTGCCAGCTTTACTGGTGCGGGCAATGTAACTGGCACATCTACTATACAAGCAGATGCGATTGAAACAGCGATGATAGAAGATGATGCAGTCACTGCTGACAAACTAGCACATACTGCTGTTACTGCTGGATCATATACCGCAGCGGATATTACTGTAGACGCTCAAGGTAGAATAACTGCTGCTGCAAATGGCACTATCGCTTTAGGCAGTGAGGTTAGTGGAACGCTGCCAGTAGCCAACGGAGGGACGGGTCAAACCAGCTATACAAACGGTCAATTACTAATTGGTAACACCACTGGCAATACTTTGGCTAAAGCTACGTTAACGGCTGGCTCTAATGTAACCATTACCAATGGTACTGGAACAATTTCCATTGCAGCAACTGACACCAACACAACATACACAGCCGGAGACGGCTTAGATTTGTCTGGAACAGAATTTAGTACAGACCTGAAAGCTAATGGCGGCTTAGTTATAGAGTCTACTGAGATAGCGGTAGATCTTGGTGCTAGTAGTATCACTGGAACGCTTTCTGTGGGTGATGGTGGTACGGGGGCGACTTCGCTTGATGATATTACATCAGCAAGTAATTTATTAACCGTAACAGCCGGTGCCGATACGATTATTGGTGGGGATGTAACACTAACGGTTAATCAAGGAAACTTTGACCTTGATAGCATTGGTGGTTCTTTAGGTTTAACAGACCAAGTTACCGGAACCCTTCCAGTAGCCAACGGAGGAACTGGAGCATCATCTCTTGCCGATAAGGCTGTTCTAATAACGCAAGATACTGGCACAGACACAGTTTCTGCCGCTGTCATGGATGCAAATGGCGAATTGTTAATTGGTGGCACTGATGGCCCAGCGGTAGCTACGTTGACTCAAGGTTCTAACGTAACAATCACAAATGGCAATGGTTCTATCACAATTGCTGCTACTGACACCAATACTACGTACACCGCTGGTGACGGATTAGACTTAAGTAGTACTGAATTTTCAGTTGATCTTAAGGCAAACGGTGGTATTGTAATCGAGTCTACTGAAATGGCGTTGGATTTGGGCGCTAGTTCTATAACTGGGACACTGGCTGCCGCCGATGGGGGCACCGGCTTAACCAGCATCTCGACCCTGTTAAATAGTAATAACAATATCTTTAAAACCATATCTGTATCAGGACAAGATGATGTTGTGGCAGATTCTGCAACAGACACCTTAACATTGGCTGCTGGCTCTAATGTTACTATTACTACAACTGCCGCTAGTGATACCGTAACGATAGCGGCTACCGACACGAATACCACTTATACTGCTGGAGACGGTCTAGATTTATCTGGCACAGAGTTTAGCACAGATCTTAAATCCAATGGCGGCTTAGTCATAGAGTCTAATGAGCTAGCGGTGGACCTTGGTGCTAGTAGTATGACTGGAACGCTTGCTGTGGGTGATGGTGGCACTGGAGCCACTTCTGCGGCTAGTGCTAGAACAAATCTTGGTCTCGGCACAGCAGCCGTTCTCGATACCGGTATATCCAACACTAATGTTCCTAAGTTTACAGCTGATGTCGCAGATGACGATTTTCTTAGGGTTGCTGGCACGGCAATTGAAGGCCGCAGTGCTTCACAAGTTCTTTCAGATATATCGGCGGCTAAGCGCACAGATTCTGGCCCCGCCGCTGGTGGCATTGCTATTTGGTCTGACGCTGAGACGATAACTGCGGACTCAGGTAATCTTTATTGGGATGCGTCTAATGATCGGCTGGGTGTAGGAACAAGCACTCCCACAAGCACGCTTGCCGTAAGCGGCAACTTAAGCTTCAAGCCTGTTACCATCACTGATAGCGCGGGTCAAGGAGACTTAAACTGGACTGGGGCTAACAAACAATATGCAGTTTCTGGTGTTGCGGCATATTATCTTTGCGAGACCGGAGGCACTAGCAGAACAATTAATCTGCCAGATCCGGCTATCGGTCTCGCTGGAAGAACTTATTCGTTTAAGAAAATTGATAGTGGGACCGGCACCGTTACTATTCAGCCTTATGATGATACTGGCAGTGCTCCCGCTGGAGGTTATATTGATGGCGATAACGCCGCTGCGGATAAGGGAACCAATATTCTGTTCGCTCAGTATGACACGATTTCATGTACTTGTGCTGAGGGCACGACAGATGGTCGATTTGAATGGCACATTGTTCAAGAAAAGGTTGCTGCCCATACTGCAAAAATTACAATGGAGGGCGATTCTGGCAACATAGCAACCGGTACTGAAACTCAAATTACCTTTGATAACCTTGATTATGCAGTTGGTTGCGGAACTACTATCACTGGTGGTACAAGAAAAATTACTATTAATAGAGACGGAAAGTATAATGTTAAATTCCAAATTGCAATGAACAACACATTCGATGCTGCCGATAGGATGAGTATATATCTATACAAAAATGGTAGTTTTATACATGGCGGCTCTACATATGTGCCGCCAACCACAAACCAATACGTTTATGGATGGCTCGACTCATCCTTTGATTTAGAGGTAGATGACTATCTTCAGATAAAAATTGTACATTGGAATGGCGAAAACGCCGACATATACAATAAGCATGAAGACTCAAGCGATAGAACTGCTTGGGACCCATTCTTAGTAGTGGAGGAAATTAGATAATGGCACAAATAACAATTAGCTCAGACCATAGATTAGACACTATTGTTCAGTTATCTGGAGCGGAGTCTGGTTCGGGTAGCTATGATGGAATTGACACGCTGCATGTTGAAAGTGTTACACAGGAAGCCTTAGACGCTGCCTTGGTGACCTATATGGCAGACTTAGATACTTATCTCTTAGAACCAAGTAGAGAAATTAGAAAAGCAAGAATCTCAAAAGCATCGGCAAATTTCATTGATGAAATATATCCTTCTTTTAGACGTGAGCTATTTATAGCATTAGCAGAGGAAGCGAGGAATCTTGGATTAACCAATAGGACTAACTATATAAATCAAATGTTGACATGGGTTAAAATGGTTGTTAGTTCTGTTTTAACTCTTGAGGATCAGATCAACGCGGCAAGCACCGTGGAAGAAATAAGGTCAGTTGATTTTGATCCAACGCCCTTTGTAGACACCGATCCACAGATAACGGTCAGGAACGCACTAGCTATAGAGGACTAAGGATGGCTTTAATATTGCCCAAAAGTGTTTTTATACACATCCCAAAGACTGGTGGCACATGGATCAGAAGGGCCATCGAGGCGTCAATGGGTATTGAAAAAGATAGTTCTGAGATAGCAATTAGTGGTATAGACCACTGGGGAAAAACAGCTCACGCTAAGGTTCGGGATATAAAAAAAGAACTGAAAGATTCTCTAGAGAAGAAATACTTATTTTCTTTTGTTAGAAAGCCATTGGATATTTTGAAGAGTTTCTACATTTCAAAAGTGTATCCAGAACTTGTTGATTTTGATGACTACAAAGAAACTAATGATAAAAAGATAAGTTTCAAAGAATTTGTTTATGAAAAAGGAGTATCGTTTGCAACAAGGCTTTATATTAATTATCTAAAATCATCTGTGGGCGTTTTTCCATACGTAGATTATATAGGAAGAACAGAAAACATAAAAGAAGATTTAATAGAAGTTCTACAAATGGCCGGTGAAAAATTTGATGAGAATGTAATTAGAGATATGCCGCCAATTAGACAGGGAGCCTCTCTTGACGCAGCAGAGGAAGTAATAGAGTGCGACGATGAGGTTTTGACATTTATACGTGAGGGCGAGAAAAAAGCCTATGATATTTTTTACTCTGAAAACCACTATTCTGAATTACAGCAGTATTCTTATGATAAACTAGCGTCCATGTGGAGCGTTAACCAAAGAGACTTTGTGGTTGGATCGTTTGACAGACAAAATGAATGGAAAGATTACGATTTTCTTTTTGATGGTATGTTTGACTTTCATAATAATGCTAGACACCTGCCTCCGTCTAAGGATTGTGTTGTTTTAGACTTTGGTTGTGGGCCCGGAAGGAATTTGGAAAAGTATCGAAACAATTTTAAAAGGGTTGATGGCGCAGATATATCCTACATAAATCTTACTAATGCTTTAGAATGGTTGCAGGACAGAAATAGCTATAGTGATAACCTGTTGTTTAAATCTAACGGTAGAGATTTGTCGGAAGTTGAAAGCAATCAATATGATGCCGTAATGAGCACAATTACACTACAACATATACCAGTATACGATATACGTTTTAATCTATTCAAAGAATTTTATAGAGTGTTGCGTAACGGTGGCTGGTTTACGGCTCAGATGGGGTTTGGCAAAGGCAAGTTTGGCGCTGTTGATTATTATAAAAATCACTACAACGCAGCAAAAACTAATGGCAGAACAGATGTTTTCGTCCAAAGCCCAAAACAACTAGAAAGTGACTTAAAAAAAATAGGATTCATTAATTTTAGCTGTTTCGTAAGACCGGCTGGCCCCGGAGACACTCACCCAAACTGGATATTTTTTAGGGCTCAGAAATGATACAAAAAGGCGTTACCTTTGTTGTTCAGGGGCCACTAACCCCCGAAACAATAAGGGGGATTTACAATTATAAAAAACTGGGAAAAGTGATTGTATCTTGTTGGGACACAGACTCAGAAGCTCTGATGGCACAGATTCCACACGACATAAAGGTGGTTGTAAATAAGTTTGAAGATAATGACGAATACAATTTTCAAAACATAAGATACCACATTCAGTCTAGCTTAGGTGGTTTGTTACAGGTGGAGACCCCGTTTGCCGTTAAGGTTAGATCAGATGAATATTTCACTAGAATGAATAAATTCATAAATTCTATTTACCTTAATCCAGACGCCATAACTGCTTGTAACTTTTTTTTCAGAAAAACTGTTTTGTTTCATCCTTCTGACCACCTCTTTGGAGGTGGCACCAAGACGCTCGTGGAGATGCTTAATAACAGCAGGGATATGATTTCTTGCTATAAAAAAAACGAGACCGTAAAGGTTGAAACTCTGGGTCTAAGTAGGGAATACACCTTTAAATGGCTGACGGCTGAGATGACATTTTGTCTATCTTACCTTAAGACAAAAGGCGTAGACGTTCTCTCAGATATAAAGGGAATGAGCAATGAAGAGGTTGTCAACTACCACAGAAATCTAATTAAACAGCATTATCGTTTAGTTAGAGCCTCTGATTTGGGTTACTTTTTGTTTAGATATAGGAGTAATTCAGACCGAGATGGTCCGACAGCATTTACAAACGAGGCAGACTTTTTGCAGTATAATATACGCTCCATAGAGTCCCTAGATGACCTTTAGCGGGATGATTGATCCGAAATAATTAGAAATATTTTATATTATTATGACTAACTGTGTATAGTTAGTTGGAGGAACACTAAAATGGCATTTATAGAACAGGCACACGTTGGTGACATAGGCACAACTTTTCGTGTGACAGTGTATGATACTACATCCACTGGTGGCTCTTCTGTGGCCGATATTAGCACAGCAACTACAAAACGATTCACGTTTGAGCGACCAGATGGCACCACTTTTAACAAGACTGCGGTTTTTACGAGCACTGGTGCTGATGGTCAGATAGAATACGTGACGGCAACTGTTAATGATTTGAATATGGCTGGCACTTGGTCTTTGCAGGCCTATGTCGTTAGTGACGATGGGACATGGAACACAACTGTCGGTAATTTTCGAGTATACGAAAACTTATAATAGGTGAAAACATGCCTTGGAAAATAGATTTAGTACTTATGATTAGGTCCCTAATAGGCGATCTAGACGAAAGCAAGTATACAGATGAGCGACTCAAACAGGTGCTAGTTGTTGGCGCATACAATGTCTTAAATGACGCCGATTTTAACAACACCTACACTGTTGATGTTGCTGCGGTTTCCATTTCGCCTGACCCTATTTCAGAAAGCGATACTGATTTTTCGGCGCTTACAGTTTACAAGTCTGCATGTATTCTTGTTGGCAGCGAGGTCAAGACAGAATCGGCTAATGCTATTTCTATCAAGGACGGCCCTTCCGCGATTGATCTTCGTGGCGTGACGCAAAATCTTAATATTATGTATCAAGATCTTTGTGGAAAATATGACAGCTTACTAAAAACTTACCAATACAATAACACTCTTGTTGGCCAAGCGGTTCTCGGACCATACAGCCCCGGCAGTATGATTATCGGTGCAAACCAGTTTGATTATCGCGGCAACGTATTCGATTAGGAGAACATAAAATGCCCATATGTCAAAACATTATTTCTGGTAATCAGCAGCCGCACGATGGCTATGGTTATGTTGGCTTGGCTGGTAACAAGGGGCTTGGGGCCGCTGGTAAAATCTTGGGTTCTGGCGTGTTTCCCAGTGATGCGTCGGGAACAGCATTGTCTAGGCCAGCAGTTGGAGCAGATGGTGTTAATATGACCGCAGCATCCGGTAATACGATTTTGGGCCCATCGCGACCCGGCACCGGAGCAGATAGGCAAGTTGGTCCTATTGGTGACACCGTTGCTTTGCTGAATGACACTTATAGCGATAGATTCGATGAAACCAATTACTATCATGGTAGCGGTACTTATAACGGCCCATCATAATCTATAGTGGGAGCTATTTATGGCTATTAGTATACCCAGTAGTGTTTTTACCACATACAATGAAGCGGTTCTGTTGTTTACTAGAACTGGTACATTGGTATACCCTGAAAAAAGAGAAAACTGTCCCAATTGTTACATGAGCACGCTGGGCACTAGAAATAAGTCTGTTAGCTCATACCGAAGTGGGGGGCCTTATCCCTTTGAGAGGGGAATGCCGTGCCCGTATTGTAATGGCAAGGGGTACAGGGCCACAGAAACCACCGAAGACATCACCCTGAGAATTTACTGGGACAGAAAGCATTGGGTTAATGTTGGTATTCCAATAGATATACCAGATGGTTCAATCCAGACCATAGCCCTGATGACTGATCTTGCTAAAATTAATAAAGCTAAGTACTTAATCCCTAAGTATGACGGCATTGAAAAATATGACACGATGAAGTACGAGAGAGGCGGAGCGTCGTATCCGCAGGGCTTTAAGCAAAATGAAACGAAATACGTAGTAACCTTCTGGAACAGAACAGATGCTTAGCATTAAACTACTGGAGTCAGATAAAGCCATAATCGCGAAGATAAATCGTGCGCTGGCTGAAAAAGTAACAAAATCCTTGCGCGGCGCCGCCCCAAGGCTTAAGGCCGCGATATCTCCCGTGGTGGCCCGAGCCCTTTATACAAGCCCTGAGATACAGTCCCTACAGGGTGGCGTTCTGAAGGCTGACTTTGGTTTGACTAGTGACCCAACTGGCGCTATAGTTACTGCCGTAGCTTCCAGTGTGTATGTGCAGGTTTTTCCAGCAACCTCTTCTGCCAGTAGTATTAAAGGAGGAATCAAAGTTAAAATACAACCTCAGAATTTTGAGAACCTACTTGGGTTGGGTGTTGGAACACAGCCTGTAAGTGGGGGCGCTTTGCCTTGGCTTGAATGGCTGTTGAAGCTTGGCGATGCTGTTGTGGTTGCAGAGTTTGGTGTAGAATACGGCCCATTTGGCAGAACGGGTATGGCACACATGAGCAGAAAACAAGCCCCTTTTAGAATCAATAGTGCTTTTTCTGGCACAATTGGGAACAATTTTGTCACGCGGGCTATTCGCTCTGTGTCTTCAGAAATTAAAGATATCATTATGAGGACCATATAATGGTTGGTGGCCCAAAAACAAAATTAGCAAACCTGACGAATGCGCAGGATTCAACTTTGTCCAATATCTTGTTGGATAACTTTATACTGTTTTATGATTGGGGTTTTCTTGACCGTGGTTCTTTTTACGACGTAAGTGTTCCACAATCTGGAATCTACGGTGGAGATAGACATAAATTAAGATTGGTAGATGATCCCAACTATAGCGAGGGTCAGGTGTGGGAAGGGTATCGTCAAAATTGGGTCTGGGAAAGTGGGGTTGATGGTACTACACAACAGCCGATTGCCATATCTGGACTATTTGTAGACAATACTTTTTATGCCACTGGCAATGTTTCTAAGCCATTTTATATTGATTATCCGAATGGTAGGGTTGTTTTTGAC
>Ga0209756_1003240_pt1 | contig 13338 bp, 10 predicted proteins | sample ETNvirenome_6_85_FD_184071 | JGI IMG/M metagenome (GOLD analysis project Ga0209756, IMG submission 184071) | Marine viral communities from the Pacific Ocean - ETNP_6_85 (SPAdes) (version 3) | ecosystem: Environmental > Aquatic > Marine > Oceanic | place: Pacific Ocean | collected 2013-06-19
GCTCTGGACCCCGGTGGCACTGTGCGGCCAGCCTACCAGCGCAGCTGGGTCCTCGACGGATTTGACCGATTCCAACTTGGATTTGTACCCGGGCTTTAGTACCTGTGGTGGATCGCCGTGAACTTTTTGAGTCGCCTCGGACAGGCTGACTACCTCATTGTTGCTCTTTTTTCTGAATACCACCTGGGACTTCTTCTTGCCGAGGCGAGGACCCAAGCCGATAACTGGTATCCATCGTCGAGGCTCGGCCTTGTCGACGACCGGTGTCGTCTTGGCGCCGGATCCGCTGCGAAGCTTTATGCTGCTGAACTCTTGTAGATAATTTAAATCGTCAGGGAGTCCGTGCTTGCCGGGGGCGAAGAATTCCAGGATTTTCTCCCCCAAACTCTTCCCCCCTGTACTTGTGTCTTTCGGGATCTGGACAACCTTATCGATTGCTCCTTTGGTAACGAGGCCAGTATTATTAACAAGACTTAGGAAAACCATAAAATCTAAAGCATTTACATCGCGGCTCCCATCATCTCCCACCCCCTCCATCTTAAACATCTTGTCTACGGCTGTCAGCGTGGATCGAGGGTCGTTCATCTTCCTCGGTGGGAGATCAACTGTGTCCGCGCCGGCAAGGCCTGCAGTCACCGTGACAGGGACGGCATATCCCCCTGCAGGTTGAGCGCCCGGTTCCGTTGTAGCATTCTCGCCGCCCGGGCCTTTATAGTCGTAGATCCAACCCTTACCGTATTGTTCTCCGACAACGGTGCCCCAGTTTTCACACATCGTTTTTAAAATGGCCCGACCGTCTTTGGATTCATGCAAATATTTGGCAGCGTTCGTAATGCCCAAATAAGCTTTTTCATCCGATCCGGGTACACTAGCTACAGCTTTTCGTAAATTCAACACGTCTTCCTTGGTTCGAACTCGCATGTTGGTCTCGACCTTCTGGGCTGTTTTGCCGTCTGTATTGTCTATGTAGGCGGTCCCGGTTAGAACCGGTGCCCATTCGGGATCTTTTTCCAATTCCGCAAGCAGGGCATTAATGCGGTTCTTCGTTGAATCGACGTCATCCATGGTGAGAAATTCATATAAAAAGGCATCAATAATGGCGTTGGCCATTTTGTTGTGATTCCACTTGTCGCTTGAAAAGCCCTCACCTCTTGGTTGCGAGCCAGCAAACCAGTCACGCGCTGCGCTGATTGTTTTTCCCATCTAAATTCCTACCCTACAATATATGACATTATTCTTTCCAATGGAAGCGGAATGTAAATAATATCGCCAACTCTTACATCGGCTTCGGTGGGCTTTTTGTTGTAATGGGCGATGACCCACCACAAACGAGGGTTCCCATAATACTCGGCTGCCACTTTGTAATACCGATCGCCGACTGTCCATACTTTCTGTACCGATTGAAGTGTAGATACCTGACCCACAGAAGGATATTTTAACACACCGGTGCCAAAATGTGTAATCTGTTTCACATTTCTGTCTTCGAAGAACTCCTCGTATTCTTCAAGGTTGTTTTTTAAAAGACGCCTGTTGCTAAATCTACTCATGTCTCCTCACATGTTTCGCCGAAAAGGTGAGCGGTACCGCTCTCGCACCGCTCCCGTTGCTGGCGCGCTAGGGTGGCGGCGGCATGGCCGGGAGCTGCGGCCGCGTATTCGGGATCCGTCATGCGCAATTCGTGCATGAGAGCGACGTCCTCGTCGTTCAAGGCGCCATATTGCAAAACGGCATTAGCGTCGGCTGTCCGGATTTCCAATGGAGTCATACCAGGATAATCTGGGTGCCAGTCCCCTTGTCCCTGCGTCCTCATTACGAAGGGCGCATTCCCAGCATTTCCTTCGGACGGCAGTCCGGGTGCGCCGGCTGCCTGTTCCTCGGGCGTTCTTGAGGGTGCAGGCGCACTCGCGGCAGGCTGCGCTGCAACATCGGGGGGAATCTGCACCGCGTCGGAGATTGCGTGCGGGAAGGTAGCACCTATCTCCCGTCGCTCGTCGCCACCGAAGATGTATTTGCTGTGGCCCCCGCCCAGATCTATAGACCTAGGTGCCCATCCTGTAAGGTGAGTGTGGAGCACGGTAAAATCTAATTGCACCCCATGGGTTTGATATGCAATATAGGGCTTCCCAGAGTTGCGCCCTTCTACAAAAAACTGACCCTGAGTGAGATCAGGATTATAAGAAAATCCATTTAAAAACCCCACCAGGTCCGATCCATCTAAAGCATTAGAAATAAGACCGTTCCACTTCATTTTTAAAAGAGGGGCAGCCTTTAAAGTTTGGCTATTGGTGTTGATATTTAAATCTCCTTGCGGTTCTGAATATACGGGATAAAGAAACTGTGTGAGTTTGTTGAGGGCTCTCATATTCTTGGCGGCTTCAAATTTATTGGACGACACAACATCAAATGCTATCGTAAGTTTGCGAGATGTTCTCTCAAAAGTATATAATTCATCCATACGCCCATATACAGGAGTGCCACTCCAAGACGAATTAAAGTTATCTGTAAACCCGGTGACCCAAGCATTAAAATTAACTGTATTGCTGGTGGGAATATGAGTAATAAAGATCTGAAAATAATCTTTATTTAGCATTCCGGCCTGTAAGTCTGCTCCCACTTTTTATCCTCCTTTTCTCATCTTACCTATTATAGAAAGGCATATACTTCTTTTTGCCTCGGTTGGTGTTGGGAATGTCAAGGAACTTGCCCACATCTCCCGTAATTTCGGCACTAAAGTCTACCTCTTGTAGTGCTCTAATTAGCGGCTCCGTTACATTTTTATACAAGAGTTCGGCCTGGGTAGAATTGCTTCCCTGAGCCGGTGAGCCTCCAAACTGATTGTTGGCACGCGAGATGGGGCCCGTCGGTGTCATTGCGGTTATTTGGAAGTTATCGGAGCTGTTGTTGTTGCCCACCGCGACAAGTTTGCCATCGTGATAGACTTGGGTCCCATCGTTCTGTGCGCCGAAGTAGCCGACCCCGGCGCCAATTCCGGCTCCAATTCCGGCACCAATGGCGGTTCCGATAACAGGGATAAATGATCCCACGGTCGCCCCGATCGCGGCGCCGCTCAACGCTCCGCCCCCGACTCCGAGAGTATTCATGGCCCCTTGGGAGGCTCCTCGACGCCTCATTTCGTCGAGGCCTTTTGAGGTGCCGTAGGCCCCCATTGCCCCGGCTGCACCTAGGCCGAGCATGCCCATGCGCCCCATCATTCCCATACGCCCAAATTGCGATCGTGCAAACATGGAGTTGGACGGCCCCATCATGCGCCCCCCGCCCATCATTCCGCCTCCGCCGGTCATCGCCTGGGCGGCGGCGACGCTCCGGATTGCGCCGGCGAGGCGCATTAACTGGCCTATCGGACCGACGAGATTCATCGCCACCCAGACGCCAACCAAAAGCTTCCAATTATCTTTCGCCTTTACCAAGAGTGGTATTAGAGTGTCTTTCATAAAGGGACCCACGACGTCCTTTAGATAACTTCCGAATTGTTTAACGCGGGGAATAACATGCTCATTGAGCACTCCACTTAAATCATGATTTTTCTGTACCCAGTCAGAAAAACGATCGATAAGTTGCACGAGCTGATCGACCAGGGGCTGATTTACGATGATAAAGCTCTGGAATGCATCCTTCAATTTTTGCATGATATCGCGTGCTTGGCCGGCTTTGCGTGCTAGTTGTTCTTGACGTAATATTTGCGCCTGTTCAAAGGGAGTCAGTTCTCTCAAAGAGCGACTTAATGTATCTACATCTGTGCCAATCGCGCTAGCAAAAGCCTTCTTTTCAAATTTGTTAAGATCATCAAAAACAAGGCCCGTGGCTTTCAAGGAATCCTGTATCATCTCAAGACGGTCAGCCTCACTGGCATTAAGCATGTCTATTGAATTCAGATAGGGTCCCCCTAGAAGAGCGTTTAATTTACCAACTGCTGTTGCTGATCCCTCAAATGTATCGAACTGATCGCCAAATGTATTGATCAAATCGCCGACGGAAAGGCCTGTGCTCTTTGACTGCGCCTCCAGCTCTTTAAACACGTCGACCGCCTGTTTGCCATAAAAAGCAAGTCGTGGGGCAGCAGCAGCAAAATCTTTAGATATCTCGCTTATAGGCTTGCCGACTGAACGAGCAATTGATTCAAACTCGCGGAGGGTTTTCTCGCTTTCAGTAACACTCATGCCCAAAGACTTTGTCATAATGTCCATGTTTTGCGCGGTTTCCTCAGCGCTGACACCAAATTTACCTAAAATGGCGGTGGTGGCCGCAATTCGTTTTTGTTCTGTCCCCGAAAGAGTGGTAAAATCTCTAAAAGCACCAAATAGGGCTGTTGTCGCCGCTCCGGCATCTTCAGCATTTATTCCATAAGTAAGATAGGCCGCGCCGGCGGACGAGATAACCCTTTCATAACCATAACCAGCCCCCGTCGCGGCGCGAAAGCTGGCTGCAGCGCGATCGACGCCCAACGCAAACTCAATAGTGTTGCTAATAATTTTAACAAGCACCATCCCAACGGTGTTTAAAACACCCTTGAAAGAAAACATCTCCTTTGCCATCCCGGCGACCTGTCCAATGCTCTTTGGCATGAACTGGATCATCTTCTGGAATTCAGCTGAAACGCCGAGAATAGAATCTTGATATTGTTGTGCTATCCCTGCGCCAACTTCCATTTCGCGGGACATCTTAGACTGAGTAGCCGCTTGGCGCTTGAAGGAACCCTCTAGTTCATCAATCTCCTCTCTTAGTTTGGCATACCGATCGGTCGCGTCATCGGCGGCCTCCGCTTGATCGCTCAGAGTCGCGTCGTCCTCTGGTGACGCACCTCCGCCGGCGCCTCCGGGGCCCTGCGAAGCGAGCCGGCTCAGGATCTGATTGAGTTTTTGAACTGTTTCTTCTGTTAATTCAGCCATGCCTTAAAACCCTACTAGTTTTTAAATGGCCACCTCAAACCAGTTTCTCTTTCAAAATTCTCTATCGCGCGCATCAGCCGATGGCGATCGGACAGAGTGCGGTCATCACCAAGGCCATGTTTGATATAACTATCCATATATCTTTTTTCGCCCTTGAGGGCCTTAAAAAAAGAATCAATCTGTGATTGGGTGCCCTTGATCGACAGAGGCACATCGAAGCCCATTTGATAGAGATTGAACATCAAAGACCGCATCTTCGCGCCGAGTTGTGTATAAAGACGAAATTCGGTCAAAAGTCGCTTGTCGCTTAAATCTATTACTATCTTCTCGCTGTTCATTATAAAAACTCCTGCTATATAACTAGTTTTGCCATAGAAAAAGGCGCCCCTTTAGGGAGCGCCTTAACTGTTTTGCTCTTCGGCCTCTTGTTTTTCTTTAAAATGGCGTACCAATCTCTCAAGAAACCACTTTCGGAGGCCTGTGGGAAGGTTATATGCTTCCGCAAAAGACCAATTACCATGCTGTTTTAAAACAAAAAATTCTTCGTATAAAGCTTCTTGATAATCAGGCGTCAGGCCAAAAAAAGCTGATCGAGATCGGCACCTCCAGCCTCTCCGCATGAGGGCACGAATCGCACTCAAAATCGGCGTAAATGCCCATATTGGGCATGACCTCTTCATAAACTGATCGTAGTTTCCGAGATAACTTAACAGGCATAGCGCTTACAACCTGTCGAATTGCGCCAGAATCTTTAATATCATTAACTGATACAATAATATTTTCTAGCATTGTGGTAATATTACCCACTTCGGACTTAAGTTTTTTACTTTTTTCCAAAGTTTTTGTAATACGTGTCTCATCGCGGCCATTTAAAAGGCGTAACTCCAGTTGCAAATTATAATCATCATCATCATACACAAAATTACCATTCTCTAGCAACGTTACTCCCTCGGGAATATTAGATTCTTTGATTGTTTTAGAACTTAAAGAAAATTGTTTTTCATTAGACTTCCCACATGCATTACAATTAACAGTCGTGGCATAATCATCCCCAAAGCCTGTCTGACGTGTAGCAATAAGAATAGCATTCTTATCTCCGATAAGCAAACTATCAGGATGAAGACGCTTATCGACCAAAACCGACTGCAGGAGCCTATTAAGCGCCATACCACTCTTTAAGAGCGCCTCCGAGGTTAAAATATCCTCCTCGCGGGCAGTCATATGCCGAATCTCCACAACGTCGCAGTCATGGAGAGGATGATCCTCGTCGTAAAATGCACCTTTGCTGGGGATCTCTACAAACTCGGTGGGAGTTACAAAAGAAAAAATATCATTAGAGGTGGGGCTGGGGCCGAGGGCCTTCGCTTCCTCTTTGGGGGCCTTTGTGCGGCCCGAATTTCGTCTACTCACTTAATACCTTCTTTCTTTATACGTTGGCGGCCGCTCTTGCGCCCGGACCGACATCATATGTAGCCCAATCATACCTCATTTTAATTTCAATGTTAAGGATATCTTCTGTATCATATGTTAGGTCGCCAAAAGACGCGGCGATAATGAATGCATTATTAAGCTTCCATGTTCCTACTGTGGCACCTGCGCCAGAAAGTTCTTCAATTTCTACAATACCGAGGGTCGTGACAGCACTGTCTTTGTTCGGGGTTGCCGGCGAGATCTCTCTACGAGCAGCTAGCTCCTGAATGTCGGGCCTTAGATATCCCATCCCCACTAGAGCATCATACAATAGAGCATTTCCGTCGGGATTGATCGAGTTAACAATATTAGCTGTAACCTCATTCCACTCAACAATGCCGGGATAATAATAGGTGTTTCCAAGGAACTTGTGAGGAGTTGAGCCGACCTGATATGAAGGCTTCGTCACTGAGCGGCAGAGATACTGTTCGTAAGTAAATTCGTCGTTCGCGCTAGCGAGATTTGGAAGATGCAGCATAAATCTATGTTGTCTCTTCGGTTCTGATGATGGTAAATTCCAAAATGCCATGTTCGGTGTCTCCTGATGTGTCCTACTATTATATAGTGCGAGAGGCTAAAACCTCCCGCATTTTATTAATCGTCAAACGATGCTCCTGTTCTTGAAATATTGAAATCAATCGCGATGAATTCAATTGCTCTTGTGGGCTTCAGGAAAATCTGAGCATACAAGATGTTTCTATCTATTAGTTCTGGTGTAGTTGTCGTCTCGTCGAGCACAACTTTATATTCCGACAGACCGAAATTGGTCTTCACTTCAGCCAAGAAGGGCTCCACGCGCGAGAGGAACCTCAACCACGTAGTTTTAGTGTTAGGATCGAACAATATAGTCGATGCCATTTGCGAAATGCGCTTCTTGACAAAGATCATCAATCGTCGCACGTTAATCCGGTCGAGCGCAGACGGGGTAGTCTGAAGCGTCTTCTGACCGAAGATCACAATGCCCTCGGCGGGGAATTTCGCGATTGGATTAATGTTCGCGTCGTAAAGATCGTCACGATTCTTGCGGGTGAGGCGGTGAGCCACATCCACCACAGGGATTCCTGCCGCGCCTTCACTAAGGCCGCCGCGGTTGAAGCCGGCGGGGGCGAACCACACCTGCGTCTTACGCTGCGAACTAGAGAAAGTACCAATGGCGGCGATGGAAGGCGGTAACCATACCATCGTCCCGTTGATTGTATCGCGGGCACGAACCCATGGGTAGAAAGTACAGCCATAAGAAGTGTTAAGCTGTCGATCACGCAAATTCAGAATAGCCTGACGAATATTGCTGTCATTATTGTTTCGCACCGCTGCCGTCGACTCTTCGCGGGGAACGTAGTTGTCCGGGAGATCCACGACTGCCAACGCATCAGCACGATCTTCACACGTCCTGATTAGGTGGGTGGTTAAAACATTATTGGTGAGGGCCGGCTTGGCTGCTAGGTTCATTTGCACAACCTCTGGATCAGCAGTCGAATCAATAGCGCGGCGAATTGAGTAGAATTCGTAGCTTGTCGACTCGCTTGCTCCAATGGCGCGGTTGGCAAACGGATCCATTTCAAAAATGTCGTTTCCGTCGAAGCCGCCATACAACGGTACAGTGAAGCGGTCATAGCCAGCGTCAAGAACGCCAGTTACAGGACCATTCGCATAAGTAAGCGAACCTTCCCCGGTGGCCGTATCGTTATGCGAACCACTTTCCCAAGTACCCGACGACCCAGAAATGTCATCCAAGGTGAATACCATGGAGCGCTCCGTATTGTTGGAGGTGCCAGCAGAAAACATAGCGCCCATGAGGCCGCCACGCGGTCGAAGAAGGTCAATAGTTGATTTGTCAAAAACGGTGCTTCCAGCTGTTTCAGATGTTTGAAATCCGAAATACGCGTCGGTGGGGTTACTAAGATTACCATCGCTTGCATTCACTCGTAATTCAAGAGAGGGGTAGAAAACAGATGCACTGTAGGCTGCAAACACTCCGACGGGATCTTCGCTGCCATCTGTGTTTGTGTCCGGAGGATAGTTGCCACTTACAATAAGCAGCGAACCACTATTAATATGCATCGGTGTACCGCCGACTTCTGCATATACCGTAGCAGCCGAACCAGACAGCCACAGCCCATGCCTTGTAGCGGCATCGCCCAGCGCGGTGGCTACCCCGCCGGACAGAGCATTGTCACCATCTTCGTCGTTGTACTTAACAAAGCCGTTGAACCCGAAAGGAAGAAGTCGGGCGTCGATGCCCGCCTCTACATCATCATTCATTTCAAGTCGAATGTGATTGGAGCGGTTGTCGTAATTACCCTCAACACGATAACGTCGTTCGTCGTCACTCCAAACCAGACGCTTGTCGCCCACTTTGCGAGCCACGTAATTTAAAGAATCGGGGTTTAAGTCACAATTATTGAATTGTTCAATGACGCGCACAACATTGTCGCTATCGCTCAGATGGCGCACGACGATAGAGAAAGAGCCATAGCCGGCATCTGTTGTGGAGACCTTAATATCCTGAACTGACACTTTAATGTTCTTGTTGGTCCAATCGCCTGCTTCGCCCAAGGCTACAATCTTAAAGAGGTCTTGCGGCAAATCACTGGGACTTAACCGGCAACTAATAACCTGCGGACTCTGAGCATTAGTCAGGCCACCGTTGAAATCTCGGCCTTGCGTGGTGCTACCAGTGCCTCTCAACTGAACAATAGAGGCCCAGCCGAGACTCTGGCCAGCCTCTAAGGTTGCTACGAGGTGGCGGTCAAAGGTTTCTCCAAGGAAGTACTTCTTCACGTTGGTGGAAATGCCGCTATTGGTACGCTGTGGGTTGGTGTTAAACACCTTGCGAATGTACTTGGCGTCATTTTGACTGAAGTTAAAGACCGCTTCTTCAACCGTATTGGCGCCGTCTTTAACAAGAAGCTTAAACTCGCGGTTTCCAGCGAGACTAGCAACCACTGGGCCTGCGCCCGTGACGGACGCACTGGAAGCATAGATCTGCCCAGCTAAGGCCGCGCTGGAACCGCTGGTGATCGTCGCTATGGTTCCCGAAAGCTCAAAGGTCACATTGGAGTCTGCGCCGTAGAAGATTGCGCCAAGAGCGCCTGTCAAAACGGCTGTGTTCTGAACGCCAGAGCCTGTCTCAAAAATAACAAGACCATATGCATTGTCGGCAAGCCAGCCGCCTTCGCCACCTGCAGCGCCGCCAGAAGAGCCTTCTTTGTCGGCACCAAGCAAGCGAACGTATGTTAAGGGAGAACTGTTTCGTAGGTATGCTTGAGCGGCATAAATGCCATAAGTGGGGGCTGTCGCATTGTTGCCTTGGCGCCAGATATCGTCGCCGCCGCCGCCGGCGCTTGGGGCGCCGAAGATATTAACAAACTCTTCAAATGAATTAACAGTGGTGGGGCGCAATGCGGGACCCGAAATGGCACGACCGAAGATGACGGGCCCGATGCCGGCCGGGGAAGCGGGAAGTTGTGAGTTGTCGATCTCATTAACGAAAACCCCTGGTGATACAAATCTATAATTTTTTACTGACATTCGATACGTTCTCCTACATTATGAAAATGTTCAAAGTAAATAGTGTTAAATAGTAGCAATGGTATTATTCTCTATAAAATCCATCTTTAATCGTATCAGGTATATCTCCGAGTACGGAGCGCTCACGACCAATCTTTACTTCGACTGCGTTTTCGCGGACCACAATCTTAGGCCGTTCTTGGTTTTCTCCCTCTCCGATTAAATATCCTAACACCTCAATGTTGATGTTAGTTTCATAATTTCTCTGCTTCATGCCTATGTCTGCTTTATTAGACTGGTTTGTAAAGTTTCCATCTATAAAAACTTCATAAAAGTGGCCCTCATTTTCAATACTTTTAGGCATTCGCGAATTCCCGGGTACAGTTAAAAACGGGCGGATGAGTTCATTTAATTGTTGTTGATATTCTGTACGCATGCTAATTTCATAAACAACCTTAACCCATACTGGAAGGGGGATTGTCACCGTTTCATACACAACGCGCTGTGTCGACATTCCGCGCTTATTAACATTCAAATTTTTTGAAACAATATCTTTGTCGGGGCCAAATTTTCTCTTAGCAAATGCGTTTTGAAACTCAGCTGTTTTTTTGCCATTAATATGTCGGGCGATAGTAATTGTACCGCCTTTGGCATCTCCCACAGGATAGATATTAGCATAAACGCTCCCCTTGAAAGTGGGGTCTTTAGTAACCGAACTGCGATTAACGCTGATAAGAGGCAAAATTAACGTTTCTTCAGAGTCTCTAAGATCTTTATTGTGTTTAAGCTGATATGCCCTCTCCGCTGTCACCCACAACACTGGAACCTTTTTAAAGCCCTCATTGGTGGTTACGGAAAGGTTTAGTTCTTGGTCGATAAATTTCAACATGGCTGCGTCGATCGTCTCCAAGGAAGACGGCATAAATTCAATTTCTTGTAAATGTTTAGCTATCTTTTTATCGCCAACATAGTTGTATTCATTAGCTTTTTTATCTTGTATTTGAGCTTGTGTACGTTTGCTGCGTGACATTTATCTTACCCCACAAAAATGCCGGTGGGCACATTTTCGAGAACTTTCTTGGTAGAGTCCTGTAGCCCTGAATCGACGGTGGCCAGCTGATCGTAAGTGGTTTCGGCCAGAAGGGTTTTCAACTCTTCTCGGAGCTCGGCCTGTTCTGTTTTGGCTTGAGCCAAGAGATCAGCTGCATTAAGGCTCACACTTTCACCCGGAATTGGGATCGCACCAAACTTTCCTCGAATCTGCCCCAGCACTTCTTTGGTCAAAGAAAGAGCAAAGCGGCGGATCCACTGCTTTCCTATAGAATTAATCCTCTCAAATGGCAAATTTTCAAAAGGTAGAGTATTCATATTATTAATACCTTCAAGGCCCTCTTTGCCGCGGCCGGTTTCTTCCCATGGTTCATATTGATTGTCTATACTAAACTGAATCCAAAACTTTTCGGGGCTCGTGGAGTCCGGGGCCGGGAAAATACGAAGCATATTGTCCAGAATTTCATAGGAATAATGTGAAATGCGCACATTTAGGGCGTCTTCATAGGCAATAGCCTGCAATTTATTCTGCCAAGTAGGAACAATCTCAAAAGTAGAGTCATCTGCATACTGGCCATAAGTACGCATATTCCCCACCACGGAGAAACCGCCATAATACCCATAGAACCTCCACATTGCGCGTGGGGTCTTAAAAAACACTTTACGGATGATGATCCTCTTCCCTTGAACTTCGCCCGCGTAAGGAACGGTGGTGTCATTAGCCGATGAAGAAGAAAGGAGAGTTTGAATATCATAATCCTGAACATCTACAAGGCGATCAACCGAGGCCGAATAGATGGGGGTAAGCCCTCCTATGCCCGTCTCGGTGGCAAGACCCTCTGCTACGCGTCGGACGTAGCCATAATCAAACCTAGGATACCGAAGTGCAATGTCAGAACCAGAAAGAGCATGACCAGCGGTGATCTGGCCATCTTGATCAAAGGAGGCGGTTGCGGCACCCAATAGACTGGAAAGCGAGTTTTTAGTTTGATGTAAATTAAGTATATAAGAGTATTCTAAAACTGACTCTTCGTAGGCTGAATAGACATTTCCCTCGGTAAGCTCAATATCAAGGACATCTCCTCCTAGTTTTTTATAGGTATAGGCCACCTGATCGGCCGCACCAGATAAAAAAGCATCTGAGCCGGCATAAATTCCGAACGGCAGCGTTGCCGCAACGTTAGTGGTGCTGCCCGTAACCGGCAATACATTTGAGTTTGATGTCGACGCTGGATTTAACTTTGGTATTGCCATCTACTTTTCCCCTATTGATACATTACTAAATAGAAAGCCCCGCCTCAAAAGAGACGGGGCTTTAACTATTTTGACCTTACGTCAGGTTGTCAGACTAAATTAGCCTTCGACAATGTCACGACAGACGACCAATCCGTACATATCTGGACGGACCATCTTCTTGGCGTAACGGGTCATGACACCCTTGCGAGGCACAAAGTCCTCAACGCCGAAGATCGTAGGCGTGGTCTGCAGCGGCACATAAGGTGCATACACATAGCCACTTTCAAGGAAGCTACTTCCACGTCGGCCAACAAGGACCAAGTTACGTGGGAAGTAAGGATCGACAATAATGTCGAACTTCTTCGAGAGCGAACCAACCTTCACAGCACCCGCGTCACCGCGGTCGCTATCAGCAGTCACATTCGCACGGAATCCAGCAGTGAACTCCATGATGTTGGCAACTTCAGGTCCGCAGACGACAAAGTTGGCAGCACCGCGGAGAGTCTTACGGTGGATCTGTGCAGACACATCATTGATTGTCTCAATGAGAGTCTCGTACCACTCACTCACGTTACCTGTGAAATCAGGCGTGGTGTTGGCACCAATCTCGACACCAGTCTCTCGATTGACAAAGCGACCGGGAGAGCGCGACCAGTAGCGAACACCTGCTGCGGCGCCGCGAACGAGGTCCTCAAGGATCTCGCGGTCGATTTCGAGAGCGATCTGCTCAGACAGAATCTGAGTAAGCTCGACCTCAGCATCAAGGTTGTGGTAGGCGTTAAGATCTTGTCCTAACTCCGGAGTCCACTTGGCCTTGAGCTTCTTGGTGATGGCTGTGACAGCCACGGAATCGACACGAATGTCAATTTCGGGGATTCTCTCGTTTCCTTCAAGTCCCCAAGCCGAAGCTCCAGTAACCGATCCAACTGCATCAGCGTTCTGGAAACGATCAACAGACGGGAAGGTCATCTCGAACGGACCCTTTATGGCGACCTCAGCCCCGACTCCCAGCCCGGCTTCGATGGACGCGGTCAGCGCGAGCGCTGTCCCCGACCCCAAGAAACCAACAATGATGTTGTTATCACGGTCAGGCTGCCCAGTTGTCGAAGCAGAGAACTGCGTAAGACGTCGTAGGTGTGAACCAGAGATTCCAGAGCCGGCGGTG
>Ga0209756_1003243_pt1 | contig 13331 bp, 10 predicted proteins | sample ETNvirenome_6_85_FD_184071 | JGI IMG/M metagenome (GOLD analysis project Ga0209756, IMG submission 184071) | Marine viral communities from the Pacific Ocean - ETNP_6_85 (SPAdes) (version 3) | ecosystem: Environmental > Aquatic > Marine > Oceanic | place: Pacific Ocean | collected 2013-06-19
TCCCTAGTATATAATTGATACGGGATATAATATACAAAACGCCCGGATCGGCAATTTGGAACTCGGCTGCCTACCTTCCTACCGCGTTCTTAATAATGTCGGGTATGCGTATGTTGGTCATGCGGCACTGAATCATGGTGTCAGCACATATGCGATCTTACAGACCTCCGCCGGCGAGACAAGCATCAACTCAGTGCACAATTTGTATTTCAGGGAGGATGGAGCGATCAGAGCCGTGGTTGATGCCAATGGCAACTTTGGTGTTGGCACGAATGCCGGGCACTCCTGGGAACCGAACTCTCTTCTCCACGTTTCATCCTCTGGAGATGAAGCGCTTCTGTCGGTCGACGGCGCGACGAACGGAACGGTTCTCTTTGTAACCGGTTCCGGCCGAGTCGGCATTGGTACTCAGGCGCCCGATCATGAACTCACAATTGTGGGAAATGTTTCGGCTTCTTCCAATGTATCGGCCTCCGCTTTTTATGGCGATGGATCCAATTTGTCTAATGTCGGTGGTGGCGGTGGCGCCCCAACCGACGCACAATACGTAACGTTGGCCATCGATGGAGACCTGAGCGCAGAACGAGTTTTGACTGCGGGTGATGGTATAGACTTAACCGATGGGGGAGCCGGGAGTACCATTACTATTACAAATCCCGCCATGATTCATGCCCCTTGGATTAGTAGCAGTGGCAATGCATATCAGGCGGACTTCAACGCCAACACTCTGCTGGACCTAGACGGTTACAATTTTGCATCTGGGATTATTACGTCTTTCGATGCTCAATTTACGTCAGACGGACACTCGAGCGGCTCCACAACGTGGAATAGCCCGGTCTTTGTGGAAGTTCCGATTACTGCTTCTAGCACGACCGGCTCATATGATATAATAGTTACCAATACAGATGGGCAAACTTTTACTATTACTGATGGCTTCGAGGTAGTTGCCGGCCCCTACGAGATTACCCTAGACAGTTCTGACCAGTATACTGATTATAATAATACGACATTCGACACTATTGGCGATCGCACAGGACTATATAAGGACGCGGGGGGTATTGCATGGAACGGCGGAGCAATAACGACCGCGCAAATAACCACTGGGGAGACCGCAGCAGGTCAGGATCTGGCCGCGTATCTTGAATATAAGCCCAGCGTCACCGGTCAGAGCCAGAATCCCGGGTGGTATTTTATGTTGGGATTTGGTTACGTAGATGAAGCAGCTACAGACGCGGGATTCACCTGGATTGACTGGGCTTTGTATTGCAATAACGCTTCCACGGCAGTATACGAGAGCGGCGCCTCGAAGTACTCCGGCGCCGGCGTGTACTGGACTGATGAGCGTACTTGGCGTGTTGAAGTAGACAACGATGAGGTAACATATAAGTACAGCGACGACGACGGAGACAGCTGGACAACGGTTTATACTTCGCTAACAGCAGTGGACGTTGGAGAGAATAGTAATTTGGTGGGAGGATTTGCTTTTTATAGTCCTGAAGGCGCATCAAACACGGCGATACTTGAGGATGTTAAACTTTTTGGTGCTTTAACGAATGTTCCGGGCTAACAAAAATGGAAATAAAAGAGGATATATAAAATGGCGATATCAACACCCCTAGACACTACAAAATATTCTGACGCATCCCGTCGCTGGAATGATGCATTATACAAAATACAAGTTGCGTTGGCTACATCAGACATAGCCGCTTACAATTCTGCGCAGGCAGAAAGACAAAGAGCATTATCAGAACTTGAGCAAGTTGAGCAAGCCGCATTTGTATCGGTAGAAGCAGCCCAAACGCTCGACCTCGCGTTGCTGGAACAACCGAGTCATAACTAGAATGAACAACTATTAGTCATTTCCCCATCTTAGACACTATTTATTTTGATTACATGTCGGATCTGGAGTAATTTTTATGTCTTCACTATTAGATGAAGCTATTGTCGACGCGAAAGCGTTGAAAGAAGCAGCCCTTAAAAATGCGGAAAATGCTGTATTGGAGAAGTATTCGGTCGAAGTTAAAGGCGCCCTTTCTACTTTATTAGAACAAGATGAATTTGGTCTAACAGAAGAGGGTGGTGAAGCCGAAGCTGAAGCAGATACCACTTTTACGGAGGATGTCCCGTATGGTTTTGCAAACGAAACCATTGATGGGCCTGCTGATGACGAGTTGATTGAAATTGATTTTGATCAGCTAAAGGCTCGGATCCAGGAGGAAGAGGCTGCCGGCGCAGAAGCTGCCGCAGGCGACCTTACAGATGCCCTAGAACTCGCTGAAGAAATTACCGATCAGGAACTTCAAGACGATGCCGAAGAGGATACCGCATCAATTGCCACGGGCAAATATGTGGGCCAAACTGTTGGCCCCACTGAGTCGACGGAAGATGACCTAGACGAAGATATTGCTCTGACAGAAGAAATGCTTTCCGATCTGATTGAAGAGCTTGTTGTGGATATGACTCCGCGCCCGCAAGGCTGGTCGTCCCTCAATTCGGCCGACAGCAGTGTCGAGCAAGCCAATAATGATGCCATGTCGGCCGCGTCGGCCGCTCACCTCGAAGAAGAGGAAATCGAAGACGCCGTTGGAACCGCCCCTGATGTGGTTTCTGACGCCGCACTATTTGAGAGTCAGCTCTCAACACTTAAAGAATCAACAAGAGAGCTTCGTGCTCTCTTAATTGAGTCCAAGCATCAGCTTACAAAGCTTAACTTGGACAACGCCAAACTTGTTTATCAAAACAAGGCACTTAACAGCGCCTCCTTGAATGAGCGACAAAAAGAGAAAATTGTCGAAGCTGTTCAATCTGCCAATTCTGTTGAAGAAGCGACAATAATTTTTGAAACTATTCAAAACGCAGTGGGTCTCACGAACAATACGAGTCGTACGAGGCCACAAACACTTCGTGAAGCTGTTACAAGACCAGTGTCGCTTTTGATTAGTTCTAATAAGGATAACAACGCGGCAACTAAAGATCCAAAAATGGGTCGGATGCTGCGTTTAGCAGGTTTAACAAAACAATAACATACTAGGAGGTTACATAAAAATGTCTATTGTACAGAAATTAACCGAGGGTATCGTTAACCGCGATCTTTCGAAGGAAGGTGCCGCACTCATTGCAAAGTGGGAAGGTACCGGACTTTTGGAGGGCATGGGAAATGATACGGCTCGAAACGGTATGGCCCGTTTGCTTGAGAACCAGGCAAAAGAGCTTCTCCGTGAGGGATCCACTATGTCTAGTGGTGATGTCGAGGGCTTTGCGGCTGTCGCATTCCCCCTCGTCCGCCGAGTATTCGGCTCTCTGATCGCCAACGATCTCGTTAGCGTTCAGCCGATGAGTTTGCCTTCGGGCCTCATCTTCTTCCTGGATTTCACCTTTGGTGGTGTTTTCCAAGCTGGTGGTCAGAACACAGACACCCGCGCAGGGTTTGTATTCGGTAAATCCGTTTACGGCGGCGACGTTGTCGGTGCACAGATCACTGGTGGTGTTGACCTTGCAGGTCTTGGTGGCACTGATGCTGGTGGCGCTTATAACTTGCGCAACGGCTACTCGTCTCCGACGGGTAGTACGACTGGTGCGTGGAATGTTGTGTTCTCTGGAACGCTGCAGTCCGGCGGCCGTTGGTCTGAATTGGCTAGTGAGGGATCACCTTCCCAGCTTTTACCACAAAGTCAGGTTAACAAGATTCTGCGCTACGATCCGGACTTGGTTTCAGGTTCCGACTTCGTTATTGCAGAGAAGGTCTTGGCGGCTGGTCTGCAGATGAATTGGCGCGATCTTTCCGCCATTGCACTTACGGCGTCCAATACAGTCAGCTTGATGCTTCTGCCTCGACTGACGGTTATGAGTGCGTCCAATGATGGGACAACCGTCTCTAATATTGCAGGCGGGGACGGTACCATCCATGCTGTCTTCTTGGGGCAGACTACTGCCGGTACGCCGGTTGGCTTAAGCTCCAGCGTCTTGGACTCGATTGCATCGGTTCCGCAAGAGGATAACTTCCGCGCGGTGGGCACTGCAATTGGTGCGATTGAAGGTACCACATCGTGGGCACTGGAAGGTAGCGACCAGATCCCTGAGATCGACATCAAGGTGGATTCCGTGGCTGTCACGGCTGTCACCAAGAAGCTCAAGGCTAAGTGGACTCCGGAGTTAGGACAAGATCTTAACGCCTACCACAACCTTGATGCCGAGGTGGAACTGACTCAGATTCTGTCTGAGCAGATTGCCCTCGAGATTGATCAGGAAATCCTTGAGGATTTGGTGGTCGGTGCGACTGCAGCTACTCGTTGGTGGTCACGCCATCCGGGTCAGTTCCTCAATCGGGAAACTGGCGCCGTCTCCACTGTTACTCAGGACTTTACTGGTAACGTGAGTGAGTGGTATGAGACGCTCATTGAGACGATCAATGATGTGTCTGCACAGATCCACCGTAAGACTTTACGCGGTGCGGCTAACTTTGTGGTTTGTTCCCCAGAGATTGCCAATCTGCTTGAGTTTACGGCTGGCTTCCGTGCTAATGTGACGGCTGATAGCGACCGCGGCGACGCGGGTGCTGTTAAGGTCGGTTCACTTTCGAAGAAGTTCGACGTTCTCGTTGACCCGTACTTCCCGCGCAACCTTCTGTTGGTTGGGCGACGTGGAAGTAGTTTCCTTGAAAGTGGTTATGTGTATGCGCCCTATGTGCCGCTGCAGACCACGCCTACTATCTTCGGCGTTGAGGACTTTGTTCCTCGCAAGGGTGTCATGACCCGTTACGCCAAGAAGATGGTGCGTCCTGACATGTATGGTTTGGTGCTCGTCCGCGGGCTCGAAGACTAACGTACTCGACGTAAGGTCAAAATAGTTAAAGCCCCGTCTCTTTGAGGCGGGGCTTTCTATATAGTATTAGACGCACAGAGGAATATAAATGGCCATCCCGAAGCTAAACCCGGTTTCGACAACTAATACTAATATTTTGCCCGCAACGGGAAGCACCGCGAACGTTGCAGCGACCCTTCCGTTTGGAATGTATACGACGGCGGCTTTTCTCTCGGGAGCAGCCGATCAGGTTGCCTATACTTACAAAAAGCTCGGTGGCGATGTATTAGATATTGAGCTGACGGAAGGTAATGTATATTCTGCATATGAAGAAGCTGTACTAGAGTATTCATATATTGTCAATATTCATCAAAGTAAAAATTCGTTGTCCGATCTGCTCGGTGCTGCCACAGCGTCTTTTGATCAGGATGGACAGATTGTGACGGGGCATGCCCTGTCCGGCTCGGATATTGAATTGAGGTATCCACGGTTTGACTATGGGTATGTTAACCGCGTTTCGGAAAGGATAGCAACGGAAGCCGGCTTTGGGGGCACCACGCCGATTTATTCGGGTTCGATCACTCGCTCCAGCAAGTCACAAGATTATGATCTACAGAGTTTGTTATCGGCTTCCTCAGCCCCGGGGGGAACTACGGCTGCCCCTTACTTTGGGCGCATTCAGGATAAAAGAATAGTTGTGAAAAAGGTGTTTTTTAAAACCCCTCGCGCAATGTGGAGATTTTATGGATACTATGGAGGATTTTCAGTTGTGGGAAACCTCAGAACTTATGGCCAATATGCTGATGATTCAACTTTCGAAATAGTACCCGTATGGCAAAATAAGCTTCAAGCCATGGCCTATCAAGATGCGTTATATACTCGTATTTCTCACTATTCTTATGAGATATATGATAATAAATTAAGAATTTTTCCGCGCCCTGATTCAACGAGCCCCTTAAAGTTTTGGGTTCAGTTTAGTATTGAGCGAGATTACGAGCCATGGGAAGAAACGGGCCGCGGCAAAAATGGTATTAAGGGTGTTAATAACATGAATACGCTGCCCTTTAATAATATACCTTACAAAAGGATTAATTCTATTGGCAAACAATGGATCCGTCGTTTTGCCTTGGCTTTAACTAAAGAAATGTTGGGGCAAATTCGAGGCAAGTTTGCCGTAGTGCCGATTCCGGGTGAGTCAGTCACCTTGAACCACTCCGAATTACTGGGGCAAGCTAAAGCCGAACAAGATTCATTACGAGAAGAGCTTAAAACCATTCTGGATGAGCTTACGTATAGCAAATTGGTGGTCGAGGATGCCACTGTACGGGACTCCACACAAAAAGTTCTCGATAGCGTGCCCGCTGGTATTTATCGGGGGTAGATAAAGTATTATGGCCCGTAAAACATCAGCCCGAACCGCGAAGCCGCGCACCGAAGCTCAAATTCGTGACACTCGTAAAAATCGCTACAACTATGTTGGCGATGAAGACGTAGCTAAGAAACTCCACGACGTCGAAGTGATGCCATCCACCCTTGAAACCATTGATGGGGCGATGATAAAATTTATAAATGAGGAGCTTAATCTTTCTGTTACGAGTAACGAAGGATTTAAAAAGGTACCTGTATTATGGGTGACAGCGGAAAGGGCTTATCAACTTAAACATAATAAAGATATTCGGGATTCCGAAGAGACACTAATTCTTCCATTGATTACTATTAATCGTGCCAGCGTAACTAAAGAACCGGATTTTCGGGGCAGTGTATACGCTAATTTATATCCTGTGAATGATGCACGCGGGGGCACCATTACGGTGGGACGCCGAATTAATCAACAGAAAACTGCCGAATTTCAAAATGCTTTTTCAAAACGTAAAATGGGAATAGACAGAAAGGTGGGGGGCAAGATGCTCAACACCAATAAAAGGAATATGTCTACTCAACGTGTTGTTTATGAAACGATTACCATTCCATTGCCAGTATGGATTAAAGTAACCTATGAGATCACGGCCCGTACGGAGTATCAACAACAGTTGAATGAACTAATCTCTCCTTTTTTAACGGTTCCTGGTAACTCACGAACCCCGAAACGTATTAGTAATGAGGGTCACTTTTATGAGACGTTTATTGAAGGAAGCTTTAGCGATGGGTCCAATCAGGCCAATCTCGGAATGGACCAGCGTAACTATGAGACGACCATTAATATCGAGGTGCTAGGATATCTGGTAGGAGAAGGACAGAATCAAGAAAAACCCAAAATTGTACGACGTGAAAACGCCGTGGAATTTCGCTTCGCCAGGGAAAGGACTATTTTTGGTGATATTCCACAGAGTATTAAGGATGGATTTTACAGAGAATAGTACCATTGCAACTATTTAACACTATTTAGTTTTGAACGTTTTTAGCGTATAGGAGAACCTAACGAATGTCAATTAAAAATTATAGATTTGTATCGCCGGGAGTGTTTGTTAATGAAATTGACAACTCTCAGGTACCTGCTTCTCCGGCGGGTATCGGGCCAGTTATTATAGGACGATCAGCAAAGGGCCCCGCTCTGCGCCCTATAAGCGTAAATTCGTTTGCCGACTATGTCCAAATTTTCGGCGCCCCAGCCCCCGGCAGTGCCGGCGGTGATGTGTGGCGTCTGGGGAACAACACCACGGCCACCACTTATGGGGCATATGCTGCCCAAGCTTATCTGCGTAATAGTTCTCCCCTAACTTACATTCGACTATTAGGCGCCGCTGACACGAGTTATACCGTGGGATCTGGTGAAGCTGGTTGGAGTCAAGCGAATGCGTGGGGACTTCTTGTGATGCAGCCCACAACGAGCTCGCATGGTACCGGATTCAAGGGTGACGACTTTACCGCTGTTCTCGGGGCTGTTTTTTATGCTCCCGTTACTGTAGATTTTAACCTTTCCGGGGCGGTCGCTCTCTCGACATCGGTAGGAATTCCGGGTATTAGTACCCGGAGCAAGCAGGGCGCTAGCTGGGTGGTTGGAGATACTGGAACACGCAAAGAATTCAAGATGGTAATGACTGGTTCTGCAGCAGGCGCTGCAGCATCGACGACCCTTGTCTTCAATTATGATCGTACGAGTTCGCGCTATATTCGTAAGGTTTTTAATACTAACCCTCAACTGACAAATACTAGTATTACGGATGCCTCCAATCGAGTAAATTATTGGTTAGGCGAAAGCTTTGATAGACATGTAGCGGCCAATATTACCGATGCTACCCAGACTTATGCTGCTATAGTGAGATTAAAAAATCAGGGCGGCGGCAATAGCGCTGGCCTCCACCAGACGGGAGTCACTGCAGCCCAAACGCCGGATGTGATTGCGTGCCGCACCGATCAAAATCCCACTTCGAAGCCTCTTTTCAAGTTTGTGGCGCTCAATGAGGCTGGCGATTGGACAAACAAAAATATAAAGATTTCTATTCAGGACATCAAGCAGTCTACTAATGATGATACCGATTATGGAACGTTTTCCATCGTCATCCGTCACTTAAGTGATTCCGATAATGTGGTCCGCGTACTGGAACAATTTAATAATTGTGATCTGAATCCGGATTCTCTCAATTACCTCGGTCGAAAGATTGGTAACAACTATACTCAATGGGACTCTACCGAACGCCGGTACGTTCACTATGGAGATTATCCCAATAATTCGCAGTATGTTCGCGTGTCTATGAATTCGGATGTAGATGCCGGCCTCACGTCGGCCGACCTGCTTCCCTTCGGCTTTACAGGAATTATTAAATATCTTGATGACGTCGCCGGCGGTGGCCGCGGCACTGCGAAGATATCTGCCACGTCGGTTAGCGGTTCGTGGCTTACAGGCGCTCTTGATCCCGATAGTGGCGGCACCATGACTAACTATAGCGGCAAACTTTTAAAGATTCGCGGCGCAACCGGTCCAAAGGTATCCGTTTACTATCCAGTTCCCGAACTGCGCCTCTCGGCTTCTGACGGAAATCTAAGTAATCCAACAGATGCCTATTTCGGCTATCAGACAACTCAAACAGTGGGTGGAACGGTTTTTGATCGATCTAATATCGACCTTCTTCGTCCCCGCGGTGGCATGGTAGGGAGCATGTTCTCGGCTGTTACGGGGGATTCTGAACCTTCGGTCACGTTCACTCTTGATGATATCTCCGGTTCCTCCGGGGAATGGGAAAGTGGCTCCTTTAGCGAGGCGACGGCCGTCGACCAATCGCTTACGCGTGCTAATGGATTGATTAATGGTGTTCTTGATCAGGGTTTTGATCGATTTACCATACCCATGTATGGCGGGTTTGACGGAACCGCCATTACCGAGATGGATCCTTTTGGTAATACCGCTTTATCCGGGACTCCCACTGATAAAACTAATTACGTGTTTAATTCTATACGTCGTGCCATCGACTCTGTAGCTGATGCCGAAGTAGTAGAGATGAATCTCGCATCTATTCCTGGCCTCACTCAAGAGGGCTTGACCACTAATTTGGTGCGCGTCTGCGAAGATCGTGCCGATGCGCTAGCGGTTATCGACCTCCCAGACGCCTTTACGCCGCGTGAGGCATCTACGGCAGTCAACCGTAATAACACCGAGTCCACGATTACCACTATTATTAATGCACTACGGTCTAGGAATCTTAATTCGTCTTACGGCTGCGCCTTCTATCCGTGGGTACGTGCCCGCGACACCATTAATGGTGCTTTTATATGGATTCCTCCATCGGTTGCAGCTATCGGGACGTTCTCAAGTTCCCAGCGCAAGACGCAGGTTTGGTTTGCGCCAGCTGGTTTCAATCGTGGAGGTTTGACGGAAGGGTCGGCGGGTATCCCCGTTGTGGATGTCGCCCATCAGCTGCGTCGTAAAGATCGCGATGATTTATATGCCGCCAGTGTTAATCCGTTGGCGAAATTCCCCAATGAAGGGATTGTGGTGTTTGGTCAGAAGACCCTTCAGGTGACTCCAAGTGCCCTGGATCGAATTAATGTTCGTAGACTAATGATCTTTATTAAGAAGCGCATTTCGCAAATTGCCGCGCGATTGCTGTTTGATCCAAACGTCCAACAGACATGGCTGCGCTTTAAGGGGCAAGTGGATCCATTCTTGGCCAATGTGAAAACTAATTTTGGTCTATCGGATTATAAGGTAGTATTGGATGAGAGCACAACTACTCCCGATTTGGTTGATAACAATATTATGTATGCTAAAATCTTCTTGAAGCCTACGCGTGCCATTGAATATATTGCTATTGATTTTAATATCACTCGAACGGGAGCATCCTTTGCCGATTAATCAGTAAAGGTACGGGATGTTTTATTAACTCGTACTAATTAAAGTAGATTTACCAGGAGATTTATTACAATGCCATTTTGGACCAGCGCTTTATCAGAACCTAGGAGACAGCATCGTTTTTTGCTGACTCTTCCCAATTTAGCAAGTACGGCTGAAGGATACCAATATGAACAATATTTGGCAAAGATGGCAGGAAAGCCGGCTTATAACATTAGCGAAATATCGCACAAGTTCCTCGGCAATACGTACTATTATCCTGGCACCGTTGAGTGGCAGCCCGTTGATATAACAATCATTAACTCTGTCAACCCAGATGGCAACAAGCTGCTTGTAGACGCTCTTACGCGCTCTGGCTATTTGATGCCACCTGATCAGGAAGATGTTTTTACCAATCCAGCTCAGGCGCCGGGGACGGTTAATAAGTTCAACTCGATCGATGCTATCGGCAATGTTGTTATTGAGGAATTGAGTGGTCAAGGCGGCCTAATCGGCACGTGGCTACTCAACAATTCCTTCTTGACGAAGGCTACTTTTGGTAATTTAGATTATGGTGGCGATGAAATCCTTAACATTGAGGTCTCGATAAGGTATGATTGGGCAGACTACACGCCCGGTCCCGCGGTCGCAGCTGCTGCCGGGTCCTAATCAGAAAGAAAGAAGGTGATTTTTGGGAACAAGAAATAATGCGGGGCGCTTACAGGCCCCCGCACAAGATACAAGCACACCCGCCACCACAATAACGAGCACAGACGACCTGTTTTCGTTTGTTAACCCCACAGAATTCGTGTCTTTGCCCAGCGAAGGCCGTTTTTATCCCGAAGGTCATGTGCTCCACAACGCGGACACGATCGAAATCAAACACATGACGGCGAAGGAAGAAGACATCCTTACGTCCGAGACTTTATTAAAAAAGGGCGTCGCTATTAATCGCATGCTGGCCTCTATTCTTATCGACAAAAAGATAAAAGTGGAAGATTTGTTGCTTGGCGATAAAAACGCAATATTGATTGCCTCACGAATTACTGGTTTTGGGCCGTTTTATGAAGTGGGCACCACATGCCCCTCCTGTGCGAAAAAAGAAGAAAAGACGTATGATCTGCGCGACATTCAGGAAACCGAGCTGCCCGAAACCCCCGAAGGAGTGGAAGTATTGGATAACGGTTGCTTCGTTATAACGCTTCCAACAGCAGATGTGAAAATGACAGTGCGTCTGCTTACCGCGCAGGATGAGGAATCTTTTCAGACCAATATTGAGAACAAAAAGAAACTTAAAAAGGAGTCCACCGTCGTAACTGATTTATTAAAAGCAATTATTGTCGCAGCGAACGAGCACACTGATCGTGATATCATTGATCAGTTTGTGAATGTCATCCCTCTCCGCGACGTCGCATATTTAAGAAAACAATATGAGCAGATTAAACCCGGCATGGATATTAATTTTGATTTTGAATGTCCCACCTGTAGCTATGCCGGAAAGGTGGTGATGCCGATGACGGCAGAGTTTTTTTGGCCTCGGGCCTAGGTACCAAGAGGGGATGTATGAGGAATTTTTTAACCTCAAACATCATGGTGGGTGGTCCTTCACTGAACTTTATAATCTTCCGATTGCTTTGCGTCGCTGGTTCCTTACGCGGCTTACTCAAGAATTCGAGCGCCAGGTCGAAGAGACCAAAAAGGCCTCCTCAAAAAGATAAACACTTCTTTTCATTTAAAACTAGTTATATTTAAAGAGCGCCACCCTTATGACTACAGTGAAAAAAGACATTATAAACTTAAATCAAAAAGAAGTCCCCTTAACTGAGAGAATACGTGCTTTTAATAAGTTTGCAGGACAGGCCCAGAAGGCCCTCCTCGACCTTTTTATGGGAGGCATTGATATTCCTCTCCAAATATCGGGAACGCAGGGTCAGATAGACTCCTTTATGAAGGCGCTTGCGGGGGAGAAGCGCTATATGAATTCATATCGAAGGAATGGTCTTAATGACCCGCGCACTCTTAATTCTCGGTATTCTCTTGCTGCTGCTGTTCAGCGCTTTGAGGGCGAAACAGGTTTGCGGTGGCCCTTTAAAAACTAAAGTAGGATTTTAAATGGCAGAACTTACTAACGAAACAGTCCAACGACTTAATAAGGTCCTTGAGAAACTGGCTAAAGAAAAAGCCAAAGAAAAGGGCGGTAAAGCTGCTGGTCCTGCCAAGGCGAAACGCGGTCACGCCCGGGAATACGATGAGGACGCTCAAGCCCTCGAGAAGCGGAGCCAGCAAGAAGATCTTGCGGAACTCAATGCGCGCAAGAACCATGCGGCCGCCCTCGGCCGAAGAGAGGAAACAAAGAAGCTTGAAGAAGATATGGAGCGTCTTCGACAGGACATGGACAACTCCGAGATGCGCCGCAAAGCCGGAGAACTGAAGCGTAAAGTCCGTTCGAACGACGCCACTGCTGAGGAGATAGCCCAGCTTCACGATCTAGAAGCCGCATTAGATGAGGTAGCCGATGCGGCCGATGCTGCAGCTGAAGCAAAGCAAAGGCTTAATGACCAGACCCGCGCGGGCACCCAGGCTGCCGAGTCGTGGTTAAACTCTGCTTTGAGCCCCTCCTCCGCCATGCTTGGGAAGCTCCAAAAGGGCCTCGTGATGGGTAAAGGTGGCATGATGGCCTTCGGCGCCTCCATAATGAAATCCGCCGCTAGCGGAGAACTTTTTCTTAATATGGGCATCAAGCTAGCTGACCTATCTTTGGATCTGGCAAAATACATGATTGATTTTGCTCTCGACCAAGATGCGGCTATATCCAGTTTCAGACAAGCCACCGGCGCAGGCAAAGAATTCAATGACGAAATTCGAAATACCGAACGACGTCTCTTTGCTATGGGCGTGAGCACGGCTGACGCTGCCAATGCGACGCAGGCGCTCAAAAACACCTTTGTAGACTTCACATACCTTAGTGACGCCGCCCGTGATTCCGTCCGGGACCAGACCCTGATGCTTGAAAAGCTGGGAATGGCACAACAAACATCAGCAGAGATTTATCAAATCGCTGGCGAAAGTATGAATATGTCGGTGGAGGAAAGCAGCCAACTTTTGCTTGATCTCACATCTACTGCTCGTTCTCTCGGCGTCGACGTCGGCAAAATGGGACAGGACTTCGTGGCCAATAAAGAGTTTATCGTGAGTTTCGGTAAAGATGGGAGCAAAGTATTTGAAGACCTGGCGAAGCAAGCCAAAGCTTTAGGAATGGAGATAG
>Ga0209756_1003245_pt1 | contig 13325 bp, 18 predicted proteins | sample ETNvirenome_6_85_FD_184071 | JGI IMG/M metagenome (GOLD analysis project Ga0209756, IMG submission 184071) | Marine viral communities from the Pacific Ocean - ETNP_6_85 (SPAdes) (version 3) | ecosystem: Environmental > Aquatic > Marine > Oceanic | place: Pacific Ocean | collected 2013-06-19
TTTTATTGAGGCTGGCGATTTTCTGAAGCACCGCTATCCGCAAGACGAAAATCTGGCCCAATTAGATGTTGAATCGGCTGGAATCAAGTGGGCTGAAGCAGAACCTGACGCAGTAGAAGTCATTGAAGCCGAGCGCCAATCTTCGCCGCGTGCGACCTTTCCGTATCAACCGGCAGAAGGGTTTAACCCTCTCAAGGCGCTTGGCAACGTGCCATACAGCGGCCTCAAGCTAGCGTCGGACATAGGGCAGGCGCTAGCTAGTCCAATAGATACAGGCGTAGGGTTAGCGCGAGGAGCCGCTGGCGCTTTGGAGTCGGGGTTGCTGCCCGATGCTTATACGATGGAAGAAGGTGAAAAGAAGCCGTACAGCATTAGTCCAGAGAATGTTGAAACATGGCGCGGCATTAAAGAAGGGTTTAAAGAATCGGTATCGCCAAGAGGCTTACAGGAGCGACCCCTCGATGCGTGGTCTAACGTATTAACTGGCACTGGCTTATTAGCAAAGCTGGGCAAAGTAGGCGCACGCGGAGCATCTGCCGCAGCTAAAGGACAAGTGCCAGAGCGCCTAGCTGGTGTATCTGAGAAAGCGGTCGAAGCAGGCCAGCGTATCGCTGACTTTACCGGTCGGGCTGACCCAGGTCAACGCGTCACGCGTGCGCTTGATAAAACGGGTGATATAATGGAGACGGTCGAAAAAGCAACGCAACGCTACGATCCGGCCAACATAATGACGCGTGGTGGCATAGAAGCAGCGAAATATACGGGTCGCAAGTTAGGCGAGGGCGTCGTGGCGACTGGTCGGGCTGGCGCTAGATATGTAAAAGGAAAAGCGCAGGAAACTAAAGCATATCAAACCGGCAAAAAGGCAGTCGACCAGATTAATGAATTTTTAGAAGGTGGCAAAATAGACGAGTGGGTTAGGAACCAGCGTACGCAAGCGGACGATGTTGGTTATACCGCACTTGCAAAATTGCAGAATTTACGTAAAAAAGCAGGTGATGTCGGTGAATTCGTGCTTGGCGAAGAAGCTAGGGCGACAGCTAATCTAGGTGGCGTGCTGGGTGGTCTTTTAGAAGAAACACTTGGTTTTACCTTTGGCCTTGGGTCTAAGCTGGTGCGCGAACTGCGTGATATTAGCATGAAAGGCGACGAGCAAGCGGCATTGACACTGGAGACAATACGTCACGCCGACGATGCTACTGTACACAAGCGTTTGGCTGGTGATCTACGTGGCGCAGTAAAGCAGTACTCTGAAAACCAGAGTGAGATACACCGTCAGATGCGTGAACCGCTGCAACTAAACCGCGTTGTCGTTGACATAAATCCGATCAGACAACAGATCCTTGATAACTTGCCAAGCGACGTACAACCATTAGCTGATGGCAACGTGCAATTTAGTCCATTTTTTTCCGAAACAGGTCAAGCAAAGCTGCGTAGCGCCATAGAGTCGATTATGGCATATGACAAGAACGCTATCAGCTTGCAACAGTTAGACAACTTTAAGGGTTTGATCGACGAACTACTGTACGAAGGAGGTTTACCGCCGGAAAGCCGGTCAGCGTCGGCTTTGCGTAATATGCGCGGTGCGACTAGCGCCCACATAAAGCAGATAGCCGACGACCCCGTCGCTATGAATGCTCAGATACGCTCTTTACGCGAAAAAGATATAGCGCGTGCATTGCCTGGCATGACATCGCCACCGCCTGGCTCTATTGGCGAAGCGATACCTCCAGAGTTGCTGGAAGCGTTCGCTGATGACGCTATCGTAGATATGTTTGGCAGAGCAGCCGAGGTTGGCGCTGGTGAGTATTCGGCGGCGATGCGGCAGTATTTCGACTTTCAAGACAACATGGACAATTTGAGGAATAACCTTGGGTTGGAGCGACCGCAGACACGCACTTTTGCCACTGGTGATGTCGATCCTGCGACGGGCCGTCCAGTTACGGAAGAAGTGCTGCGCCAGAAGAAGAGCGACATCGAGATGCTGCGTTCAGTGTTTCAAGCGTTTGATGATGATACTGGTATTGCTTTAGAAACTTTAAAAAATTTAGCAAAAGAAACGAATAGGCCGGAGCTAATTAGTCAGACGGTTGGCGCTTTGTTTAGACCGACATTTGGTGGAGGACTTATTGTCCGATCAGAGATAAGCCAAGCTGGACGTGATTTTGGTCGTATTGCTACCGCTGGGACGGTAAATGCAGTCACTGGGTTGCTGGCGCTACCGCTTTCGTTGGCAGCTTTTTCGCCTAAGTATGGTGGGCAAATTTTTGCGGCAGCAATGTCGCCGGAAGGAAGAAAGTTCCTTGCCGGTACGTATGCGAAGGGAAAGCGATATGGCAACCAAAGCTTTGATTTCATAAAAACTAATGCGCCGGACTACTATCGCCGCGTGCGACAGCGTGTAGCTGATGAAAAAAATAAGCGTGCAGATAAGGTTACAGATGCCGAGGTCATGCAGGGCTTTGAGGACATGGACAGAGTTGCCGGAGAGTTAGCGAAACTTGATGAGACGCAGATTACCGCATTGCGCGACTTTTTCCGGTATGGCACTGCTTACCAGAGAACGGAAGGTGCCGGTGAGAGGCGTGAGGAGCGCCAGAACCTGCTACAACAATTAGGACGTATGCCACAGACGCCGTCAGTTAGCACGGGCGGCTTGACGCCTCAAGCAAGGTAATAAAATGGGTACGGTATCGAGAGTACATACATTCGCCAGCGGTGCGGTGCTGACAGCCGCGCAGCTAAACACCGAGTTTGACAACCTGCTGACCAGCAGCGCCATCAACGGCGGTCTTAACGCGACTAACCTGGGCGTCACCGCCGGTCAGGTCGCCGCCAGCAAGGCGCTCGTCGTCGACAGCAGTCGTGACCTCGATGACACGACTTCCGGCAATATGTTGAACAACCTGACGCTGTCAGGCACGCTCAAGCTGCTGGATGATAAAACGCTCACGCTGGGTACCGGCTCAGACATTACCGTAGGCTATGACGAGACGACCACCGATTCTCTGAAGATCGCCGCAACGGAAGCGGCTGGACTTGCCATTACGCTGATGGCCGATGAGGGCGATGACGCAGGAGACGAGTGGAAGCTGAATATCGCTGATGGTGGCACGCTCACGCTGGGCAACGACATTGCGTCGGCAGGCACCTATGTCACTGGCCTGACGATCACGCCCCATGCGACGACTGCGTCCTGGGCGATGGATTTTGAGGGCGACGTCGATATTGGCGGCGATACCCTTTCGTTCAACGGCGCGGCTACGATTGATACTAGCGGTAATAACGCTCTCTCGTTGGATGCTGGTAGTGCCGTATTGACGCTGGATGGCGGTACGCTAGAAAGCGACGCGTCCACACTCAGCTTTGACGCCGCAGCGACGATAGATACGAGCGGCAACAACGCTTTGACCCTGGATGCTGGCAGTGCAGTCTTAACCTTAGATGGCGGTACTTTAGAAAGCGATGCTACGACTCTCAGCTTTGACGCCGCTACGTCTATTGACACCAGCGGTAATAACAACCTGACGCTCAGTGCTGGCACCGCTACGCTGGGGGTGACGGCTGGCGATGTGACGATATACGACGACAACAACAACGCCGACACCAGCTTGTCGATAGGCACGTCGGCCACAGAAGCGTTGGTCGTCCAGGCGCTGAACGGGGGCAGTGACAAGACGCTGGAAGAGCTACGATTTACCACTAAGACGGCGAGTGGTACCGCCAACCACGGTCAGATGAGTTTTTATGTCGACGAAGTGAATATTGGCAACATCAACGATGGAGGTATCACGCTTGAATCAGGTATGGTCCTTACTGGAAACGTAACGGGCAATGCCTCTGGCACCGCTGCTACGGTAACAGGTGGCACTCAGGCGGCTATAACGACCTGCACTAACCTGGTAACCACTGGCGCACTCAATTCGGGGTCGATTACCAGTGGTTTTGGTACGATCAATAATGGAAGCTCAACCATCACGACAACGGGTGCGCTTGCCGCTGGTGATACTACGATTTCGGGTGATGTGACGCTCACCAGTGCTACGTCAGCCGAGCCGATCTTAACAATAAAAGACACTAACGCAGATGGCAATGCGGGCTATCTAAAATTCCTCAAAGATGGAACAAGCGCAGCCGATGATGATGCACTTGGCAACGTAGTGTTTTACGGCGAAAATGATGCTGGAACACCAGAGTCAATACTATACGCTGATCTCTACGCTACGTCTACGGATGTTAGTGACGGGACCGAAGATGGGTCGATAGTTTTTCGGACGCGCAAAGATGGGACTCTGACAAGTACGATGGTGATGGCTTCTGGCAATGTGGGGGTCGGAGGGACTACAGTTGCGAGTTTCGGGGCACCGACGCTTACTGTTGAGGGCACCTGTCCTACACTACTGTTAGTAGATACGGATAGCTCTAAAGACGATGTGACGATCCACAACAACAACGACTACCTGTATTTTTACAATTTGACAGACACTACGACTTTGATGACGCTTTCGCACGGTGGGGATCTTGAAGTGACAGCGGGCGATCTCGTTATCGGCACTGCGGGTAAGGGCATCAGCTTCGCGGCAACGAGTGATGTGGGCGGGGCTTCGAGCGAACTGCTCGATGATTATGAGGAAGGTACTTTCACTGGGATTATGCAGGCTGGCACAGGCAGCATCACGCTGAACAGTGCGACAGATTTGTGTCGGTACACAAAGATTGGGCGATTAGTCCACGTGCAAGGTAGCTTGCGAGTTTCGTCGGTCTCGAGCCCATCAGGGGCATGGAATGTGGGGGGCTTGCCGTTCACCGTAAACAACAACACAGATGGCGAGGGCAGCGGAGTTAGTTCGTTCACTGCATGGGTACAGGGTCTGACGGGGTCGGTCAATATGTTTGAAACCGTTGCAACGGCCAATGGTACCATTTTTTATATCGCTGAATTTGATGGATCTACTTCACAAAACGATATGGCTGATCACGTGCAGGCCGATGTGTATGTCTATTTTTCTGGCACCTATACTGTCTAAAGGAATCTAAAAATGGCAATCATAAAAAGTATCGAACATGATAGGATCGAAGTAGTAGGCGATTACAAGCATGTGCAGGTGCGCGAGGCTACGGTCATAACCGAGGACGATGTTGAGCTGACGCGCAGTTTCCGTCGTTATGTGTTGCATCCTGACGCCAACATATCGGGTGAGACAGCTGAAATCCAAGCTGTCTGTAATGCTGTTTGGACCGATGCGATTAAAGCCGCATGGATCGCGTATCAGGCGAGTGGGCTGGAGAGACAAGTGGCGTGAGTGACGCTGAGTATTTCATGGCGGGGGCGATAGTGATTGTCCTCGTAATAGCGGGGGCCAATCTATGTTTGCTGGTTGGGATACGCGGTTATTTTAATGGTATCAATAAACGCCTCGATACTATCGGCAGCAAGTACGGACGACTGATGGATTTCCTTGAAGAAACTGAGCAGCTAAAACGTAAGCGTAATTCTTGATGCAAAATGGCAAAATACAGCAGTCGAAATTATACTTATCGAGAGGCACTCGACGCACTCTCCGAGTTAGATCGGGACAACCAGCAGCTAAGGCGGCAGAACCGGGCTTTGAACGAGCTTTCAGGCGAGCGGAGAGATCAAAAAGACGCGGCGATCAAGGAAACGAAGGCAGTTAAATCAAGGTTGTCGACCTTGACAAGAAAACAGGTTGCTAACGAGAAAATAAAATCTACCGCGGGGTGGTCAGGAGCAGCTATAGGATTAGTGACGCTGGTATGGCAATCGCCATTTATAACGAATTTACCGCCATACCTGGCAGAGTCAGATTTTCTATACGGCGGTGCTTGCTGGATTTCGACCAGCCTATTTGCTTGGGCCGCTAAATCATTTTACCAGACAACTTAAAAGGAGTCAGCTGTATGGATTTGACCCAGCGTATCGAAGAGATGATTGAGAACCAGCGCGAAGCCGCCCAGCAGCTCCAGGCGGCGACACAGCAGGTCGCAGAGCTACAGGCGCTCATACAGCGTCAGACGGGCTTCCTGACGGCTCTCAGGCAGTTACAGGAGGACGAGGCCGCAGCTAGCAACGGCGTAGCGGCAGCAGAGGAACTGGAGGAGATAGCCGGATGAACATCATAAAAATGATCACGGAGAAGGTAGCCAGCCGCAAGCTGGTGGTTACCGCGGTAGCGGGTGCTGCCGCCGTAACCGGCGCAGTCGAGTTAACCTGGCCGATGGCGGCTGTGGTGGTAGCGTACGTCGTGAGTCAGGCGGTGGTAGACGCACGGTCGCACTAATTAATAAAAAACCGCAGCAGAGCGAACCCTGCTGCGGAAAAGCTACTCATGCCCCCTATCTGTTTGGTTCTGGCGGATCAGGGACATAGCAAACCCAGTATTGCAAAAGGACAGAAGCACTGTCTGAGTCAAATAATAATAAAAAATCAATGCGCTGTCAAGACGACCAGGCGGTAGGCGTCAGACAGCCTAATACGATGACCAGGCGTGAGGTAACCTTTTTGCTCCAACTCGCGCACCAGACCGCTCACGGAGTTGGTCGACGCGTAACCTAGCTGCGCCATCAGTTCGCTGTATGTCGGCGTCACTTTGTGTCTTTCGATGTGAATAATGATAGCGTCCATTAAGCGGCGCTGGCCCTTAGTGAGCGGTGGTAGGTTCATTTAAAGTCCTCTATTATTTGTTGTACAACAATTATAAGCTCTCCTATCCATCGCATTACCGGCACCGCCATTGAGTTGCCGATGGCCTTGTAGCGGGGTCCATCGGGGCATTCGGCTGCGGGTTTTTTGCGCCAGGGTATGCGGGTGTGGTTGTCGGGCATACCCTGGAGGCGTTCGCACTCGACGGGGGTCAGCCTTCGCACCGTCAAGCTCTGGCAGATAGCAGCGCCTCTATCGCTGCCGGTATCGTGCATTAGCGGGGGCATTACATCATAGGTGTTGATGGATGGGTTGCCTCTATCGCCTACCGCTTGGAAAGCGATAGCATGGTGGTGCTGATTAGATAGCGTAGGCGAGGGGTCTCCATCTGCGCCTATGCCAAATGTCTGACGGTTTTGGTCGGCCCCTTGGTCGCGCAGCGCGGCCATAGAGTTGATTGGGTAGCAAACCGCATGGCCCGTATCCTTCGCGCCGAGTGGCAAGGACTTGCCACTGGTATGGATGGGGTCTTCGCGGGCGTTGACGGTTACCAGGTTATACGCTTCATCACCGGCTGGAGTAGGCACCAGCGCATCGGCTTCTACTCGCTCGTTGCCTGTACGACTGTATGGAGCGCCTCCTCCAACATCGTCGGCAGCTTCTTGCCTCGCTTCTGCGCTCTCCTCAGTATGCCCGAGCAAGCTTTTTCGCTCAAATAGTACCGCTGCGGGAGGTCGCCAGTCTCCAAGGTATCCGACAACAAACACGCGGCGGCGTCTTTGGGCGACTCCGAAATACTGAGCATCGAGAATGCGGTAGGCGAACCCATACCCGCATTCGACCAGCGCCCCAAGGATGGAGCCAAAGTCTTTGCCTCCGTTAGAACTGAGTACCCCTGGGACATTTTCCCAAACGACCCAGGTGGGAGTAAGCTGGTCAACAATCTGGCAGAATCGGAGGGCCAGGTTACCACGGTCATCGTCCAGTCCTCCTCTGAGTCCTGCAACGCTGAAGCTTTGGCAGGGGGTTCCTCCGACAAGAAGGTCAATTGCTCCGGCTCGTTCCGTGAAGTGGTCATCGGTGATGTCTCCGAGGTTAGGTATCGTAGGCCAATGATGCGCCAGCACGGCGCTAGGAAACTTTTCAATTTCGGCAAACCATTGCGGTTGCCATCCGAGGGGTTCCCAGGCGAGGCTGGCGGCTTCGACACCCGAACATATTGACCCATATTTCATCATTTAAAGTCCTATCGGGTGTCGGTAGTTGTGTCGGCGGCGGCGGTGTAACCAGACGTATGCGGCAGCGACGAGAGCCACTGCCGGTATTGCCCAGGCGATAAATCGACCCACGGCGAATCCTCACTTTTTAAATCGCAGATGGAAAATGCGGCGACCTGGTCGTCGCAGACGGTGTATAAGACGATGACCATTGGCACTCGTAATGCCTGGGCTAATCGGCGCAGCTTACGACCGCTAAACTGATTCCAGATGCGGCTGGCGACAGCCTCTTTGAGGTCTTCGTCGATCTGGCCGGTCGTAGCGGCTGTAAGCTCCAGCACGGCGATGGGTAGCCCGTCACGATACTCGATCTGGTCCACGTCGTGTACTGCTCCATGATCCCAGGTGTAGCGCCAGGCTTTATAAGGCGCTGCTTTGTCGTTCCATCCATGTCTTCGCGGTCTCATTACTTTCTCTTAGCGGCTGCGCGACGACTTAATCGCCGCTGGTTTTCGGTTTCTTTATTTATTTCTATTGTGATGCTTTCAACTAGCGCCTCGTCGTCAGCCATCAGATAAATCAAATCATGCTCCTTGCCGCCGATCATTTTAGCGATGCGCGATTCCACGCGCTGTGGGTCGAGGTTGAGGAGGGCGTGGTAGCACGTATCGGCGGTCAGAAATCGATAAGCGATTACGGCACGGCGCAGATGGTGATCACGTTTATTTTTTTTGGTGTGGTGTGCGGCTTTGAGTCGGACCTCCAGTTCGTGCCACGCGTCTTCCAGCACGCCTGCCGCCAGGGCTACGTATGGGTCGGCAGTATTTTTGCGCCAGGCGATGTTGCGCTTTTTAGCCGCCAAATAGATGCCCCTGTTCAGTCATGACGTCGACGACGGCGCGTGTCGCGTCGTCGTCCCACGCCGTCCATGTCTGATCCTTTTTTCTGTACTGGAACCCCGTCCTGGTCAGCATCTTGTACGTCGCTGGCGGTAGCTGCGCTGGTGGCCTGGCTTTGATCGCTAGTTTTTTCGCCACTTCCGTCGGGTTCTTTATGCGCTGTTGGTGGTCGTCGTTCTGGCGCTTGAGCCAGCGCACCTCCTCCTCGATCACTTGGAGCAGCAGTCGGACCTCCGGCGAGGTAGTCGACCCACCCGTATTCAGCCAAGCGGCCAGGCACGACGTCGCCCATTCCAGCGTCCGAGAGCTTGTTGTACTTCTCTTTTCGATCTTGTGTTTGGTAAGTAGCCTCGCTAATAACATCTCTGTCGTGTACTGCTCTGATACGCTGTCGGGCATTTTTAACCATGCTTTCTAGTAGTTCACCGGCGCAGTGGAACGACGCACCGTCTGGTAGGTAGTAGGTATAGATTGGGAACTTGCGCCTACGGGTATGGAGCAGGTCATGCTCGTTAGCCGCGCCAAAGCTGTAGCCGTACTTTAGATCGAGGAAGAGCGTGTGCTTTGAAAACCTTTCCAGGTCGAGGTCATCGATAAGGGCGATAGCCTCTTTGAGTGTGGTTGCAGTGTTCATTTTTTACCCTCTTAATCGTCGCTTAAGTAGCTTAACGGCACCGTAATCTTGCAGCGTCGAGGTTTCTTCATCGTTTTGTAGCGGCAGTACTCGTCTGGCCCCACCGGTAGCGATCCGTTCCGTTTGTGGATCGTCGCCCATTCATGGACGATCTTAGGATGGCGGCTGTCGGTCAGATGGTAGCGATGACTATAGGGGGCCTCATATAGGCCGAAGATAATTGATAGAGATTCGTACGCCATCAGCCTCTCCTAGCGAGATAATGGGGCGTCGACTGCCGCCCGTCTACGCCGCTGCGGCATACGGCCATCGGCATCGGGTAGGTCTTGGGCGGCATCCATCTCATAGACCAGGTCCAGAACCTCTACGGCCAGTTCGCCGGTCAGCTCGTAGTCGCTGACGCCCTGGGGGGGCGTCACGTCGTTCTCGCGGCAATGGTCGAGGATGTCGCGGGCGAGGGTGTGGGCAAGCTTCAATTCAAATGGATCTTTCATTTCGCCTCCGGCGTGGTGATAGCTACGCTGTCGTCGCCGGTGACCACCTCAGTGCCGTCGACGATCTCACCGTTTTTTTCCAGCGCGGCGAGGATGGCTTTTTTGTCGGGGGTGCGCGTGACTTGTTCGCGCAGGTATTCGGCAGGTACGAGCGCCTCGTCGACGATCTCTACCTTGCGCCGCCCTTTGACTACTTTCACCTTGCCGTTGATCAAATTAACTGTTTTAGCGCCGATGGCTTTGATCCAGGCACTCAGGCTGGACTCATGCCAGGCGCATCGCCGTAGCACCTTGGCCGTCTCCTGCTCTTCCCAGTGCCAAATCTTCTCTATCTCAGCCTGGGTGTGTTCCTGTATCTCATCGAGGCGCTGACGATGATACGTCAACGCACGCAGGTGGTCCTCTGCGCGGCTCTCGCCGTCGATCTTCTCAACCTCCTGTATCTCGTCGTCGTCCACCTGGCCGTAGGCGGCTTGCCAGGTGCTCGTCACGTCGCTCATGTCCATCTCCTGTACCAAGGTTTTCCCATCGTAGTTCGCGTCTTTTCTGCCGTGTGTTCATCCAGCAACGCGCCCAGCGCAGCCACCAGTGGGTCCAGCTTGTCGAGGCGTGCGGTTAAGCCTGTTGTGGTTCCTTTTAAAAAACGTACAGTGCGTGCGGCGTCGTCGAGTCGTTCGTTAATTTTTTGCAAGTTAGTTAATGAACTAAGAGCCGCTTTGTGGTGCGTGTCTAGTTGATCCTTGAAATCGTAGAGCGCAGCAGTTACGTTATCCAATCTCGTATGAATGCGATTAAGCTCTTGTGCGTCGCGCACGACAGGATTGGAATGATTACTTAGGGTTTGAGGAGGGTCAATGAAAAACGCGTCCAATGCGTCGGAATCTTTTGACGGCGAAAACTCGCCTGGGCGACTGCGGAATGGGCGACGCTCACACTTCAAAATCTCTCCGGTAAACAGATAGTGGTGCAGGTTGTGGCGGTTGCGCTGATAGCTGCCGACCCTGTCATCGTGTTTAGAGACGACCTGTTTCCCGTGCGAGTGATTCATAAAAGTTGTTTTTGGTATGTTAAATTTTCTCGCGGCCTGTGTACGATTTAGCTTGCCCAGTTTGTGGCATACCGCCGCGCAAATATAAACTGCTTCAACTTTTTTGTCGTCTTCGCTCATTTTAGCCCAATCCGTTATCTTTTCAACGGTTGGGTCGTAGTACATCGCCTTTTTGACGGGCTGTATACGGGTCATTGCTCATCCTCCTGCGGCACCAGCCGCACTACGACGCGTGGCAGGTCTTTATCGACGTGGAAACGATCCTGGAATCCGACGATCCATCGCTGGCTGTCGTCCGGCAGCACACCGGCTTCGACAAACCCGTCCAGTACGAACTTAGACCCGATGCGCAGGTTGTCTGGGTCGCGCCGCCGGTCTCTGGAAAACCAATCGAACTCGACAACGACGGGCTGCTGCACTGGCGCTATCGCTTCAGCCCGACAAAGCCACGCGATCCGCTCAGTCCAGCGGCGTTTCTCTTTGGCATACGAAGACCAGTGACCCTTCATGGCGTTGATGAGGGTGTTGAGGTCGGGCATAATGCCCTCGATGATCAACTCCTGGGGCGACGACGGGCCGAAAGCTTTTCCTTTGGAATTAGACGCCGCCGCCCCAGGCAGATCAGAAGGGCAGGTCATCGTCGGTCGGTGGACGGGGTTCGGGTGCTGGCTCTGGCACCGGAGCGGCCTTTTGCTCCAAGAGAGTGATGTCAATCTTTTTGTTCGCTTCGATAAAAAGCGAGGTCGCTAAATCTTGAACGTCTTGGGGTCCGGCTTTTTTTTCAATTGTGTAGCCCAGGTCGCTGTATATCTTCTCTGACTGTGCCATCATCCTCTTAGCGCACGCTGCTATCGCCTGGAATACCAGCAGGGCGTCCTCACGCGACTCAGGAGTCGTAGCACCCGTCACTGCGCCGTTGGACTCTGATGGCGTCTCAGCGACGTCTACGAGCGGTCGCTCACTGCCGTCAGGGTTGGTAACAGACCAGCGTGTCTGCTCCTTGTTGTTGGCGTCGTAGGTGACGACCTTAGTAATCAGCAGGGTCGTCGTCGCTCCTACGCCGCGCTGCTCTAGCTCACGATGCAGCGCGGCGGTGGCGAAGAGCGTATGCCGCACATCGTCGACGTCGACGTTGTACTTGTAGGAGTCGCCCCAATCCTCATTCTTGCTTGGTATATGCTTGGCGTCACCGTATTGGAAATAGACCACCACCGGTATGTTTGGGTTGAATTGCAGCTTTGGGGGGTATTGCGTTGCCTCAGTCATCGCCACACCTCCATCGCCAGCGTCGGCACGATCTGGTAGGCGAGGTAGGTAGCGGCCAGCGTAAGGAACCAGGCGGCGCAGCGGTCGCCTTTGCTGCGCGGTTCGGCCTGGCGCAGATGTTTGGTGAGATTGGTCGGGCGAGGATTGCCGTGGAAGTCGTAATCGACTGCACGACGCTTCACTTTTTTGCGCTTGCTTACTGCACTGTTAAACACTGTAGCCACTGTAGCCTCTCTTTCGGTGTGGGGTTTCTCGGTCCGTTTTCCAAGTATCGCGAAGACTCCGAATTTTGTCAAGCGCCAAATTCGGAGTGCTTACAACTGCTCATGTGTTCACCTTCACCATACTATACAAAAAGGCAGCGATTCGCGCAATCGGCTAATCGAATCTGGTAAAACTCTGCGCTAGAAAAAGGCTAGCGCACAAAAAAAGCGACCGCAGCGAGTCGCTCTCGCCGCAGCCGCTATCCACTAACCCTCGACTAGGAGGATTAGTTTGAATGTAGCATTTCCACCGCCGGACGCAACGCCAGCAGCACCTGCGCCAATCGCCTCGCCGGTCCAGGCACTTGGATCTCGCCTCTTTCCCAGCGGCCTACAGTGATGAGTGTGACGCCCATCGTCGCAGCGAACTGCGTCTGCGTCTGGCCCAGGTGCTGCCGCAGACGCCTGATGTCGCCGCCGTCCATCTCGTCAAGCTTGTCGTTGTCGAGCTTCATTATGCGTCCTCCTCTTGGCTTGGGTTAGTGGATGCTATGTTGATGTAATCCGTTGCGTTATCATCCAATTTATTCCGGTCCTCGAAATACCGCATCGTCGTTTTGAGGTCGGCATGGCGCAGATGACCCTGCACCTGCTGCGGCCTGGCACCGCCCTCCATCGCCATCGTAGCGCACGTATGGCGAAAGCTGTGGGCGGTGATGGATACACCGGCGCGGTCGCCGTAGTAAACGACCAGGTCGCGCACGGTGGCCTCGCGTAAGCGACCGCCGTAGTTGTTGTGGTTGATGCTGGTGTAGATGTAATCGCTTTCGATGCCAGCCTCGGTAGCCGCCTCGCGCCAGACCTCGATAGCTTCGACGACGACCGGCGCAAGTTTTACGTGCT
>Ga0209756_1003250_pt1 | contig 13315 bp, 6 predicted proteins | sample ETNvirenome_6_85_FD_184071 | JGI IMG/M metagenome (GOLD analysis project Ga0209756, IMG submission 184071) | Marine viral communities from the Pacific Ocean - ETNP_6_85 (SPAdes) (version 3) | ecosystem: Environmental > Aquatic > Marine > Oceanic | place: Pacific Ocean | collected 2013-06-19
TCCGGTAGATACTGTCTGATGTTGCCACGTCAACCGCGCAGGTATCGGTGCCGTATTTAGGATTATCGATTAAATGAAAGCTGTTCTTAGAAGCTGGGTAGCCCCTTTCTAATAATGAATCGATATGACTAGAAGTTCTACACGCACTTGTAAGGGTCATTGGCCGGTCAAGCATTTCGCGTAGGTCATCTAACTCTTGACCAAAGCCATCGGCCAGTTTGACAATCTTAGCTGAAGGGCAGTGAAGTTCTTCTTCTGTAAAGTATTTGAGCATTACTCTACTCCCAGTCCTACCCCTGTTAAAGTAGCTTTTCTAACTCCAGGATACTGTTCAGAGTCTATTCCAAATGTATTAACAGCATCTACTGCTTCACCAGCTTCTATACCAAGTATTTGCCCAAGAAAGTTTATTCCATATTTTGTTCTTGTACTAATATTACGACCTCTAACAAGTTTTAAAGCCTTGTCGGGATCAAGAAGAGCTTCTCGAAATCTACGATCTAATCCTTCCGCAAATCTGTTTTGACCTTGGGTCAATGCTCTTGCGCGTCGATTTAAAACACCAACATAAACTTTTAAAGCAGCTAATGGAATTTTTGTCGTTGGTTGTTTTAAGACACCTTCTAAAGCTGGCGCAGATCCTGTTCTTGATAGAGTGCCAATATCCCTGAAAATTTGTTCTAGAGTCTGTCGATGACTTTTACCAAAAACTAGATCATATACAGAAGCGTTTTCTTTTATATGAGCCGAGGCATGGCTACTTACCCTATAAGCATCAATCGCTTCGTCTCTTCCTGCAGTCATTAATTCTTCGGGCCTCAAGAGTTTTCGGAAAAGAAGCCCTCGCATATTTCGTCGAGCAAGGAGCCTTTCTGTTTTTGGAAGTCCTTTAAGCGATTTATATAAAAACTTAAATGAAGTATTACGCTGCCCAGGAGGCAGCTTAAAAATTTCATCCACTAGGCTCTCAGGGGCTTCTATTATAACTTTTCCCAAATCCTCTTCAATAGACAGCATCCCTTTGCCAAAGATAGGATTTTCTCGTAATTGTTTATTAAATTTGATGAGTTTTTCTGCGTCTACTTGTTGTTTTGTAACATTTGTAACTTCATGAGTCAGCCTATCAAACTCACCATCTTTAAATAAAACCTTGATCCAAGAGTCGTTTTCTGTTAAAAATTTATTATGGACAGCTTGGTCCGCTCTTCTAATAACAAGATCATCCGCGCCCATTCCGATACGGACTCTTTGTCCAGCTATATCTGCTCCTGCTTGAACTTCGCCCCTAGTTAAACCCTCCATAGCTTGCTTATATCTATAAAGGAGGGTACTTCTCATCAATTCTAGTTGATATTTGGTTGGTTTTATTGTGCTCATTACTTTGCCAATAAAACCAGGAGCGGCACCTTTTTCAAATAATCGATCAGCAATTCTATGGAAAGTTCCGTCTTCTAAGCCTTGAGTAAACCCACGTTGCCAAATTTCTGCAAGATTACCCAGATGCTCGTCAGCAGACTGTTGCTGCCTTGCAAAAGAAGTAGGTTTTCCTGCAGCGGCTCCTGCATCGTCAATAGCTTGCAACCCTCTAACTTGTATGTCTTGTAATTTTTTCAGTATCTCGCCCATATTTTCCCGTTGGGTCTGATTCAAATTACCATTTGAACCCAGGTCGTTTCGAAGGCTTAAGACCAAATCCCTCATTTGTTTATAATCTACGTTTATAGTGCCTTGGGCCACACCCTTCTTTGAACCGACACGCCCAATCATCGCTTTCCAGTCACCCAAAAATTCCCCTGGAAACCCTCCCCCCAGAGCACCTGAACTTTGTTGCAATTTAGCTATATCTCTTGAAACACCAGAAATCTCAAAAGGTTTAAGTGGCACTCCTTTTGTGAAGGCAGGTTTCCCTAGGATCTCAACAAGTCTATTGTAAACACCATAAACACCTGTGGTTCCATGGGGATCGCCCATGATTGCTTTAGTTTTTGCAGCGAGGATTGCTCCGAGTTCTGTAGACGAAGTTGGTGTTCCGCGGCCTAGTATTCTATTTATCTCGTCTATAGAGGCCGCATTACGAGCATTAATTTCATTTAATTCTTTAGTAACTTCTCTTGTTGCATCTACTGGAAGACCTCTTTCTACTGCTCTTGCTACATCTTCAGAGCGAGCGCTAATTACTTGCCTAGCCTCAAGGGCAGCAGCCCCCTCGCCTTCCTTAATAGTTTCTTCTTTTAAAATTTCTCTTGCAGTTGCAGCAGGAGTTCCCGTTTCAGCAAAGCGGAGTACGTCTGCTTGTTGCAAATACTTTTGGCCTAATTCAAACATGTTCGTGCGGTCTTGTGCACCAACTCCACTTGTACGAGATTTCTCTATAAGATCTTCACCCGCTTTTTGCAACACTACACTTGTAGGAGGGGGAGTTCTTCCTTCTTTTAATCCCCAAGGTCCATAAGATTTCTGACCTAAGAAAGTTCTTTTATAACTTTGAACTGCCTGTTCAAATTCCTCAACAGTCAGCCCTCCTTGAAGCGCATCTCTTCCTGTTTGTGGGCCATAAAGTGCAACCTTACCTAATTTGAAAATTCCCCGTAAAAAAACGTTCCCCCCTGCGGACCAGTAAGCATCAGGAATAGCGTTTAAAAAAAGATCACTTTCAGGGATGACTATTGGGTTACCTGCTTCATCATTGTAACCTTCTTTAACAAAACCCCCATATCGTTCATCAAAAGCAAAATTATTTTTTGCAAGGGCCATACGATATCCAGTCATACGACCATAAACTGCTCCGATAGCGCCCCCCATCACATTTCCCGCAACAGCGCCTTTTACTCCTGCCACAGCTCCTAGACCAGTACCAAGACCCATACCTATTACATCACCACCAATCACCATAAGTTCGGGGAGTACCTCAGCAATATCCCGAAGTTCAAGTTTCACAGGGTCAAAGAGTGTTTCTTGTCCAGTTTCTGGATGTGTGTAAATAAGTTTTTGAGTACCTTGAAAGTCTACCGCACGAATATTTAAAGACTCTGCAGTAACTTCATCGTCTGTACCTTTTAAACCAAAATGAACATTGAAATCTTCAGCAAGAATTGGCCCAAGAGTATTTTTTGCTAATCCAGGACTAATACCTTCAAGTTGATTTATCGAGTTAGCGGCAATCCTAGCTGTTTTTATAACTTCTTGATCTACATCGCTTCCTTGTACTATGCCGGAATCTCTAAGAAGAACTTTTGCTTGATGCTTAGGCAGCTCTATTCTCCTACCCTTTTCTGCATAAGGTTGCAACCAAGGAGGAAGATCTATATCTGGTGGGATCTCACCTCGAACCTCTGCAGCAGAAGGAGTGCCCCTATGAACTTCTTCCATTGCGCGCCTGTATGCGGCAGAAGCAGAACCGCTGCCTCTTGCAGCGAGTTGCTGCGCTTGGGCAATCTGTATCTTCTCTTCATCAGTAGGAGCAGAACCAAACATCCGTCTCCAGGGATTAGAGAACCACGCATCAGGACGATACTGAATTTCAGTAGGACCGTAAAATCGTCGAACAAATTCACGAACTTTCGGACTGAACCCTTTTTCAGTTTCGTAACTAAAAACGTCAGACTTTCCGAGGAGCCCAGCTTCTTGTTTAAAACGTGTTCTAGGGTCAATACCCCTTGCTAACATTTGGGCGAGTTCAGCGTTGATATCAGTCGCAACACTTTCTTGTGTGCCCACAGATTGATTTATTAGATCAAGCTGTGATTGATATCTATCATCACCAGCGGGATCATTTGGGTCTCCTGGTTCGTCTCCTGGTGAATCCGCAGCACCCGAAAGACCGCTAAGAAGAAAGTCTAAAGTAAGATCAGGAGCTGCCATTTTTATTCCCCCCGGAAGTAGCCATTGTCAAATAGATAGTTTCTATAGTCTATAAATTTTAGACCTAACTCTCGTGCTGTCAAACCATTGTGTTTATAATTTGCATCCTTGCCCTTATAGATATCCGTTATTCGATCCTGGAGAGCTGTCATGAAAGCGTTTGCAGAATCATAAGTTATAATCCCTCCTGCTTCTGTCGGCTCATTAAATAATTCTCTATGTGCAACCAGATACTGATTGGGGATTGATGCTGCTGAAAAAGAATCACTCATTATTCCTAAGTTCTCTGGAGGAATTTGCATAACTGTAAAACTTTGATCTACTGCTACTCTTGGTCCTGATTCCCCGCTAACAATAGCCCTCATTATATCTTGATCTAATAAATCAAATTGATATCTATTAGCACCGTATCTTTCATCTCCCCAACCCCTACCAAAACCTTGCATTCCCCGTGACCGCAGCCCCAGCCATTGGTCAACGGCATTTTGAGGATTTTCTGGCTTTTGTGTCTCTTCATTCCAACCAATCATCTTATGCCATTGGTCTTGACCAACTGCTGTTTGTAAGTCCCACGCGAATCTACTATTAATAGTTCCCATCGCTGTAGTTAATCCGGCCATTACTACTTCAGGATTTTGGAACCAATCCGTAGTACTAAATCCTAATGTTTCAAATGCCCACCTTACATCATTATCGGTTAATTTGCCAGCTTCACGTGCACTTGCAACTTGGAAAGCAAGATCAACCATCATAGATTTTAATTGTTGTCGAACAGCTGCATCTTTTATAGCCGCCCCACCCCAATTAGAAATAAGTACAGCATCAAACTCCTTTAAATATCCTTCTACTGCGTTTGTATCTCCAGCATTTGTTCTTCTATAGTCTCTTAATTTACTAAATGTCCCACGAGTTGCTGCTTTAGCACTTGCTTCTGAAAAAGTGAAATCAGGCCCAAGTCCCAGTAATCGGCCAAATGCCGCCACTTTAGCTTTAACATCTGTCGCCCCAGTAACAGCTGCCATTGCACTTTTGTCGTACAATATCCCAGCTAACCTGTGCGCTATACGGTTAGCACTTAAAACTGATCTTCCTACACTTCGAAACTCTTCTTGTTGTTTGCCTTCTCTCAGTCCAGCAACACCCCCCTCACTACCCGAGAACGATTCAAATTCACCGGTCTCGGGATTAAGATAAAACCAAGTTGTAGGAGTACCTGCTACTTTTTCTTCTCCCACTGGAGTATATACACCATTTTCTACTAATTGATCAAAAGAAAGTACATCAATAGGAAGTTGAGAACCCATTAGCCCTGGTTGTTGTGCTGCAATTTTCTCTGAAAGTCTTAACCATTCTCTTTTATTAAAGATTACCTTTTGTTCACTGTCTGGCCCCGTATATACAGTGGTATATTGTAGATTGCTAGTAGCACCAGAAGTATCAGAATACTTACCACTAATTATATTACCGTATCTTGCAGGATTTTGAAGAACCTCTGTTATTGTAAGCTCTTTGTTGTTTATTCTTGCTCTTGCAAACGCACTCATATCCATATAAGCATGTTTGGGATTTCCTTGGTCATCAGTTCCTAAGTCAATTCTGAGCATTCCGGGTTTGTCTGTCACATAAGAAGACGCTAATCTCATATATTGCTTTTCGTCTAGAGGAGAACCTTTCGGCAATAAAGCATGCTTATCTAAATATTCTCGTCTTGCCTGTGTATTAATAACGTATACATTAGATATACCGTTTTCTACCCTTACCAGATCTTCATATTTAGGATCACCCTGTGTTGTAGCAATCGCCACATTTTTATATAATTCATTATCAGGGTCTTCAACAATTGCATTTAAAAGAGCTCCTTGAGTCATCTCTAGGTTTTCAGCTAATTCTGCGACCGCTCTCGTATTGTAAGTGAGCACTCGCCCTGAACCAAATTTGATAGTACCCGTTATAAGAGGACTTCTTACTCCAGCGTTAGATAGAGCTTCTGATGCAAGTATATTTTGTGCAGCGGGATTTCTTGCGACTTTTCTTTGTTGGCCCGCAGTCAATCCTCCCCATATAGCACTCCATTCAGCCATCACAGCCGTATAGTTATCTGGATCGTCTTCATGCGGCTTCAACATCCTAGCAACAGAAGCATTTATATTTCTAGCCTCCTGTTCCCGTTCTTTTTGTTGATGTGCTCTCCCTTTCCATAAATTATCTGTCATTAATTTTACGGCAGCTGCTCTAGACGATACATCCGCTGCTCTTAATTGATAAGCCATTTGACCAACAGCCGCTTTTTCTTTTCTCTTCCTTGCTTTTTCAGCGGTCATCATCGGGAATGCTGCGGCTCCTGCCGCACCTACATCACCTAAAAATCCTCCCAATAAAGAGCGACCTTCGGTTTTCCCTGTAACTGGGCCTTGCATAAGTTTTAGTCCAAACATGAACATAGGCGCGGCCCATTCAGGGACGTCTTTTTCTCTTGGATCTATACCCAGTATTTGTTTAGCACTAGCATTATAATCTGTGCCAGCTATATCTTCCACACCCAATGCTGTGAAAGCAGCTTGTAGAATTTCATCTTCAGTTGCTGCTGGGTCATCTACCGTATTTAAAGCATTTGTTACGCTTTCAGCTACAGCACCTGCCTCCGCTGCTGCTGGATCAACCTGACCATTTGCTACCGCTGCTACAATCTGATCAGTATCTTCGGAGGTCGGCGGTTCGACAGGAGCGGAGGGTCCTCCTTCTGGTGGTGGTGGAGGGTCTCCTCTTAGTCCCGGTGGTGGGGCTGGTATTATTTCCTCTGCGGCGACGGCTCGTTGTTCAACTGATACATTACGATTAGTCAGCTCTTTTTCAAGCATGTTTAATCGAACTATTTGCGCTGATAAATCAGGCACTTGGCTAAAGACACCGCGTTCTGCACCAGGGGGAGCAGCTGCTGCCTGTTGAATAAGGGACTTTAGTTGAGTGCGCTCATTCAACAACTCATCATCCGTTAGTCCAGCTAAAGGATTAGCTGCCCCCCCAAAAACTGTGGGAATACTACCGGGATCAGCAGAAGCGACCTGTAACCGTTGTCCAGCAACCGGCGGGGCTGGTGGACCTGCAATGCCATTCAGTATCCCGCCAGTAACATTTGCAATATTTAGCCCAGGACGTCGAAACATTGCTCTTTGTAATGGATCTATTGCCATTTAATTCAACCCTGCTCCGGGGGGAATTTGATTACCTGGATTAAACAGATACCCAGTACCAAAGCCTCCCTGACCAAATATACCAGCCAAGCTAATGCCCGCTCCCAAAGCCTGTGATAGGGGATTGCCACGAGGATCGGTGCTTTGTGCCAGTGTTGACTGAACACTTGGCTGACCCTTCAATATATCGCCCATATAGCCTATGCGCTGATAAGGTTCATAAGTTTGCTGCAGAATATTTTGACGCTCTAGATCCAGGGCTCTCTGCGCTTGCTGCTGCTGCTGAGCGCCAATCTGACTCAACAAGGCTATGTCTTGGGCGGGGAGCTGTTGCGCTAGTCCCCCTAGCCCAGCATACCCCTCCCCCAGAGCGCCATATTGCTGCCCTTGGGCGGCCATCTGTGTGGCGACTCCTCCTGGGAGCTGGTACTGTAACTGTTCGATACCGGTGAGTTGTCCGGGGAGCTGTTGTAATCGCGCCGCTTCTCTTTCCGCCGCTCCCAAGGACTGCTGATACCCTTGCTGTAGAATACTGGCAGTATTACGCTGCTGAACATCAGCGAGATTTCGCTCTAGTTCAGCTTGTTGAAGCGCCGCTCCGGATCCTCCAAATGCCCCCGATTTTACTGCAGCATCGGCGGCTCGTTGCCGCGCAACGGCACCTTGTCTTTGAGCTTCAGCGGAGAAAGCATCAATAACCTGCTGCTGGTACGGATTTTGAAAAGCCCCTATCCGCCCCGTTATATCTCCGGCTCCCGCCAGCGCCGCTAGACGAGCCTCATCTAGCCTTGCGGGGCCTCGTGCCGCTAGGGCGTCGGTGATGCCCGCAGCCCCCCCAAGCTGCTCCCCAGCGGACGTAAGCTGCTGCCCCGCCGTTGTTAAATGCGGCTGGTACGCGCCCAACCCGGCGGTGGCTGCGTCGAAAGCCTGTTGTGTGGTCGATGAAAATGGGGCCAGCTCCTGTGTGGGCAGCGTTATGGGAACATCAGCTAGCTTTTCGGTGCTAGCTAAGAGTTTCTTACGTTGGTCTTCAAGCCAAGGAGCTTCGCGGACAATAGTAGTTTCAGTTGCCATTATGCGGCTCTCCGTTCTAGATTACTCATTATTCCGTACATGCGCTCGGCCCCTCGTGCTCTATCCCCGTTACCCGCCCCCCGAACAGCGGCCTCGGTCATCACGAATTCGCCATCGGAGAGACGCGCCAAGTTAGAGTCTGATTTTGGCCCCCCTACTCCGTTAATATAGCCCCCGCCAGCCACCGATAGGGGGTACCCAGGAAGACCACCAATAATTCCCGGCACATCTACCTGGCGATTGGGGGAATATTCGTCCTTATAGAACTTATATAGCTCTTGATCACTGGGGGTGTAATTATACCGTGCGTTCCAAGCGTCTAATATATCACCTTTTTGGTCTGGAGGAACAAGCATCTGTGCCAGCATGGGTTCGCTATACGCTTGTGCTGCCCCAGCTGCGGCAGTTCCCAATGCTTTACTTACTGGCGTACCTAAAAATTGTTGGATAGGTCCACTAACAGCATAGCTGGGCGCAGTTCCAATTAGAGTACCTAGCCCAGGTCCATCCACCACAAATTGAGATGCTGTACTTATTCCTCGACTAAAGGTAGTTCCTGCTGTTTGTTCTATAGCCGATCTCGCAAGATTGTCGGCCATTATTGTTGCACCATCGCTACCAAGTGTACTTGCTAAGGTGTAGGCTGCAGGACCAACGGCACCAGTACCGGCCCCCACTATTGTCTTTTGCATACTCTCGAGAGCTGCATTTGCTGCTGCTTTTTGTATTTGGGCCGACGTCAGGTTTTTGCCAGTATTTGTAAGAACTGCATTTGCTGCTGCTTGACCAGCTGTATCCAATGCTGCCTTCTTTGCAACCTCCTCGGCTCCTTTGGTTGCCAGATAATGGCCACCCATTGCGTTCGGCGTAACCGCTCCCAAAGCCTCACCTAGTGAAGTTGTTCCTAGACTTCCCGCAACACCCGATATTTTTTCACCAATCCAAGGTCCAACCCACTCACTCGACGCATAACTCATCGCTGCCGAAAGTAAGGCCGATTTAATACCCTCGCCTTCAATTAGCTTACCAATTCCTGAGCCAAGAGCCGCTAGCCATGGCTGACCAGTCATAGCTCCTGCTGTGCCGAGAATAGTCGATGCATTTTTCTTAAGGAACTTACCAACTTTCTTAACTGCTCTTCCGACTTTTTTGAAAACACCACCAAATCCAGCAGCCGGAAGTCCCGTAAGTTCATTTAGCTCCATTAAATCGTTACCAACAGTAACTCTTGCAGGATCAATACCTGCCGCATTTAACGCAGCAAAAAGCATCCTTCGTTCTTTTTCGGGAAGAACATTTGGATCAAATACTATTTCTCCAGGAGTCGCATGGATAAGTGGTTCTTTACCAGCATTTTCTAATCTTTCACTTATTTCTACTAAAGAGCCAATACCCGAAAGCTCGGATGGTGTGGCTTCTACCGCTTCAACGGTTTGCATAATGCCATTGTTCAGGGTATTATCGTTGGCGGGAGCTCCAACATTTTGCATAATGCCACTGTCCATGGCATTGTCATTCGCGGGGGCTCCAATATTTTGGGCTACTGTTTCCATAGCTCCCGGATCTACCCCTGCTTCCTGTGCCATGTTTTGAAGAGTTTGCATGAACTCTTCTTCCCCAACAGGCCCACCTGCCGTAGGGGGTACTAACCCGCCTTCAGCTGCGGCCATTATTCCTTGAGGAGGAGCTCCTGGCGCTCCAGCGGGAACCTGTAAACCTTGGGGAGGAGCTCCTGGCGCTCCAGCGTGAACCTGTAAACCTTGAGGAGCGGGGATAGTTGGCAGGTTACGAACCTCCCCCCCTTCAGGTTGAGACCCTTTTTCTTCTTCTTGTTTAATCTGCTGTAGTATAATTTGCTCAACTGCCTTCCGACCCTCTACCGGACCCTTCATAGTTAAAATACTATCTATATGCTGCCCCCAAGTTAGATCTTCTGCCCATGGGACTGGCTCTTTTTCATTTATAAGAAGCCAATTACTTATAGATTGTCGCTCTGCGAAGGCTTTTTGCCGTGCAGATTCTTCTGGCCCAAGCCCCTGTTCCAACAACCCTTCAACACCACCATCAACCTCCCCATTCCCGGAGGGAGGCGCTGCCTGTACAGTTTGAATACCAGAAGGTTGGCTCAAACTTTCCATAGCTTGGGGAAGACCCTCATTCATAATTTTGCTGGCAATTTCTTCTTTTTCTGGGGTTTGTTCTCCCATTAAAATCGCAGCTCGTGCCCGTGGGTCTGTATATACTGTATTTTCAGTTTGTGCCCCTGGGCCTGTATATACTGTATTTGGATCCATCATCTGGGTTGACTTCCTATGATTCCGATAATTAGTCATATACTTATCTATAGCAGACAAAGAATTACTGGAAAGAGGTGTAGGAAACTCTGTCCGAATCCCTTTTTCTGTTAGCTTACGAGCCGCTGCCTTATTTACTTTTACCACCAAGTCCGCTAATTGTCGTTCATAAGGGGAGAGGCTTATAATTCCATCAAATTGGTCGTGACCTTGTGTTAAAATAGCCATCGCCACTGCTGGATAATTCGCTCTTTTTCGCTCCCTCTCAGGTTCTTTTTCATACATAGTCTTCTTCGGTCGCCAACTTGAACGGGGATCTACGTCACCTTGCATATCTGCATAACGTAAAGAATCCATTACCTCTACTACATCTTCTTCAAAAATATCTTTTAATTCAGGCGCCTCGCCTTGATCCCAAAGATCCCCTAAAGCCAGATGTGCAAGTTCATGTGCTAAAACTTGATCTCCTCCGTCCTCATACTGAGCTTGCCGAAGCCGGTCATACTCACCTCTTTTAGCCCATTTTTCGCCAAACCTATCCACCCGGTCTGTAGCATTTACTCTTATGTCATGAAGCCCCTCCAGCGTTGATCCGCGAATAAACCCCCTATCAGTAGTTCCATATATAGGGTCTTCTGGATCATCTCCAAGAACCTCCCCAGTTTCCGGGTTGCCCATAAGATATTTTATATACTGATAATAACCTCCCGTTTCAGCAGTTTTTTCTCTAATCCCCTCAAGTGCCAATGTGGCTAATGGATTAGTTTCCCCCAACTCCATTCTAAATTCAATGTCCCCCATTCTTTGATTCATAGTTTCATTGGATAGAGGGGGCGCTGCACTGACGGCAGGATCCACAACTGTATTTGGCTCTATGCGAGAAAACTCAAGTTCGGCCATTAGTCTATTTCATTTGTTTCCATAATTGTTAAAACATCTTATTCAACAATCAAAACCGTTTATACTCCGTTTTACACCATAAAGGTAGTCTATCCATCAAGTTGTTTCTAAATAGCTACCAATCACATGCAACCGGTTTGCATTCGCAGCCGTTACCTTCAGTACTTCCGATTCTTGAACGACCAATGGCCGTGTGAGCAGCTCCACTGTTGTGTTGGCTGATGTCGCCTTGACATTAAAAATAACAAAAACCGCTGAAGCTGAATCAGTTAATGTTACGGTAATCGTTGAAGTAGAACCACTATCATCAGCCACCAAAATAGAATTAAACACCGCCGTTGTCGCAGCGGGAGTGGTATACAACGTGGTAACATCGGTTGTAGTTAAATCTACCTTCGCATTCTTATAGTAGCTAGCCATTTAACCAAAAAACCATGTTAATGCCCGCTCTTCATCTTGGCCCGCTATAATTGTAGGGAACTCCATTTTAGTTAGCGCCATTTCAATATCGCGCAAAAATCGTTGCAGCATATTCGGATCATATTCATTCGTTACATCTGGGAAACTGTGATCTAATAATTTAGCCATTAGCGTTTTCCATCTGGGCGCATCTCAATTCTTACATCACCCAAAGTCCAAGTTATATCGGTCGTATCACTTTCAACCCTTAAAGCGGCTTGTCTTGAGCGGCCCCTTAAAAAAGCCTGTTGGGTTGTAGACTGTATGGCATTAGTAGAGTTAGTAGTAAAGCTGTCTCCTGGATAATTTCGCGTCTTTAATATATAATTTACCGCTGCTTCTGCGTCACTGCTCGTTATATCTACATCCGGGATGAGACGACTCAAAAACATGAATTGCTCACCATCACCTAAATCAAAATCACCTGATTGTATATACGCCGTCATTGGGGAACCGTTATCATTATCCCCATTTTCATGGACATAGACATAGGTAGTTCCGCTTGAAACTCCACTAGCTCTCGGGTTGCTATGTATCCCATAGTCTACCCAAGCGGTTCTTGATAAACTACCAATGTCCCAAGTGCCTTCTACAGTTGAAAATTTCGCATATCGATCTACCTCATCCGAATCAGCGCTTGGGTAAAACCATAAAACTTCATCAAACATCTTATTAGACGCCGCAAAACACTTATGCCGCTGGTCAAGGTTTATATCATCAAAAATATAACGGAGCACTGTACACGGGATGATTTCTATCCGGCCAGAGTATACATAGAAATTTTCTCTGTCCATCCAAAATACTTGATCCCCTACAGTGACCAGCGCGTTAGGGCCAATTAAAGAGATATTACCGGCCAATAGAGAAAACCCAAATGTAAACTCCCCACCAACAAAGCGCATGGCATGAAGGTTTACATCTGTCCAGACTAATATCTCTTGTCTTGTTTTTTGAGCCGCAATGATCTCCGAACCAGATGAAATCCGCATAAAGCCAGCAGAATTAGTAACGGAAGGTGTCCAATCAAAAGGACTTTCCTGGTCAGACCAGCGAACCATCAATAGATCCTGAGCCGTTTCGCTCATCGGGTTGCAGCCAAAACAAACGACATGGCGATCCGCCCCCGAAACCATGATCCGGCGGGAAATGGTCGGCGCGTCGGAGGCCCCCGTCTGGGAAGCAAAAGTCGTGGCCCGTGTGCCAACGCCCAGTGTTTTATCCCAATAATACGGAGCGCCGTCATAGACGTTAAAGAGCAGGTCCTCGCCCCAGTTATCCTGTGACCACAGGCGAATCTGCAGAGAGGAAGTGATGGCCGAAGCGCCACCCCATGAGACAAAATCGTTGGCTTCTTGAACAGCTACACCATCAGCATGAGCGACTGCTGTTGTCCCTCGAACCCCCCGGACAACCCCAGCATCAAGGGTATGGGAGGTTTTCCCAGTATATTGAATGAGTTCGGATTCTATTAAAATCAACCCAACAAAGGTGGTCGTCGCTCCACTAGTATGGAGGGCGGCGGTGGTTCCGTCTGAA
>Ga0209756_1003253_pt1 | contig 13310 bp, 36 predicted proteins | sample ETNvirenome_6_85_FD_184071 | JGI IMG/M metagenome (GOLD analysis project Ga0209756, IMG submission 184071) | Marine viral communities from the Pacific Ocean - ETNP_6_85 (SPAdes) (version 3) | ecosystem: Environmental > Aquatic > Marine > Oceanic | place: Pacific Ocean | collected 2013-06-19
AATAAATAAAATAACTAAAGAGAATACAATAGGTGAATTAATACAAAAAGATTTTGAAACATATCAACAAGCAAAGGAATTTATAAAACAATTTCATTATAAAAATGACTGATAAACAATTAAAAGAATGGGTTGATCGGTATCTAAGAAATGATATTAAAATTATTAGATACGATACCAGATTTAAAAAAAATCTAATGATTGTAGCAAGAGATTCTGGATTGTTTATATTAATAATATGGATTTTAATTAATTAGGAGGGATAACAAAATGATAGAACTAATACTAATCAACATGGCGTTCACTCTAATATTTTTAATGATGTATTAAAATGAAACTAATTAGAAAATTGTTTAAACCAACAAGAAGAATACAAGATGAGCTAGGCCAAGATGACTGGAAAAAACTCATACAAAGAGAAGAAAGAAATGAGATCACTTGGTTTTTTATAGTTTGTGTAATTTGTGGTACATTTTTAGGAGTGTATTTATTTAAGATGGGATATATATATTAATGGCACACAGAACGAATGAAGACAATCAAAGAGATAGCCAGGAAGAAAAGGAACTGGCTAAAAGTATGAAGAATAAATTTATTATAAAAAAAATAAAAGGAATTACAGTTGATGTAAGAAGTAAACATTCCTTGTATGTTACAATGGGTAAGTGGGTTGTTTATATTGACAATTCTACCAATGAAAAAATAATAGATACATGGCAAGAACATGACTAAAGAAATAATAGAATTGAAGAAAAGACTAAAAGACCTGGAGTTAATAAACCAAGCACACAAAGATATGAATGGCAAGTTAAGAACTCAACTTACATTTATAAAAGAATATTGTGAAGATGAAATAAAAGAACCTTATGCTGTAAGTGTTGTTCCAATACCAATAACAGATGAAACAGCAGATATCTGTAAGGGTAGGCAAGAGTTTGCCGAAGGGTTGTTAGGCCAAATAAATAAAATGAATAATAACAAATAACATATTATATTAAACACAATGGTTTATAAAATAATTATGATCTGTTTCTTTTTAGTAAGCATGGCTTCGTGTTCTACTTTTGATGTTGCTTCTTTGAGTGGTAATGGCGCTACTGTTTTAACAACTGGCAAAACACCTTCAGATTGGGTTATCTCTTTTGTAATGGAGAAAGATTGTGTTCTTTTTAGAATGGTAGTAAGAAAGGAAATATGCCAATGAAAAATATATTTTATTTAATAGTTATATTTTTATTTACATTAACAATTTCATGGTTTATTATGGGTAATGTTGTGGATAGTTTACTTGGTTATGAAAATCACACAACAAATAAATGTGTGTATTATAAGGATAGATATAAGTGGTGTCCCAATTAGCCAAAATAGTATGCAAAAAATGTTTTGGTTTAGGATTTTTAATTTACACAACACAAAGCGTATGTTTAGATTGTAAAGGGAAAGGTTTTATATATGGTAAGAAACATAGTTCAAGAGTTGCAAGATTTTTTAAAAGAATTACGAGAAGTCAAGACTAATGATCCAAGTAAAACAAAGATTAAAAAAGCGTGGAAGAAAAAGTTTGGGAAGGAACCAGTAATAGAAGAAAGAGATTGTAAGAATGAAAGAAAAAATAAATAAATCTTTATGGACTATCAGAATTAAAGTAATGTGTTCTGATTGTAATCATCCAAGCTATATAACAATGGGATTATTTAAAGATGAAGCAAGTGCATTAGAATATATTAAAATTAAACCAATACCAGATGAATACACACCACTACCAATCCAGAATGTAACCATCACCTTACCTGTTAAAGATTCATTAAGAACATGGCTTCAAGTAATAGATATGAAAACAATTAAAAGAAATAGACATAAGATAGTTACTGATATGGAACTACCAAAGACAGAAACAAGACACTAAAAAATAATTAAAGATGTTAGTTAAATCAACGACTTGCATTTTCATTTTCTAAATCTCACACACAAATCTAAAAAACAGAGATGGAATTTATTTTTCCAGATTTCGTTTTATATAATATCTCTTATTTTTTTTTTAACAAAAAGGAAGGAGGTTAAAATGAAACCTTTGTATAAAACTGGAATGTTTCTTAAAGAACTTAGCACAAAGAAGTCTTATAGAATTGTGCGTGTTACTAAAGGAATAGATGATGCAGGAACTAAATCATACATTCCATCATACAAGTATAAACTTAGAAGATATAGTGGTTCGTATTACCAAAAAGAAAAAATAGATGTTTGGGAACACGAATTAAATGATCTAGGTTTTGAGTTTGACAAGAAGAAAACTGAAGATATAGGCACGATTGATTTTCTGAACTCGTTTTTCTCTGTGCCTAGTTCATCCTAATGTTAAAGGCAGAGTGCGTTTTACTCTGCTTTTTTTTTATCTGCACAACACTTCTTATCTTTATCCTCGCTATCATCATCCCATTTAAATACTATCTCACCATCAGAACCAACGCCTTTGTGTGTTATCTCTGACTGGCTTCCATATTTCTTTGGGTTTAATTTACCGACTACAAATTTTAATAATTCTCCCTTGCAACGATAAGCATTGGCTCTTCTAAAGTCTTCATCGTTTACTGATCCTCTTGCAGTATCAAGTATCTCATCTAAAATAACATCAGCTTGAACTTTCCTGGCATTAGCATAAGCAACTAAGAACTTATCATTCCTACCTAACTCTCTTAGTATTGTTCTTCGTGAAGGTAGTTTATCCTTATACTTAATGCAGATTTCCCTTAACGACTTTCCCTCTTTCAGTTGGTCGCAGATTAAATCTTCCTGCTCTTTACTTATGGTTATTTTTTTCATGTTCTTCCCTTTGCTTCCTTATAAACTCACTCGCTTTCTTCCTTGCTTCTAAGTCCTCAGCAACATACTTAGGAACAAGTATACCCTTCTTCGGTATTATGAGTTTGGTCATTAGAATAAATAAAAGTATACGCCTACGCCTATAAGAACTGCCCATACAGGAATGGGTTTCTTTAGCCAGCTAGTCCATTTTGTATCTAAATCAAAAATGTTCATTGTATTAATTCTCCTTTGTTTATATTGGTGTCTATATATTTAATACTTAAAAGACTTATTTGTAAGTCCTTTGTACCCATATTTTCTAGCAATGGTCATGGCTTCTTTTCTGTTATTAAGCGCTATCCTAATCCATCCCTCTAATTCTTTTCCTCTTAACCTTCCTCTCATATATGCCCATACATCCCCCTTCTCTTGCTCTTTCTTGCTCTTCCTTACTCCCTCTACTACTTCCTTATAAATCCATTTACTCTTCAGACCTGTTCTTGCTATGAGTTGTCGTAGTTTCATTACATCTATCATCAAACTATCACTATAATATATATATATTAATAATCATTATATGATGGACTATTCATTTATGCTCACAACGTAGTGCAAAAGTGCTTACAACAGTAAGCAAAAATGCTCACTCCTATTGTTAGTTATCCACAAGCATATCAACAGATACATCATCCATTATTTCTTAAAATTTTTCCATCTCTTAGCCCACAACCAGTTGCCGAACTTAGTGTGCATTCTGTCCAACCAGTTAAAGAGAAAGCTATGGTATAACCATTTATGTTTCATACAATATAGCTCCTATTCAAATCCTTTAATATAAAACCCATAATTGTTTTAGGTCTTCCTTTCTCAATAGGCATATCATTCCATAATTTTTTAAGTAATGGAACATGATTATCATTTGTCTTTAATAATTCAGACAAGATGCCACATTGAATTTCTAACTCATCATTTAATTGAGAACCTGCCTTACCCCTGCCATATATCTTAACTCTTACAAGTTTAATTGGGTAATTGTTCATTGCTTCTGGAACATAGGAATAAATAACATGGCCTTTATGATCTGGAAATCTGGGAAACCTATATGTCTTTACTATTGCCATTGTTCTGTTGTGCCTTGTCATATATCCAAACCCCATCTGATTCTTGGAATTAATTGAATCTTTTGCCACACCCTCCCTTTTCTTGTTGTCCATCCTTTTCCTTTTTTAAATGGTTGAGTAATAGCTTCTTGTTTAAAACCAGCACCTCTTAAACTAGCACCACTTTCAGTTTCAAGTGTATAAGTAATAAGTTTTTTACCACCCATAGACTGCCATACTTTCATAGACCTTGAATATAAAAAACTGCATGTTCCCTTAGGTGCTTCAGGAGATACACAATTTCTGTTAACCTCCATTACTAGTGGATCAGCAAGTTTTCTAGCAATTGGCCTACCAACTATGGCTACCCCTACTAATGTTCTATAAAAAATAGCACCTAAACAAAACTTACAACCCACACATCTTTTATTATGTCTATGATATTTAATTACAAATTCATTAGCTTCTTTTAAAGTTAATGGAATTAGTTTTAATAACTTACTCATTGTAAAATCTATTGTGAAAATATTTTCTCCATAACCAACTACGAAGCATACTCACACTCATAAATATACCACCAATTATAAACATGTTAAAGTAAGAAGTTTGAATACCAAATAATGGGAAGATTAATATCTGCATAACAACAGCAATAACGTAGCCACTACCTATGTCTACGATTGTTTCAAAAAAATGTTTTCTTTTTTGCATTAGACTTTCCTAAGAATTTATATGGAATTGGCCTGCCTTGTTCATCCATCTCTGTTTCATCCTTATCCTCTCTAACTCCACCTATAATATCTATTCTTCTTTTACTATCAATATATCTTACAGGTTTAAATAGTTTCTTCTCACCATCCACCATAATATATCTCATACTATCTTCTGGCTTTGCTTTCTCTTCTGTTCTCCACACTTTTCTTTTCATCGTTCTATTGTGTAATTACATTTCCCATATTTTTTATGTATAATAATATATTTCTTATCGTGTAATTTTTTTAGTGTGCGTCTTACCTTGTATAAACTCCATCCTAATTTTTCTCCCAGAGTTCTTTGATAAATTATAATAGGCAAATGTTTTTTAAAATTTCTGTATTTTAATTCACAGTATAATCTAAACATCCCATTTGTTAGCTTCGTATCTCTCAAATCAACAAGCGTAATGTAGATACCTTTTTCCATTACTATACTTTATGACATCTGATGTGCAAAATGCAAGGTTTTTTTTAAAATGTTTAATTTTGGTAAGAGTAATAAAAATATTTAGCGTTTTAAGGGGGGTAGGTTAAGCAAGTTTAAGTCCTGGTAGGCCAGACTACCTTTAAAATGAACTTGAATACTTGAGGTTATGTGATGAGCATTTAGGACATATTCTGTTTCCAACTCCTTTGCTTTCAAATTGTTTGCCACATTTTAAGCAATTTCTTTTTTTAGTAGGAGTTGTATCTCTTAAATATGATTGTATTCTACCATTAATATCCACTAAACAAAATCATCACCAATTAACCACGCAACCAATGATACCCTCTTGCCAGATTTTAATGGCCTAACTCTATGTGCTATATAAGATGGAAATATTACACCTTGTCCTTGTGGAATTTGTATTGTTCTTTGTTCAAATCCCATAACTTCTAACTCCCCACCTTTATAATCTTTCTCGTTAGATAGTAATAAAGATATAGTTAATTTTCTTGGATTGTGTGGTGCAGGTAGACAATCTATATGCCATCCATAATGTGAACCCTCTCCTTCATATAAAGTATATTGTATTCCTTCTATAAAATTTAGAGTGGATAAATTAAATCCAAAAAATTTTGAATTAGCAACTCCCATTACATCAGACAATCTTCCATATAATGTTTTAACTATTGGTGGTTCGTTAGGCCCAAAATTAATCCATCCAGTTTTACATATTCTTATACTACTATCTTCTCTAGCTCCACCTGTTCCCTTGCCACCTACCTCTGCTGATTTTAAATCTACTCCTCTTGCTTTCTCTGACCAGTTCATTAACTCTTCACATTCTTCTTTAGAAAAAATTGGTTTATCTCGTAGCATCTTAGCAGTTTCTACAACTAATGTATGTAAATCTATTCTAGTTCTAGGTAGGATTGTAAACATTAGCCCTCTTGTTTTAAAGTTATATGATAAAAGTCATTAGGTTGAACATATCCTTCAGTCATTATAATAATTTTTTCCATTGTTTTCTGGACAGGTAAATGAAAATCTAAATCACCGAGAGGTCTACAATGTCTTCTTGCAGTTCTTTCATGGATTTTTAATATATTTGCTAGTTGTTTATAAGATAATTTGTTCCTGGTTCTGTAATCCTCTAGCTTATTTAATTGTGCCATAGAATATAGTATAATAATTCTTTATATAACTGCAACAAAAAACTTGACATACCTTGCATCATGCCCATAATAATGGTATGTCATCAAATGACGATTACTTTCAAAAACAAGACACGCCAGACTGGGCAAAGGCGTGGAAGTTTACCCACTTTTCTCCTAGTCAAGCTAACAATCCAGATGATACTTGGATAGCAAATTATTTTATAGCATCAAGACAAGAAAGACAGACATGGGCTTATAATCCTAATGTAATATTTGGTAATGCAATACATCAAGGCATTGGATTAGTAGCAAAAAAAACATTATCAATATCAGAAGCATCAACAGAAACAGTAAAACAATTAATGACCTATATGCACAAAGATGAAAAAGAAAGAATGCAAATAGAAAGAATGAAAGAAGTAGCACCACAATATATTTCTAATGCAGTTAATGTTTTAAATGCTATCAAGCCATTAAAGAAACTACAATTTATAAGAGAAAAATCCAGGAGTTTAGAATTACCAAGACTGGAACTACCTATTGTTATGTATACAGATTTAGAATATGAGGATCAAGGAGTAGAATTAAAAATAAAACCACCAAGTTTTAGAGGATATAGAAAAGATGGTAAACCTTCTTATGCTAGAGGAACACTACCTAACAAACCTAGCATTGAACATTTAAGACAGGTTGCTTGTTATTGGTATACTGCTAAGAAACCTTTTAGAATTATGTATGTCAATGAGAAAGAAGCAAGAGTTTTTGATTCTTCAAACTGTGAATATATGACAGATGAAAATTTAGAACTAGCAATGAAATATTTACAAAGAATATTTATAAGAAGACAAACATTAATGAAAAAATATACTGAGTTGGAAGATGTAGCAAAGGTATTGAATTGTGATTTCTCTTCTTTTTATTGGAATGGTTGTCCTAAAAGAGTGTTGATGGAATCAAAAAAAGTATTTAAAGTAGAGGAATTAAAATGAAATATTATTTATTAATTTGGTTAAGCAACCAACTTTATTTTGTAGATACTTATCCAACAATGGATGAATGTTTAAAACAAGGAAACTTATTATTACAAAACGAGAAGCAATATGAATTTCAATGTAATCCAAATGCTTACAACGCTACAAGTTTAACAACAAAAAAATTTGATAAGAGTATGTTAGAGAGTGAGAAAAAAAATGACGCTAATAAATAATAGTTTATATTTTAACACACTAGAAAGAAAAGTAATTTTAGATAAAGCCATTGATATTTTATTTGATGACGCAACTAGCACAGAGCATTTAACTTTTTTCTTTCAACGATTTAATTGTGTCTGTGCTAGATATAAAAATGGTGTTCTTATTAATTTTATAGAATATATAAAGAAACTATATAAAGTATCTGATGGAGAATTGTATAACTCTGGTCGTAATAATAAAAAGTTATATAAAATACAATGTTTATTGTATCACATATTACATCACAAATTTTGTATCTCTAAAAAACATCTTATGATTGTTTTTAGAAAAGATAGAACAACTATTAACTGTGGTTTACTAAAATATAAACCCACTAAAGAATTAACAGATAAATTAATTCAAGGTTTTAATAAATATCAGGAGAATATAAGTGAATAAAAATTTAGAAATATGGAATAGTTTTGGTTTAACACCAGAAAAGTTTACCCATGATTTTAGGTCTACTTGGGGTAAGTCTATATCTACTATTGATTCTATGTGGCAGATCAAAAAGATGACTGAAGTGTTTGGTCCTATTGGACATGGATGGGGTTGGATTAATGCTCCTACATTTCAAGACAATTTTTATATGGCTAATGTAAGTGTATGGACAAAGACTAAAGAAAATATTTATGGACCTATATCTGTTGTTAAAGATTTAAAAAAGTTTGGTAAGTTTGATGAACATGCTTCCAAGTCTGCTATTACTGATGCACTTACTAAAGCATTATCACATCTTGGTATGTGTAATGATATATTTTTAGGAAAGTTTGAAGATGTTTCTTATGTGGATTATCAATCACAAGTAGATAATAAAGATGTAAAGAAAGCAGAAGCACCTACAAAAACACCAAAAGAACCATATGATAAAGAAAAAAAAGATGATATTACTAACTGGTCGCAAGACTGGGAATCAGTATATGATTTTAGGAACAGAAGATTTAAAGAAATAGATAGACTTGATTTTTTAAAACAACAAATTTCTGATATAGGTAAAGATACTTTAAACACAATGAAGAAAGAATCACCAGAGTTATATCAGAATTTGGTTAAATCTTTTGAAGAAAACAAACAACGACTTCTTAAAAAAGGAGGTAGTCATGAGTGAAAACAAAGGAAAGTTACCAGACCAAACTGTCTTTCATGTAATTAAGATTGCTGGAAGAGAGAAGGGTATATGGAACAAGATTGGCGTAACATATAAGCATAAGGATGGAAAAGGGAGTTCGGTATTTCTTGATTACCTTCCGTTGCGTCAAGACTCTGATGGTAAGATGACTCTTACTATTAGAGATTATGAACCAAAAGATTGGGATGATAACAAATCTAAACAAACATCTGAAGATTTTGGTTAATTATTAACTTTTGTAATTAGGAGGACCTATATGGTAAACATTACAAAATATTACCTAGATGATGATGAAGAAAATGGTGATGATGGAGAAGAAGAGAACGGTGATGATAATGGAGATGCTCCATCTGATACCGAAGATTCAGACTAGGTAGTTTAAAAAGTTTTGGGAGAGAATTTTTATCCCTATTAACAGAAATTTCTTTGGCCGAAAAATCCGTTAGTAATTCTCTCCTTTGCTTTCTTCTTTTCAGTTATGACAGAATTTAGAAATGGTATTGAAATGGATATTAACAGACCAGAGGAATGTCTGGACAAAGCTAAGAAGATTATTACTGATGATAGAAATAAAGACTATGGAAATTACACAAAGAATTTAAAAGTCATATCAAATTTTTGGAAAGTATTTTTAGGAAAAGATATTAGCCCACATGAAGTTGCTTTACTCATGGCACTATTAAAGATAGCAAGGATAAGCACAGGCAAGTTTACACCAGATAGTTATATAGATGCTTGTGGTTATTTATCTCTTGCTTATGCACTAGAAAAAAATAAACACAAAGATTAATTCTTAACAAACTTACACTTGCCTTTTTCATTTACTCCTATCATAAACACTCCCATCTTTTTTTGTTTGTTTGTTAGTTGTCTAACTCTTGGATATATATAATTATATTCTTTCTTCTTCGTTTTTATTTTAGCTGTTTTGAGTGGCAGGTATTTAACATCTATCAATCTAATGTTAAATGGTTTGAATTTGATTGCTACTATATCTATTGGGCCAATATTAAATCCACGAAAAGGATGCCAGTTGTTTTCTAACAACCATTTCATCGCTATGTTTTCAGCCCAAAGACCTTTTGTTGCTGTATTCATAAACCCCAAAGATATTCCCACTACCAAATATAGTAGTTACCTCCAATATTCATACTCTATATAGAATACTTGCTCACAAACAAATGTCAATCTGTGGATAACTTTTTCTTTTTTCTTTTTTTCTTTTTAGTTTTATATTGTTGTGTTGGGTACATTATGAAAAACTCCAATATATTATACATAAAGATAATACTATTAGTGTTGCTAGTAATATGTATGCTCCCCAATCCATTAGTGTAATGTACCTTCTGTTATTTTTTGGTCTGGATCATTGACAGAGATAGCAATAAATCTTTCAACTTGTTCTTTTGTTTTAAACCCATTGACTTCTATAAATAAAGTGTATTGGTTTTTTTTCTTTTTTATCATATTAAAAACTGGCTTTAATGGTAATCTATTACCAAGAAAATACTCTTCCATTTCTTCTAACTCTCTTATTATATCTTGTTTTTTCTTTGCCATTTATTTTAAAAATTTCTTTGCTATATTAATTCCAAAACTACCTGCAATAATTACAAGCAAACACCAACTAAACCATTCTGGTGCTGTATAAAGTAATGTCCAACCTTCAATTAAATATGGTTGAAGTGGTGGAATAAAATGAAATACAAAAATACCTGTAAATAAAATACAAAGGTACTCATCCTTCCAGGAAGTTTCACTAGCTCTTTGAGCAGAAGCTGCCCAATCTAATTCTGCTTTTCTTTCAACCTTCTTTCTTTCACCATAATGTTTGATACCTTCTACCACAGAAGATCCAACAGTTTTAATTAATAAAGACCAAATCATTTAAATACCCTCATTACTAAATATACTAATCCCAGTATTGAAGTAATGTATGCTAATGCTTTTATACTACCAGAACCCATAGCTAATTGTTTTTCTATTCCTAGTATTGCTTTTGTATTATCTTTTGATTTATTTTCCAGTCTTGATAGAGAAGATTTAATTTGTTTATAGCGTTCAGCACAGATTTCTTCATGGTCTTTGAGTGTACTAGCCATCTTAAATATTTACTCCTGGTGTAATGATTTCTTTAGATTTATTAGGATAATTAGGATGTATATACAAAGTAAATGTACCATTATTACAAGAAGCTACTTTCCAGTCATATTCAAAACCATATTTTTTTATTTGTTGAATTGTTTGATGTGGTTGGTCATCCATACACTCCTTCATACTCGAATACTCTTTATCAACTTTAATGAACTTTACATCTTGTGGATTTGTTGAATCATATTCTGAAATATGTATCAAAAATATTATTAAAAACCATTTCATATTGTTTTATATCCTCCTATTATTTCTCTAAACTTATCCCTGTTTTCATCAGGAACAATTACTATATCAAATTCTTTAAACCCTAATTCACAACCTGCAAGAAAACGATTGTTACCTACACATACTTTATATTTATCTCCATCTTTAATACAAATCAAAGGATTAACTTGACCAATCTTTTTCAAACTGTTTAATACTTTTTTATAAAAATCACCTTGCTTTTGGTTTGTTGGATTTTGTTCTAGTTTTTTATTTCGTAGGTATAGTTTTTCTGTTTGTATTTTCAACTGGTATAGATACTCCTCCTGTTTCATTACTTAATTTATCTCCACGATTTAATCGTTGTAAAGTTTGGAGTGGTCCTAAAACATTGATGACCTCTGCCTGACTTGATCCAGGCGTAAGTGTGTTAGCCCTATTAATTAAATTTTGTTCATAGCTTTTAGCTTGATGGTCGTTTACATCTTTAGTATTAAAGCTACCATCATCTAATTCTTTTTTTAATCTTGACCAATGCTCAATCTCTCTTACTCTATCTCTAGCAACAGATTCTTGTTGTGCTTTTATCCATCTGCATTCATCAATATCAATTTGTAGATATTCTTTTTTAAACTCATCAGTTTCTGTTTCAAGTTTCTTTTGTTTTCTTTTTAACTTCACTAAGTTCCTTCTGTATTCAAAAGATAATGTATGTAAGTTTTCAATAAACACTCCTTGTTCTCTTACAGATTGCCAATACTTACTGGCTTTAGTAGGATGTTTACCATCATTCAAAACAGAAAACCTCATCTCAGTTTCTGTTCGAAACATCTGGCGTTTTTTCATGGTATCGTTGAGTTCTGATTTAATTTTGTTTATAAATCCGTTATCCTTGCTTGGCAGCATAGGATAATTAACTTGCGTTAGTTTTGTCATATATATATCTCCTAATCCAATGTATATTTTACAGGTCTTTCTTCTGGATGTTTTGGTTCATCCATATTATCCCATATTTCTTGTGCTTCTTCAACCTTATCATCCACAATTTCTTGTGCTTCAGTTTTGGTTTTAGAAACATTAGGATATTTCCCTGCCCAAGCTGTTGCTTTAGCATTATCAGATGTAATCCAAACATTACCAGGATGTCCTTGAAATACTGGCATATCACTTCTGTCTTGATGAGTGAAAAAGTCTTTGCCTGTATTCTCAATTACCCAATATTTATTTGCCATAGTTTTCCTCCATTTAAAATTTTTATGAAGCTGTTACACTTCTTGCTGTTAATGATGTAGTAAATTCTTCAGTTGTATCAGTATTACTTGTTCCTCCTGCTGTAAGTCCTGTTGCACTTGAACTACCATTACCAGAACTCTGTCTTCTTGCTGCTGCTAAAGTATCTCCTGATGCCCAACTTGATCCATTCCATAATTCTGTTGAATCTAAATCAGCACTGCCACTCCAACCTGCTGTTACAGTTGCATCAGAATTTGAAGCACCGAATGTACCACTTTGCCTTCTAGCTTGTGCTAATGCTGAACTACTCGACCATGAAGTTCCATCAAAGGTTTCGCAAGTTGCTACCACATCCCCCACATGTCCTCCTGCTCTTATAGCACTTGATGAAGTTCCACAAGTGTTAGCAGCATAGGTATCTCCAGCTAAATCTGCAGAAGCAGAATGGGAAGTTCCATTATATTCTTCGCAGGTTTTATACATAGTTACATCATTATAACCACCGACACGACTAAGTGCTGCAGTTTGTGTTCCACAAGCACCATGTGAAAAACTTCCTGTTGCTAATGCTGCTGAAACATCTGTCCAAGAAGTTCCATCAAATTCATTTGTTAAAGTTTGTATTGAACCCGTCCAACCACCTGCCACAGCCCCTGCTGTACTTGTTCCAAAAGAACTACTACCACTTCTAGCAGTTCCTGTTAAATTTCCTTGATTCGACCAAGCACTTCCATTATAGGTTTCTGAGGTAAGAGTTCTTGCTCCAGATATATCTCCCCCAGCTACAAAACAAGCACTTTGAGTTCCATTCTGTCCAGTACATGCCCTTCTTCCTGTGTTTAAATTTCCACCTGATGACCAAGCACCTACATTGTTATAAACTTTTAATAAACTTGTTGTTGAGTTAAACCAAACTTTTCCATGTTCTGCACTTGGATCAGATGAAACTATTTCTATACCTGCTGATGCTGCAGCTATTACTCCTGATTGTCTTCCTGAATTATCTGCTGTTGATCCACTCATAATTTTTTTCCTAACTGTCTGTTACTGTCCTCGCTGTTACTGATGCACTATATTCATAGGTAGAGTTTAAATAAGTTGTACCATCTGTATCTTCTCC
>Ga0209756_1003255_pt1 | contig 13304 bp, 15 predicted proteins | sample ETNvirenome_6_85_FD_184071 | JGI IMG/M metagenome (GOLD analysis project Ga0209756, IMG submission 184071) | Marine viral communities from the Pacific Ocean - ETNP_6_85 (SPAdes) (version 3) | ecosystem: Environmental > Aquatic > Marine > Oceanic | place: Pacific Ocean | collected 2013-06-19
AATTGGTCTTGTGAATCGCCGGCGGTCACAAAATTAAAGTCCTTTAAAACGGGCACAATGTCGCTTTCCTCCAATAATGATTTTTGTAGAGCCATCATTACGGCTCCTAATGCTTGATCTGATAATTTCATTTATTTCTCCTTAAAAAATGTTTCTGAATTAATGGCTTTGTCACAAATAAATAAATCATACATGGGTTTCCCCACCATAACCTTAGTAAACTTGGCACCCCATTGTTTTAATTGTTCCTCGGTTAGTGCATACCAATCTTTTCCACTTCCCGAGCCTCTTGCTGTCCAATATACAATTTGATTGCCATTATCATATAGTGTGTTGATTTTTTCAATATTTTTAAATATTGGTTGTGACTGTTTGTAGTCCCTGTTTTCTGGTGTCACACAAATTGTTTCATCAATGTCTACATAAATAATCATGATTTATTCTTCGCTTTTTTATTTATTGAATAATTTTATCTGCTTTTATATGTGATGTTAAATTATGTTCATAAGAGGCGCCTAAATTTCTATATAAAATTGATTCTTGAACTCCGGGTTGCTGGTTCAGGACATTTAAAACATAATCCCAAAACATCACATATTGCCTTTTTATATTATGATAATTTGTAGGACCAGATCCTTTTTTAGCTGGCTCCCAAATCGTATGATTGTGTTCAGATATTTTATTGTGTGAAACGGGGCCGTCCATTCCCACAAACCCCACTTCGGAGGCGCCTAAAAGAGTGGCTAAAACAATCATCCTACTGGCCGTTCCAATCTTTCCAAAATAACGCGTCACATAAAAATTTGTTTTTAATGGATGAATCAGCTTATTAAAAGATCTTATAGAATTTTCATTGCGCGAAATTTTGGCATCAAACATAATTTCTGTTTTATCGCGCCTCAAACGATTTAATAGCTCCTCATCTTGTAAGTCGACTTCGCCGCCAAGGTTTACTAAATCAAATTGAAAGTCTTTTAAAAAGGGCGCTTTATAATAGCCATTGCACGACCACAAATAATCATAATCATCGGCGTTCCACTCACACTTAACAACAGAGGGGCCCCCGCCGACTACTAAAATTTTAGAATTTTTATATTTGTCATGTTCTTGGTGGGTAGATAAAACTATCTCTGATGTGTTTTTAGCATTAGAAAAAAGCTCACCATAAATGGAAGAAATGGAGCTTGCCCCATGCTTAAAGTCGGTTATAAAAACATTTTTATTAGTCAGCATGGCTGCTTCGTCGACATTATTGTAATAATTAAAATCTAAACCACACACAGTATCGGTCTCCAAGTCCAGCCACACCGTGTATACAGGCGACGTTCCACTCTTTTGAACATAAGAGGCTACGAGGCGCTTTTCTTCCGGGGATTCGGCAAACGTAATGTCCTTGCATGATGCCCAGGCGCTTGGCCTCATGATTGAAGCGCCTCATATAGTTGACTGTAAACCTCAAACTCCCACTCATAATCCACATCAAAGCACTCTTTTTCATGAACCGGAAATAACTCTATTTCACCCGCTATCGAAAAATCTCCCATCCAAATGCCATTTCCAATAGTATCTAACCTGCTGGCATATAAACAATGCGCGCCCTCATAAGTTTTTTGTACATTTTTAGTGTTCATTGCTCCATCTCTTAAGGGAGTCAATAGATTATAATTGTCGTCCCAAAAATAATTCATCTTCTCCATAACTGCAAACATGCCCATTGAATCGCTCTCACAATAAGCACTAATAAAACTCTCAATGGTGGCCAACTCTAAAAAAGGTGTACAAGCGTTAACCATTACCACATATTTAAATGGAATTTTATCCCACCACTCATACATCTCAGTAAGGTGGGCATCTGGACCACCGTCCCACAAAGCAGAACGCTCAGACCTTTCAAAAAGATTAATACCGGCTCTTTTGCCTATTTCTTTAAGCGGCTCCTCAAACACGGACAAATAAATATTCTGAGTTGGGATAAGTTCAGACTTCACTAGTTTTTGAAGAGTTATTTCCGTTAAGGTAGAGCCGGCAAATGGACGCACCATTTTTTGAGGGCACCGTTGAGATGAAAGTCTCGCTTGTACTAAAACCGCCACTTCTTCCATTTTTTTCATTTTAATCCCCCTTGGCCAATCTATAGCTGTCCTCTTCAAAATGTTGTGTTGAAAACTCAAACAATTCTGTGTCCTTCAAGGCAATCATTTGATGTCGTAGCCCACGATAAACATGAAAGTTGTCGCCCTTTTCTAAAATCACGGAAACCGCATGTTGTAAATCATCTTTGTCAGAATACATTACTTTAATTTTTCCCGACTGAATATAGAAAACTTCGTCCTTCAGCTTATGATAATGCCAAGAACAGCGCTTCCCTTTTACAAAATAGAGAAGCTTGCCACAGTATTCTTCTTTATTGACAATCCACTTTTCGAATCCCCATCCTTTGGGAACAAACTTAATTTCACCCATTTTTTGTTGTTTTGCCACCTTCAAAATAACGCAATTTATTAGCTACAGGAATTTCATGCTGTAAAAATAATTTTACGCCAGTCCCCATGGTGTTTGTAATTTGACGAGATTCTCTAATCAGCCTCATCAACTCAGGCCCCTCAATCGAAGCAGATTGATCAGAACCATACATGGCCTTATCTAAAGTAATGTGTCTTTCCAAGGCGGTGGCGCCAATAGAAACAGCAAGAAGCGACGGCAAAATGCCTTGTTCATGACCGCTGTAGCCCACAGGACACTGGTGGCTTCCCGTTTGATATCTATCCTTTAGCCCCCTTATCAGGCGAATGTTACAATCCTCATCCTTGCAAGGATATGTAGAAACGCAGTGAAGAAGAGTGAAAGGACACTTTGCATTTCTGAAGATTTCGACAGCAACGTCGATGTCATTATAGGTGCTCATTCCGGTGGAAATAAAAGTATGGCGTCCTTCCGAGGCGATCTCCCTTAATAGCTCGACATGAGTTAACATGGCCGATGCCACCTTATTAAACGGCAAATCATATTGACGTAAAAAATGCTGACTTTTTATATCCCATGCGGACGATGACCATAAAACTCCTTTTTCTTTGCAATATCTATCGATCTCATCATATTCCTCTTTGCCGAATTCTAAGCCATTTTTTTGATCTCGTTGAGTAGTTCCCCACGGGCTTTGGCGACTAGAGTCCAAATATTCTTGAGTATAAACGGTATTGATGTCTCGTTTTTGAAACTTAACAGCGTTACAGCCGGCATCAGCGGCCATGTCTATTAGTGCTTTGGCAACTTTTACATCGCCGTTGTGATTAATTCCGATTTCTGCAATAAAAAACGGTAAGTTTAATGTATCCCCGTATGGGTTAAAACTGTTTATCATTAAAAAAGTTCTCCTATAGACATATTATACAGCAACTATTATTTTTTTTAAGATTTTATCTTTAACTTTGCCATAGGCCTGTAAGGCAACACAGAGCTTAAAAGGGTGTATTCCTCGTCCACAACATTATAAAGCCTCATTCCGTGAAGAGGGTGCCAGTCTGCCCACTTTTTAATAAGAGCCAACGGAATTTCCTGTGCGTTTCTGGCCTGTGATTCATCATTCCATGGGTGTCGATCTCTGTCAATATCATAGAAACGACCACCCTTAAAATCAAAACCGGCGATATAAACATCTTTAGCGCCTAAAAAATAACTAATAGGAAACACTGAAGTGGTTAGCTTGTTTTCCAAACCCCACTTAAATTGAGTGCCAACTACACTTTCCGAGTCAAAAGGAACCGTACCAAATATCGGCTTCTCGTGCATAAACCGCACATAAGCCTCATCATTAAATATATTTACATCTGAAAACAAAGAATAGAGATGAATATATTTGGTAGTTAAACATTCTATAATTTTAATTTTAAAATCATTATTTTTTATTTGTCTAAGAAGTGTCAAAAAATTATCCCAACCCCCAGAAATGCGACCTAGCGGAGTAGTTCCTCCAAACTGACGATAGTAAGAGTAAGAAGCTGTTACATAATGAGGGAGTATCATGATCATGTTTTTAAAAGGCTTTTGTTCCTCTGCCGATAATGAGCATAAAAACTCAAACCCCTCCATCCACGCATTGGGATCGGCACTAAACCAATAGGATGGTATCAGACCAAAATATTTATAGCAGTGCGGGAAAACGCCCTGAAATGCTAAAGTATTACGGCCACTGAGCCTTTTTATTTGACTTTCATGGTGGTTTAATGATGTACCGGGCCCCAGCACCCACAAGGGTAGCACCTTATCTGCCGGCCTTGTTTTTCTCATAATTTATAACTTTTTGAATCCCCTCTTTAAGGGTGACAGAGGGGCACCACTTCAAGTTCCCCTTTAAAAGCCCCACATCCGCATAACTCCCTTCTGCACAAATTTCATCGTCAGTTTGCGCGATATGGCACGCTGCGCCAAACTTGTCTTGGAGAATGTTTACCACGTCTTCTACGCTCGTACAGATCCCGGTTCCAAGATTGTAAACCTTCTCATCTGTAAGATGTTGCCCCAGCCTTAAGAGTCCCTCTGCGGCATCGCCGGCATATATATAATCAAACTTATTGTCTTTACTGAAAACTGTAATTTCGGCGCCATCGAGTATTTGCCTTATCCAGCGCGAAATTACATCCCGCGACCCCTCGCCATAAACTCTATAAATTCGAGCACTAACTACATCAAAATTGTAAAATTGGGATAAAAATTCCAAATCAGTCTCGGTTTGTAATTTAGCTAGCCCACATAAATTTCTTGGATCGATGGGATCTTGTTCTTTGAGCTTGCGAGGAGTTGTGGGGTTACAATAAAGCGCTTTATCATAAATCAAGTAGCTGGATGCAAAAACTATTTTTTTAAGTGAATCGTGTTTTACAATCTGTTCTATAATATTTCGCGAGGCTAGCACATTATTTCTAAAATTAGAGTTCCAAAAATTATGAGTTTCGTCACTTCGTTCAAAATCTGCGGCTAGATGAAAAACATAATCAGGCTCAAACCTAAAAAGCGACTGTGCGTTCTCGTTGCTTAAATCTAAACATAAGTGTTCCACGCCAGCTTCCGTTAAAGCCGATGATTGTTTTCTAAAATCTACATTTCTTACATGGGCGCCCTGTAAGATCAGCTTGTTTATAAGGTGAGTACCAATAACACCCGAGCCGCCCGTTACCAGCACATTTTTCCCTTTATAAAAGGTGGTTACCATATTCTCTCCGAAGCATAGAATGAATAATGCTATCACAATGTTTTCCACTATAAAACACTTGTTCCCGCAATATTCCTTCCTCTATCATACCAAACTTTTTTAACAGCCTTAAATGATCTCCCCTAAAACTATAAGTCTCAGTCCACAAACGATTTAAACCCAAAGACATAAAAGCAGTTTTCGCCAACTCATTAAAAGCATAAAAAAACAATTCATCATATTTTGCCGCGTTAAGCAACTCAGTATTACAAATAAAAGAAAGTTCAGAGGAGCGATTAATGTAATCGAGGTTTACCAGCCCACAATAGCCCACCAACTCACCATCCTCTAAAATAGAAAACAACATTTGTCTATTATCGCGATGAATATTGGAAAAATATTCTTCTTGTTCTGTCTCGGTTATTAATTTATTTTGTCGCAAAATATCTATTTGTTCATTTCTCCACTGTCTAATCAAGTGAATGTGTTTATGATCAATTGTGCCAAGAGTGTATGTTGTCATTTTTTAAACCCAATAAAGAATATCGGCGGCCTTGTTATCAATGTAATAATGTGCATACGGCTTTTTAAAATAAAGCTCATGATACTTTACTCCCCATTCTGCCAGTTGTTTTTTTGTAAGGAGGGACCAGTCTTTTCCACTAGCTACGCCGCGCGAAGTAAAAAAGATAATTTTATTTCCACTTTCATATAATTTATTAATTTTATTAATAACCTTCATTATGGGTTTGGCTAAATGATATTCTTCTCCCTCCGTGCAGATAGTGCCATCGATGTCAATACAAAAAATTTTATTTTTTAATGATGCAGTATTAAGAAAGAGGTCAGAGGCATAGCGCAGCATCTCACACTCATTTTGAAAATTACCTAATTGACTTTCAAGCTTTTCTCCCTGCATCAACTTAACAAGATACCCCGGAGTGTTATGTCCACTGGCAATTCCCAAATTGGCGCCTCCTCCAAATCGCGGATTAACCTCTATAAACTTAACCGTAGATCCGTTATAAAAACATTGAATGGTGTTGTGACCAATAAGCTTAAGGGCGTTAGCCAGCTTTATTGACTCATTTATAATAGCCGAATTATTAAATGTTTTTCCATGATAAGATTCGCCCGCTACGGTTAAAATTCTCTCTCTTGGAACCACTGAAATTACATTGCTGTCAAAATCAGAAAAAAGATCTACTGTATATTCTTTCTGTTCGATAAGCTCTTGGATTACAAATTCATGTGAATAGTTGTTAAGAATGGCTTCTAAAAATTTTTGGTTCCTCACAATAAAATTATCACGGGAGCCTTTTCCCTCGACAGGTTTTACAAAAAGTGGAAATTTCTTCTTTTCTTGCGGCGAAAAAACTCGCGGAGTATCGAACCCACGTTGTAAACAAAAGCGATAAAAACTAATTTTATTAGAACAAACCTCGATGGTTTTCTCGCTGGCCACCATAACCCTGCATCCAGACGCTTCAATTTTTTCCCGATGCTCAGATAAGATTTTTAAATCTTCATCTCGACAAGAAAGTAAAAGATTTATTTGATTCTCTCGGCAAAAATTAACAAGGAAATCGACATAGCCACTCTCATCAGCAGGAGGAGAAATAATAGCATAATCAGCAAAAAATAAGGCGGCCCTGTTGGCTTCAATATCAAGCGCATAAACGGAACCTCCTCCGTTATGTTGGAGAAATTTTCTAAAAGTAGTAACAAGGGACACTCCTCTTGATGCTGCTAGAATAGCCACATTAATCATCACATTACCTCTCTAATTAATTGAAATTTTTCTGCATATTCTAGGCCCACTTCTGCGCCCCAAACTTTCATTAAATTTTCTATATTTTCATAGCTGCGAGTATGGGGAAAGATTCTCATTTCTTCATCATAGCACTCTTTTAAACATTTTAACTTTGTGTCTTTATAATTTTTTACATCCATATACGTGTTTCCAAGAAACGTATTTAACGGATTATAGTCTGTAGAAGATGGCACATAGTAAGAATAAATTTTGTTTTTCTCTCCTCCTTGGGGGCGGAACGATGTGATAGTGGCCTTATAAACCAGAGCGTGGTCTATATTTAAACAACTGGGGTGGTGTGTGAAAATTATGTCTGGCGCACCTTCAACGTTTTTTTCAATAAACCTACACAGATCCAACAAAGGAACCGAGTCCATCTGATTATCAGGAAATTCACCATATTTATAGCTCTTTATGCCTAAAATTTCACAACACTTCTCCAATTGATAAATTCTGCTCCCGCCATGGCCTCGGGCGCTAATGCCATCCGTAAATGTCAGGAGGTTAATTGTATGTCCCTCTGCGGAAAGCCGAGCAATGGTGGCGCCGCATCCTAATGTTTCATCATCCGGGTGGGCGCCTAAAACTAAAATATTTTTACCCATGTCTTTTCCTTATAGTAACATCACTTACCACACAATCTTTTTTTAATTTGCTTCGTGAGAACTCTAGCTTAAAATTTCCTATTTCACAAAAAGCATTTGGATAGGTTTCTCCATCCAACATTTGAATAAACTTATGTATTTCTACCAACTCACAGCCATTTTGGAGAGGCAAAACATTATTTTTATTTCGTTTGTAAATTTGTGGTCTTCCCTCTTGTTTTTGCGGAACTGGATCATCTCTTACACAGTGTTTGATAAGCTTATAAACCCTATCAGTTATAGCCAACCAAATATCCGTAATGGAGCCTTGCAAGGTAAGAGGCAGCGCACAGTAAATATCGCCACTATCTACTTGTCGCTCCATTGTGATGGCATTCACTCTTGTCTCAACGATGCCATCTAAAATTTGATTTTGCAGCGGAGTACCGCCGCGGCCACGAGGTAAATTCCCCGCATGTAGCACCACACATTTATAATTTTTATAAATTCGTGATGGAACCATTTTTGACCAATGAAGAAAAAATACCCAATCCGGATTACTATTTTTTAAAGCTTTTTGATAGGAATCATCACAAAAATATTCACATTCAAACTCATCCTTAAGCTTGTGAAAAACTATATCGGACCACAATGTTTTCTTAGACACTAAAAATATTTTATTGACCATTAAAATCCTTCCACATCATTCATCATTAAAATATCATCTGCGTGTAAATCTCGCGTAGCTTTTTTTCCTAAAATTTTATAAAAATCAATAGCAGGAATGGAGTTTTCTAAACGAGGGCGCTTAGTGGTAATTTTATCTATTCCAAATACGCCGCTCTTCTTCATCGCCTCTTTCACCACTACAGACCGCATTGCCTTCATTTCGCGTTTTTCGCTTTCAGTAATAAAAGCCTTAGTACCCAAACACTTTTCTACAATTCTAATATTTGATACCATCAGTTTTAATTGTTCGGGTTCAATTGCAAAATGATGATCTGGGCCTTTCAGGGCCCGGTTAAGAGTAAAGTGTTTTTCTATAACAACGGCGCCAAGAGCAACGGCGATCGGCGGAACCAGAACACCCTCGGTGTGATCCGACAAGCCAACTTTTAAATTAGGATAATTTTCTTTAATCAGTCTTATTTGTCCTAAATTTATATCGTGGAAAGGCGTAGGATAAGCATTGTTGCCATGTAAAATTGTTAAATCACAAGTCGGATTCTCCTCGTGTATCCACTTCTTAATAAGGCCTATCATCCCTATGTTTGTTCCAATGCCAGCCGTTAAAATAATCGGCAGCCCAGTCTGCGCCACCAATTTTACAAATCTAGGATCTGTAGCTTCAAAGCCGGCGATCTTATATCTTTTTACACCTAGATTATAAAGTTCTTCAATAGCGCGCTCATCGAAAGGAGTTGACATGAATTCAATATTTTTATCATCACAATGTTTTTTTAATTTACTCTGCCACTCTCTAGGCAACTCAATCCCTTTAATAAGTTCAGGAATGTTAGCGTGAAAAGAAAAATCAGGTGTATTTTTTGAATAGAGGGTTTCGGACGAATAGGTTTGGAACTTAACCGCATCCGATCCGGCTGTAACTGCCGCATCTATCAATTTCAGCGCCAAGTCAAAATCCCTATTATGATTGGCACCCGCCTCCGCTATAATGAAAGTAGAGTTCATAAAATTTTAACGCTAGCGCAGCCGCGATCAGTATGGGCTACATATTCATAGGATAAACCACTTTCCTCTATAAACTCCGCAAAAGCCCGGTATTCATGATCCATCACATTGTGCAAGTACCAATATTCATCAAACATAATAATTGTGCCCTTTTTAATAGTAGGTCGCAAGAGATCTAAAACTGTTTTAGTAGAAGAATACAAATCACAGTCTATATGTAAAAGGGCGCAAAAAGGCTCAAACTTAGTTTCATCGGCAATAAAAACGGGAAGAGTTTCTTCAAACCAGCCCGAAATTAATTTTACGTTTTCATTAACTTTGGGAAATTTACCCCCCATGTCGAAAGTCCCCTTTTTACAAAATTCAGTATCTCCATGCCAATCTTCTGGTAGTCCTTCAAAGGAGTCAAAACCGTAAACAATTTTTTGAGTTTTTTGAGAAATATAATTAATAGAAGCACCTTGAAAAACTCCGAACTCTAACCACATGCCGCTATTGTTTACATCAATATGTTTTAGCACATAATCATGATAGCGCCGTTTGTCCGAAGGCGACCCTTTATATTGGTGTTCATTGTCAAAACATGGCGTTCTCATCAGAGTAACAATGTCTGGCGGGAAATCTGACACAATGTGTGGGCTTTTTACCATCATTTCTTTATTGGGGTCTTTAACTTTATTCATTATAAAAGACATAACTTAAAAAACCCTCTTCAACACGCCACTAATCTTTTTCACCTCTTCCCGGCTCAAATTTTGATGAATGGGAAAGTTTATAAGATGCTTACAAATATATTCTGTATTTCTAAGTGTTATTTTATCAGTTTCATAATATTTTGTTAAATGAAGAGGGGGATAATGAAGCGTGGACTGAACGCCACATTTCTTGCTATATTCAATAAAAGATTTATTATCTACATCTTTGGGAAGGACAAGGGTGCCCAGATAATAAGAAGATGAGACGTCATGATGTAAAAACTGAGCGTTCTCACATTGTTCGGTGATTTGTTCAAAATTCTCTTGGCGCTTTTTAATGAATTCAAAAACTCTTTGAAGTTGGGCCAACCCCAAAGACGCGTTTAAACTATTCATATAAAAATTAAAACCCCCTGAAGAAATGGTATAGGAGTGATCAGCAGGCTCGCGACCAAAATTTCTATACGACCTACAAAACTTATCAAAGTCTTTATTGTTGGTGGAAACTAGGCCGCCGGTAGACATCGCGATGGGCTTTACAGGGTGAAAAGAAAAGAAAATATAGTCACTATAACATCGAGGGGAAACACAATGAGCCGAATCTACTACAACTATCTCATCACCAAAATAATCTTCGTTGGAAAAATGGCTTACACCTCCGTACAAAGTAGGCATAACAACAGCCCTTTGATGGCTAAAAGAGCGAATTTTTTTATAATGTTCAAAATCAAATAAAGCATTTTGATCAACATCTACAAATACTATTTTATGTCCAAAATGTGTGGCCGCCCATACCGTCGATGTAAATGTAAGTGAGGGCGCATAAACCACGCATTCCCCATGCCTTTCGTAAAGATAGGCATAAAGTATAAATGCGGCGGATGAAGCCGAATTAAGCCCAATGTTAAATTTTTTATCAGACAAAGAAGAATATTCTTGTTCAAATTTACTCACGGTTGCGCCGAAACCCACTGCCCGCGAATCTAAAGCCCCCTTAAGAGCTTCAAAATCCACCACACCAAAAGATGGTTCAAAACAATTTATCATGAAGGCCCACCACAGAACTAAACTTTAAGCTGCTTGAGAGAGGCCACTAGAAAGAAGGTCAATTAAATTCTCTATATTGCTTTCCAAGTGCAAAGAGGAGTTAAATTCGCGGCCGCGGTATTTACGAGTATAGCTGTGATGTTTATTAGTATACTGAGGCAGGACAACTAAGAGTTTTTCATCCACCTCGTATGTAAAATGTAGCTCTGTTTTAGACAACATATCTTCATGAATTTTTTCTCCGGGGCGCATTCCAGTAACCTTATAGTTAAGCTTCTTTTTATTGCACAACTTTGTTAAAGCCTCAATAACTATTTTCATGTCATACGATTTGATTTTAGGCACAAAAACTTCGCCGCCTTGGGCCGCCTCTAGCGCCTGGAGCACCACATCAACTGCATCTTGCAGCGTAAATAAAAATCGACTGCAATCCATAGAGGTGACCTTAAAACTTTGATTATTGTCTATAAAAGATTTCCATAAAGGAATAAAAGATCCTCGCGATGCAATAACATTACCATAGCGCACTGAAGCAAAAACAGTTGTCTGTGAATTATAATCATAATTTGTAAAAATTCTTTCAGCAATAAATTTAGAGGAACCATAAACATTAACAGGCTGACACGCTTTATCGGTTGATACCAAAATACACTTTTTAACGTTATTGATAAAGGCGCTTCGGGCTACATTTTCTGACCCTAGAACATTGGTTTTAATACATTCATCCGGATGAAATTCCATATCATCCACCCTCTTTAAAGCGGCCGTATGTATTACACAATCAGGCGCATGGAGATGCATAGTGATGTTTAGTTTCTCAAAATCGCGGACGTCGCCGATAATTCTAATAATGTTAGAGTTGCCACCAAAAGCCAAAGCCTGCTTGGCCTCGTCGCGACTATAAACAATAATTTTATTGTCTGTATCTTTTAACAACTGCTTAATAATCGCCTTTCCCAAAGAGCCAGTTCCGCCGGTTATTAAATATTTTTTCACAACTCCACTCTTTCAATTTTAGGGGATGCTGGGTTTATTTCAGAAATAATCTTTAGTGTGCAATCATTTTCCTTTAACCAATCACACCAATCTTCAACAACGCTGCTCGTAATGCTTTCTTCCTGCTTTAGAGTTTTAACGGAGTTTTCATTAGTAGCCACTTCGTTGGCATCGATAAAATCAGCCTTCTCATAGTCGCTACCTTCCTTATCATAAAAATGTTGTTTATCTGCCCCTGCATCCAAAAGTTTATTATCCCAGCCAAGCGTAATAGCCTCAGAAACCCCCAAATGTTCCAACAAATAAAAGAGCGCTTCATACATAATCCCCGGCCCATAAGGGCGCAACGAGTCTTGCTTACTGAATGTCCACTCGTCAAAATTCTTTTTAACGGCAACTGAACTATTAAAATCCCGCTCTCTAATAAAAAACTTTAAATCACACTCTCCAAGCTTAAATGGGGTGGTGGAAGCCTCAAGAACAACCGGGCGTCTAGTAGAATAATCATAATTTTTAAAATTTCCACAATTATACAGGTGAAAATCGATAAAATTTTCAAATAAGTTAAAAGCCTGTTTGATCGCAATTGTTAGATTGTTTTCTAATAATTTAGTAACTTTTTCAGGAGGATTGTCTGTCAAAGTAGGGCCGCACGCCAAAACATAACATTTTTCCCCTTTAAAAGAATCTTTGAGCAAGTCCAGCTTTTCCTTCTGAGTATTCAAAAGAGCCATAGATTCCTGTAATTGTGTAGCACGAGCTTTCACATTTTTAATATTTAAAATGTCTTCTTTTAAAGCATTTAAGCTTAACTGGTCCTTTTCCAGTTTTTGTAGCTCTTGTTTTCCAATTAAAGCCTCAACAAAAGCTGCATTTTTATCCTCTTCCTTAAAATTCTTTTCTACCCACTTTTTTAATCTTTTTGCCTCTCCCTTCATCATTGGATAGTTGCTTACCATCTCTCTCATTGCAAGGCGACACGAGTGAGGTGCCGGGTGGGCCCACTCCTGATCAGCCTCCAAGACACCGGGCCAGACCGCTTCAGCCGAAACTTTCTTCAAATCCCAGTTTATTTTACTAAAATGAGGCCTTAGCTTCTTTTTACCAGTTTTATCTTTTTTCTCTGCATAAAGAAAATCTTTTTGGCCTCCAAACTCATGAGTGATAATAGGCAGTCCAGAATAAGCGGCTTCAAAGAGGGGCAAGCCCCAGCCCTCGCCATGGCCAAAATTTAGCATAGCCTTAATCTTGGGATGAACATAAAAAGAGTGTAATTCTTGGGTGTTAAG
>Ga0209756_1003260_pt1 | contig 13297 bp, 15 predicted proteins | sample ETNvirenome_6_85_FD_184071 | JGI IMG/M metagenome (GOLD analysis project Ga0209756, IMG submission 184071) | Marine viral communities from the Pacific Ocean - ETNP_6_85 (SPAdes) (version 3) | ecosystem: Environmental > Aquatic > Marine > Oceanic | place: Pacific Ocean | collected 2013-06-19
TCAAAAATAATGCTTGACTTAATGGTTATTTATTTGTATATTACTTTGGATACTTAAATAGGTTATCGTTCTCAAAGACTTGAATCTCATTTTAAGAGGTTCTTATGGGGCATAGTTCTTTCTTCCTTTCTTCTATGCCCCTAAAACTTAAATAATAATAATAACAATAAGAGGTTACTATGAATAAGAAAATAGATATGGCAAAATTCATGAAAGAATGTATGCTGACTAATGATGATAAAAAACAAATGAGATCACTTGATGATAAAACAATGAAGGATGATCCAAATTATCCAAAAAACAAGAGAGTTAATCTTGAATATTATAATGAAGATGAACTTGATGATATTGCAGTAGATGATTATTCGGATTGTGATGGTCGTGAAGATGTCGAAACATTGGGTGATTTAGGAATGGACGTATATTAAAATTTAAAATTTATATATTTAAATATAAGTGATTTGACTGGCAGAATACTATTTATGAATACATGGAACATCAAGACTACAACGAAAGAATCATTAAAGTATTATCTTTTATTTTAAATAAATTAGATACTTTGGAAATAGAACAATCAAGACATAAAGAAATGTTTTACAAAGTTCGTAAGAATCTAACAGATGCTAACGACTTAATAAATCAAATACTTGATGTGATATCGATAGAGAATCCGGAATTATATAATGAGACAATTTCACAATATAAAAATCACAATTTAAAAGATATGGTTTCTACATTAGATAAACATATTCTAGAATTTGATGAAGACCAGATTCTAGAATTATTAACTCATATTGTAGGGGATGCTTAATGAATAGCGATATGATAATTTTCTTAGAAGATTTAAAAAATTTGTTATTAGAGACAGAATTAAATGATGAACAAAACGAAACCATTATAGAAGTGATAGATTTGATAGATGATAAAATCATTGATTTAGAGTCATAATTGTTACATTACATAATAACCATTACATTAGGAATTGCTACTACTTTATTAGGAGTGGTAGTATTTTACGCATTACGTAGAATTAATGACTACGAAAACATAATACTAAATATAAGCAATATAATAGAATCCATAAAAATTCAACTTAAAACTATAGATGATAAAGGGACTTTTGAGTCCGATGACGAAGTTGGTTTTTTCTTCACAGAAATAAAACAACTTGGAGATGAACTAGACAGTATATTTGAAACCGAGGTTGAAGAAAATGATAAAAAAAGTAGTAAAGAAACGAAGAAAGAAAAGTAAAGTTTATTTTGGAACACCAGTACATGATGCAATTATAAGATATAATCACTCCGATGATCCTATAGTAAGAAATAGAATTTATACCGATGAGATTCATACAGCATTTCTTAAGTTAGCAGAAAATATAATTAATACCTTTAAGTTTAGTTATTTTACTTATGGGTTTAGAGATTTACAAGAAGAAGTTGTATCTAATCTCGTTATTAATATGCATAAGTTTGATGAAACTAAAGGTAGTAAAGCATTTAGTTATTTCTCTGTAGTAGCAAAGAATTATCTTATATTGAATAATAACGCCAATTATAAGAAAATGAAAATCCATGATGACATAGATATCCTTTATGGTCATGGTCATGATGATGAGAAGATAAAAAAGAATCCATCAAATGATGTATTTAAGAAAACAATTGATTATTTTGATGAAAATATTGAAAGATTATTTCCGAAAGACCAAGACAGAGAGATTGCTGAGTCTATATTATATCTGTGTAAGAACAAAGATAATATAGATAACTTTAATAAGAAGGCAATCTATATAATGATTCGTGAGATGACCGATGTTAAAACATCTAAAATAACTCAGATTACGAATACATTTCGTAAAATATACCCTAAAATCCAAGAAGAAGTGCTTACAAGAGGTCACATAGATAACCTAAGATATACAGGTTCTTTAGTGTAATATTGTAACCATACTATATTTATAGGTATGGAAAAAGATATTAAAATATTCGGTGACAAAAACTTCTCGGATTTATCTCAAGAGATATACGAGAATTCCAAGCTCAAGAAAACTCAAATTGACTTGTTAATCCAAGAGGTGCATGGATACATACAAGGTATTGAAGACATCGCTATTGTAGGTCCTATTATAAAAGAACTGATGGATGTTGGTATAAAGAATGATGATAATCTTGTTAAGTTAGCTACTCTATATCAAAGAATAATGTCCAAACAACCACTTGATGATAGTGATATTAGTCTATTATCCGAAGAAGAAAAAGAACAATTAATGGCTTCCTTAGAAGATGTAGCAGATGATTTACAGAAGAAGAAGGATGAGATTATAAGTAAAGATCCAGTCGATATAACCGATATAAGAAAAAAATACGGAAGTTCATAATGCCACATCATGTAAGATTAGATCCTAAAAATGCTAATAAAATAGGACCCCCATCTCCCGATTCATCAATTTTACCTGAATTTACGTTTCATCATGGTCATGTTGATAAAGTTTATAATACTCAAATGGATAAAAGTGGTACTATAAAGGCAAGTAATGGTTTTCCAGGTAATATATCACAAACAATTGCTGTTACACCTACATTTGAAGGTGTAGTGAATTCATCATATATCCAAAATCAAATAATTTGCCAACCACTTTTAAGAGGATTTTCTGATTCTATAGCGACTGGAGATAGTGTTATTTATACTCAGATAGGTGATATTTTTTATTACTTAGGTCCTTTAAACACAACGAATAATCCAAACTATACTCCTGATCAATTTAGAAATTCAATACAAAATGAAGTGGTTGTAGACGAAAGAAAGTTTGATCCAAATGGTTATAATATAAATTACATAAGTAGGGTGATTAATAAAGCTACTAAGAATAAAAGTTTAACATTAGATAGACCTTTTAATTCCGGAATTGGTAATATAGGAACTGATGCCGAATTAGAGTCAACATATTCAGATTTGACATTAGAGGGTAGACAAGGTAATTCCATTCAAATAGGAGCTAGATTTGTAAATCCACATATTATTATAAATAATAACACATCAGTAAAAAATAACGGTTCTGTATTTGGGATGTTATCATTTGGAAATCCTCTTGAAAATCATATTGTCTTTGACGAATTGTCAAGTGATAAAGTTGTTGATAAAGCAATAGCAGATAAAGAATCTTATATTGGTAATTATATTGGAGTTGGAAATGATTCTACAGAGGGAGAAGGTATTGTAAGACAAGATAAATTTAATAAAAAATTTGGAAGTCCCGTTGGTGATAATCCAGATGCTCAACTTGATTTTGACCAGATAATAATGTTCTCTGATAGAATAACATTTGATGCACAAAATAATGATTTAACAATGTCTGCCTTAAGAAACATTAATGTTGGTTCAGGACAGAACGTATCAATTACATCTAAAAAACACACACTTATTGAATCAGAGAATATTTATTTAGGAAAGAATGCTAAGAATAAATCTGAACCTATGGTGTTAGGTAATCAGCTGAGAAATATATTGGTTAGAATATTAAAAATATTAGATAGCGCTAGAGCAAATGTTCAAGGTGTACCATTACCATTGGTGGGTGGTACAGATATAACAAATACTTTAAATGCAAAACCAACGGATGATATTCCAACACTACTAAGAGAATTAGAGGGGTTAGATACACAAGCTGGAGAAGGGGATAGTAAATTTTTTAGTCAACATCATTACATAGAACAAAATGACAGGAGTCAAAACAATGAAGGTTAATATATTTAAGAAGTTAATAAGAGATATTATAAGAGAAGAGTTAGATTATAAATTTTCTGCACTTGAAAAAAAGTTAGATGAAGTGTTAGTTAATGATAGATCTGATGTTATAGTAGAAGATAAGGTGCCACAACCTACTGCATCTCCTACTGAAAAAGTGTCAACATCGGCAGCTCCACCCCTCACAAAAGATTCAGTTCTTAATGATATCTTAAATGAAACTGCTGAAGAGGGTGCGTGGAAAAACATTGATAAAGAAGCAGAAACAAAATCTGTTACGGATAATACTCAAGGATTACCAGAACATTTAACAGAAGCATTCACGAAAGATTATTCTTCGATGATGAAAGCTGCAGACGAAAAGGCTAAGTTTAGAAGTGGGACTTAAAACAGATATTAAAAATGCTTTCATAGATAGTGTCGGTGGTGACTCCGATAATATAGATACACTAGCAGAAGACTTAAGAAATGCTATTATTGATTTTATAGTTAAACAAGATTTCAAGATTACTGAGATGGAAGCACCTTATAACATATTACCTGGTAAAATAAATACTGCTGGTACACCCACTGCACAATCAAATGTAGGACCCGTAACAGGTATTGCTCAGATAAGTGAGACATCTAATAAAATAGCATCACCTAATGTTCCAAGTGCTGTAAAGAAATCTAAGGTAAAATTATTACAGGTAACAAAAGGAACTGAATAATGGCAATACTCGACAGAAGAAAAGATAGATTTGTAGAAGACCAAGATAAAAGAGTCTCTGTAGGAATAGACTTTCCATTTGGTAGAGTCGGTGGTGGCGATGGGTATTTTAAATCTACAAAGACAACTGTAGAATCGATAAAGAATAATATAAAACTTCTTTTACAGACTCATCGTGGAGAAAGAGTGTTTCAACCAGGCTTGGGAATGAATTTAAGGTCACTTATCTTTGAACCATTAACTGAAGATATTACTATACAAATAGAAAATAATATTGTAGATGTATTTGGTAAATGGCTTCCTTTTGTGAATTTGAACAATATTGTTATAGAACGTAGAGATGATTTAAATCAAGTAAACATTAATATAGATTTTAGTATAAGAAGAGCGCCGAATAGTTTAGAAAGTGTTCAAGTTACATTTGAAGGTGTTGGTGCTGGAAGCACGACAAGTAATGGAGTATAATAATGGCATACACAGAAAAACAAAAATTAAAACCAACGAATGTTCAATATACAAGTAAAGATTTTAGTACAATAAAGTCTGATTTAATAGATTATACTAAATCTTACTTTCCTGATACATATAAAGATTTCAATGAAACATCACCTGGTATGATGTTAATAGAACTATCAAGTTATGTAGGTGATGTTCTTTCTTATTATATAGATTATAATTACAAAGAAAATCTTTTAGCAACAGCAACAGAAAAGAGAAACATACGTAGACTTTCAGAATTTCTTGGATATAAAACTCCAAATAAAACACCATCAGTTGTTAAATTAAAAGTAGAAACAACGATTAGTGCTGATGCTACAACTGGTGAACCAGTATATGGAGAAGCTCCATCTTCAATAAATAGTGGATTACAAATTGCTTCAAATATAGATTCCGAAATACTTTTTGAAACAACTGGAGAAATAGATTTCACATCAAGTGGTTCTGGTGATCCTATGGTAAGTGATCCTACATTAGATTCGAATGGGGAAGCTAGTTCATACACCTTAACACGATATGCTCGTGCTGTTTCTGGTAAAACAAAAACTAAGATATTTAACATAACTACTCCAACTAAATTTTTAGAATTAGATTTAAATGAGGATAATGTAATTGAAATTTTAAGTTGTACAGATGGTTCTGGACAAACTTGGCATGAAGTAGATTATTTAGCACAAGATAAAATTTTAAAACAGACTCACTATACTAATGATACTACAAGAGCAAGTGCGTATGACCAAGGAGATACTTCCGATGATATATCTCCAATACCAGTACCATATGTTGCTCAGTATATAAAGTCTACTAAAAAGTTTACAACTAAGTTTGACGAAGATTCACAAACTTATAAAGTTCAGTTTGGAAATGGATTATTTAGATTTAGTAATTCTGGTTCTAATGTTGATCCTGTAGAACAAGCTGGTGTAACAATCAATGGAACTAATCTAGCAGATGTGCCAAGTGCTATAGGAGTTGTAGTTGGAAATAATCCAAATTTGGGAGAGACTCCATCTAACACATCATTAACTTTTATCTATAGAGTTGGTGGCGGCGCTTCTTCTAATATTCAATCTGGAGAACTTACTACTGTTAATAATACTCCAGCAGGTGTGTCGATAACTGTTACAAATGATGAGCCAGGAGTTGGTGGAACTGAAGGTCAAACTGTAGAAGAGATAAGAAATAATGCTGGTTCATTTTTTGCTTCTCAAATGAGGTGTGTTACCAAAGAAGATTATACATCAAGGATATTAAGTTTACCACAAAAATTTGGTAGTATAGCTAAATGTTATGTGGAGAGATTAGATGGTGGTGCACTTTTAGCTTCTACTCTTTCTTATAATCAAAATAAACAACTTGTACAAACACCTGACCTTGTATTACAAAATATAGGAACTTATATAAATCAGTATAGAATGATAAATGACCAAATTGGTTTTGGTTTTACTCTTAACGATATCTTATTTTCTGGATATAAAATAAATTTTGGAGTTCATTTTATTGTTAATTATGATAGAAGGTCAAATCCAACGGAAGTAAAATTAAAAGTCATTGATGTGATAAAAGATTTCTTTAGAGTAGAAAAGATGCAATTTAGACAATCAATTAATATAAGTGATTTACAATATAATATTTTAGGATTAGAAGGTGTGATTGGGATAAAAGAGTTGAAATTATTCCAAGATGGTACTGATAAATATGCAAGTGGTAGAAAACTTTATTACTATAAGGGTGATGGTGAAGTTATTGGAACAGATATTAATTATGGATTTAAATATAACTTTGACAATGCTGATACAGGAACAAATGAAAAGATACACTCATTAATAAGACCATCAGTAACACCTGCTGTATTTGAGTTAAGAAATCCTAACCAAGATATATATGGGAAGGTGGTATAATGCATAATTATTTTTTTACGACCAAAGATGCTTTTATTAGTAGTGGTTCTAATCCTACTACAGGCGAAAATTTTACTGATAAGAATACAGGACAAGACGAAGTTCTTGAATTAAAAAAAGTATTCTTTGATAGAACATTTCATTATCCAACTCGTGTATTACTTCAATTTGATGCTGATGAAATAGAGGGTTACATTAGTTCATCAGTCTTACCAAGCACTTATAAATTAAATTTAAGACTTTATGAAACGGAAGGAACAAGTGGATTAAGTGAAGAATACAAAATTGCTGCTTATCCTTTGAGTCAAGAATGGGACGAGGGTGTTGGTAAAGAAGTTGATGATCCAAAAACTACTGATGGGGCTAGTTGGAAATATAGAAAGAATAGAGACGGTGCTTCCGAATTAACTTGGACAACTGCCGGTGGAACTTATATTGTTGGGGATGAAGTATCACAATCCTTTTCAGCTGAATCACCAGATATTAATATGGATATAACTTCTTTGGCAAATAAATGGTTTGGTGGAACAAATACTAATTATGGAATGTTACTAAGATTCTCTGGTAGTAGAGAAACAGCAACTGGTAGTTTCGAAGACCTTAAATTTTTCTCAAGACAAACCAATACAATCTACTCTCCAAAGATAGAATTAAAATGGGATGACCATCTACCAGCAACTGGTAGTAATACAGGTAGTTTAACTGCTTTAGATGTCGGTGGTACTGCTGAAAATTATTTATATCCAATACACTTTAGAGAAGCATATAAAGAAAACGAAACTGTAAAGTTTAGATTTGGTGCTCGTAAGAGATACATACAAAAATCATTCTCCACATCAGTTCAGTCTGTAAGTGGTAGTTTTATACCACATGGTTCAGGTTCTTATTCTATAATCGATATGGCAACAAATGAAGATGTTGTACCATTTAGTGCGTATACAACAATGAGTTGTGATACAACTTCTAACTATTTCAAACAAGACTTAAATGCGTTTGAACCTAATCGTGCTTATAAGATTCTGATAAAGGTAAATCATAATGATGGTCAAGAGATAATATACGATAACGATTTCGAATTTATACTAAGGACATAAGATGCCAGATGGGAATACAGAGGATCAAGTTGTAAATCCTATCGTACAAGTTGATTTACAAGCAACCGAGAATGATAGGTTTTATCTTAAATCAAATCCTGAAGAACAATATATTGGACCTTATCATCGTCACGAAGATGGGACTTTGATGATTGGTCTTGGTATTCTTGGGCTTAGTCATGATCCAATAATCGATGAAGAAATTATATTTGAGAAATTTGGGTATGAAGATTTACAAGAAACTCGTGAAAAAGTAAGTGACCTTTTTTATAAATTATGGTTTCAATCAAATACTCTTTCTGATTCCGAACTTCTTTCTTTACAGACTACAATTCGTGATGGAATAAAACAAACTGGTCGAACTGAAGATGAACCTCTTGTATTTTATAAGAAAGATAGAAACACTTTAGAAAGTAGAAAAGACTTACAAGGTGATGTTTTTGAAAAATTATGCCAGTATGTTTATGATAATAACATTACTGATTTTACTGATAAATTTTCTATTGAACAAATTGAAGGACCAATCGTAGATAATCAAGACACAATACAATATAGTTTAAATTTTGATAATAATAGATATAAGATAAATATTGCTAATAAAGTAGGGGATTCCTTTACAGATATTTTAAATTTAAGTCAGCTGACAAAACCAAAAACGGCTACAAGAGTAAACCCTGAAAAGGCTCGTGAGGTATTAGATACTAATATTTTTGAGTTACTTCCAAATCAAACAACTCGTCAAGATACGATAAATAGTTTCCTTAATCGGTTTAATGAACTCATAGGACCTAAACCTGCATTCGAAGATGTAGATGGTGACGGTGCTGGAGAAGTAGCTACAAACTACGAAGAAGATAAAAAATCTCGTATTAGTTATGAAAATCAAAGAAATGCTTTTATAACAAGATTAGATGAACAAGCAGAGGGTGATAGCAACAATCAAGGTAAGACTCTCGAATCAATGAGAAATAAACTTAATACTTATCTCGGTGATACAGATAATGTTATTGATATTTTAAACGATGCTAGACCAGAGTATGAAAATAAATCAGAGGGGTTTCTTAAAATAAGAAAACCAAATCAAGCTATAATATTAAGGTCACCTAATAATGATTTATTAGAATTTCAAAAAGACGATTCTTATTTAGTTGATGGTTTTACAATAACAATGTGGGTAAGGTTTGTAAGTAAAACATCAGAGGGAACTCTTTTTAATTTTGGAAATCCGTTAGTAAGTAATGGGGTTGGATTTAGATTGGATACGAAAGTAAATAAGTATCAAGGTAAGGATTATCGTTATATTAGATTGATGCTTAGAGATAAACAAAATAATTTTTATGATAATCATTTCGGAGCACCTGGTTTAAATAGATTTAGTCAACGTAGTGTTGGTTGGGCTGCTAATACTGTCGCTGGTGCTGAAGGTTGGTATACATCTCCTACTGGTACTGAATGGAGTCAAGAGGTGCCAGTAGATGAGCAAGGAAACGAATATATTGATAGACCAAGATCATATTATCCAAATATCCATGAAGCCTTTCCACGAGTTGAAATCAATAGATTGGACGAGTGGTATTTTATTTGTGCTACTTATAATCCAAATGTATATGAACCTGGATTTAATGATGGATTCCAAGGAGAAACTTGGATGAGACAAAACAAACAATATTGGTTAAACCATGTCAATCAAAATCAACAAATAGTGCCTTTTAGTGGACAAGGTGCAAAATGTAAAGTGGAGTTAATAAGTCGTTCTGATTTATTAAATGCTCGTGGATATATAGGAAGACCTTTAACTGTACTTTCTAAATTAGAAGAATCTATAAGTATACAATCTTCATTTACATATGTAATTATTAATAATCAAGAAGGTAATGAAACTGGTATTAGTTTACCCATAGCTAGTTTTCAATATCAAATAGTATAGGAGTTTATAATGGCTAGTGATTCAGATGGAAGTGAAAATACTTCACAAACAGGAACATTAACATCACAATATATACAAGTACAATTTACAGATACTTCCAGTGGAGCAGATAGTGTTCTTTGGGATTTTGGAGATGGTAATACATCTACAGAAAGAAATCCAAAACATACATATACTGATAATGGTGATTATAATGTTATTCTAACGGTAACTAATTCTGCTGGACAAGCTGTATCTCAAGAAAATGTACAGATAACTGGTGTAGGAGCATCTTCAGAAGGCGAAGGCGAAGGCGAAGGCGAAGGGGATAACGGAGACAACGGAGGGGATAATGGAGATAATGGAGACAACGGAGGGGATAATGGAGATAATGGAGACAACGAAGGAGAAACAGAAATAATATATGGATGTACTGATCCTCTAGCTTTAAATTACGATGAGTATGCTAATAGAGATGATAATAGTTGTGAATATTCGACTTCTCCAGAACCAATGCCTAGTTATACACCAGCTGGATTTAATCCACCAATTGCAATGCAAGTGGGAGCAAGAAGTGAACTAGGTCGATGGACCTGGACTGGTGCGGGTTGGATATTAACTTCTGACTATCAACCACCTGAACCACCTGAACCACCTGAACCACCTGAACCACCTCAAGAAACCATAGAACAATTACAAGGAACTTTAATTAGAGACTTTGCAGAACCTAATGTTTGGAATGTTAATAATCCAAGTAATCCTAGTTTAGTAGCGTATCTGAAAGCTCCTCAACAAATATCAGCACGAGCCATTGATGATGTGGGAAATCCCGGTCAACCTCTTGGTACATTCACTCTTACAAACACTTTGTTAGTAAATAATCGAGTTACACTCTTACCACCTATATCAACTGGCATTAGTCAGGTTACATTTCAAGCAAGTATTACTGTAGTTGGTAGTGGGGATAGTAGTGATGATACGAGTGGAGATGATGGTGGTGGAGACACTACTATTATTTATGGATGTACCGATCCAAGTGCTGAAAATTATAATAAGTTTGCTACTGTAGATAATGGTACGTGTGAATACTCATCCGGATTTTAATGGCTATCTTTACAAAAGCAGACGACTTGTTCGAGTTATTTGGTCAATCAGTTGGTGGTAATCCAATAGAGGGTGGTAATGTAGGATATGAAACTAAAAGATTTTTTCAACCTGAAGCTGGGTTGGATGTTATAGTTAAGAATCCGACATTTTTAGATACAGATGAAGATGAGTACCCAACTGGTGTATTTAATTATAATGATAGAAGAAGAATCTTAGGAACGACTACTCTAAACAATAGAGATTGGTGGGAGAATAGTAACTATGATGAAAACTCCTTTCAACCTTATTTAACTGATAATAAAAAGATTGTTTTTAATCAACAAGTTGTGATAGATGGTAATTACGATGAAATTGTAGTTAACGAAGATAGAGAGAAATCTTCTTTCTTTAAATTTTCTATTGATGCTATACCTTTTGTAATAAATCCAAATACAAATGAAATTGTAAGATTAGATAGATATCATGATAAAAAAATAGACTCCGAAAAATATACTTTAGCAACTGAAGGTAAAATAAATTATTATATTTTACCACGAACTGAAGGTAGAACACCAGCTGGTAACATAGATACTTTTAAATCTAAAGGAAAGAAAAGGGATGGTGGTGAAAATGTATTTGATAGATATGCCGATGATATAAACTCAGATAGTGGTTATCATCTTTTTCGTTTGGATTGGGGTGATGAAACTCCATTGGAACATATAACAGAAACAAAAGTTTTAGAATCAAGCACGTTATTAGAACACATATATGAAAAACCAGGATATTATACAATAACAGGTGTGGTCATGGCATTTGATGGTTCTACCATAGGTTCTTGGGAAAAATTTGAAACAAACATTTTAATTAATCCATCTCTTAATTATGATGTTGATTTATATGATTATGAAAACTTTGCTACAATAGGTGGAATCAGTTCCGATTCAGTATTGGTTAAATCAGCAACAGACCTTATTGGAATCAATCCAATAACATTTGATGTTAAGGAATCACCTACGAAGTTAGTTAAGAATATTAATTTATTTGATAGGTTAAACATATATAATTTTTTAACAAAGATTGACCACACGATATTAAATAAGTACAATTCTGATTTTGAGGATTATACCAAAGAAATATTTGATGAGCCTGGTCCTATGATGATAGATGGTGAAATTATTGGTTGTTTAGATCCACAATCTTCAAATTATGATCCTAATGCTGAAAGAGATCTTACAGAAGGAAGTATATGTGATTACAATTTACAATTAATAGCAACAGCACCTATTACAGCAACTAATTACACAATTACTTTTTATTTTGTAAATAATGAAGGAAATATGTTATCTTATGCACCGGAAGATGAACCTTTTTATACTACAGTTGGTATGCCATTTTACGGTGAGGTTGGTACTCCACCTGGTAATTTTAATCCTTATATGACACCTGCTAGAAGAAGTAAGTATATAAGTGAAGTTGGAGAATCATGGATTGATTATGATAAAATTGATAATGCTTCAACAAAAAAAACTATTCAGACTAATCCTACTAATTCAAGTCAAAGGACAACGGTTATAACAAAAAGTGAATTATTAAATGCTCAGAGGATTCTTATAGGAATAAAAGCACCAGGTAGTGGTGCACATACAGATACTGTAACATTTGACGACTTTGGTTTTAATATAGAGCCTGTACCACATTCAACGGAAGAAGCGCAAGCGTTGGGTAGAAACTCACCAAACTTAACTTCTGATATTGTGAATAATGTATATGATAATGTTACTTCACAAGTAAATGAAACAACTGTTAACTATAATCAATATAGATGGTGGATAACCCCGTCAAATGGAGAGGATAGTTATTTCCGAGCTGGTTATTACTTTAATACTACTGGCACATCAGGAAATCCTAATGATTGGGAAATTGAAAAAGAAGATATGTCTTTCTTGGAATTAAATATAGATGAATTACAAGATGCTGGGGCTACAGCAGATGGTGGATTAAATGGTGCATATAATATAAATTTTTCATTCACAACACATGGTGGTGATGGTGGTGGTAATGGGCACATTCCAGGTGGGGATGGACCGTAGGATTTATTATGGCTAAAATACACAACGGAATAGTTAATAATAAATTAAAAGACTCACTTAAAGATAGTGGGTTAAATGATTTTGATTTAGCAACAACTAAAATGTATAAGGGTGTTAAACCTATGTTTGAGCATTTAGGTTTTAAAAGTTCAACATTTGATAAACCAAACGAACAAACTTATTGGAAAAATCATATACCATCTAATTTTAATTATTTTAATTTATCTGGTGTAAAGACGAGGGTAGTAGAAACAGATAGTGATATA
>Ga0209756_1003264_pt1 | contig 13282 bp, 15 predicted proteins | sample ETNvirenome_6_85_FD_184071 | JGI IMG/M metagenome (GOLD analysis project Ga0209756, IMG submission 184071) | Marine viral communities from the Pacific Ocean - ETNP_6_85 (SPAdes) (version 3) | ecosystem: Environmental > Aquatic > Marine > Oceanic | place: Pacific Ocean | collected 2013-06-19
TTACTACAACGGCGCCGGCGGGCGTATATCCATCTCCACCATCAACATCAAGAGTGATGGATCCCAAAGCATCTAAAATGATCCCGCCGGCCATGGCGCCGGCTGTATTGCCTGTTTGCAGAGTGATGCCTTGAAAGCCGTCTAACGTCAGTGTCGAAGCTGCAGCATCAATTGTAAGGGCGCCTGCAGAAGTTGACCATGTTGAAGCGGCGCCTGCAGTAATGCCCACGGCGCCTGCGCCGCTATGCCCAATAGAAACTGGCACGTCATTAGTTTCGGCACCAATGGTAATACCATTCGAAGTGTTACTATTGTTTATTGCGCAAGTAGTTGTAGCATTAACATCGAATGCTCCAGTATGATGAAAAGAACCAGTTATAATTGCTCCATTTTGAATAGCCAAAGTGTGACCCTGAATGGCCGCAGATCCAGTAATATTTTCTTGAGCAGTTAGACTTTGACCAGAAATCCCGCCGGCGCCAGATAGAGTAGTTTGAGCCACCAGGGCTGTAGTGCTAGTAAAAGTGCCATGATGAGTTGATGAACCAGTTATAATTGCTCCGTTTTGAATTGCTAGAGTATGACCTGCAACCTCGGCGGAACAAGAAATAGCCCCGGGGGTACCGATGGCGCCGCTCAAAGCAATCGAGCCGGCAATAATCTTACCAACAAACGTTGCGCCATAGGATGAGGATAATGTCCCATGATGAGTTGATGAACCGGTAATTACTACTCCGTTTTGAATTGCTAGAGAATGACCTTTAATAGCCGCAGAGCCTGTAATAATACCAGCTGAAGTAACACCCTGTGAAGCTGTAAATTGTGCGGTTGATGTAACAACATCTGCTGCAGCATCTCCAAAAGTGACCGTACTTCCATTAACAGTAAACGTTCCGGAAACTAATAGATTGTTGTTTGCTATAACCGGTCCTAAAAAAATAGCACCAGCAGATGATGATATTGAACCCGATAATTTAACCGCGTGGGATCCACCCTGGTTCATAACAACATGGCCTCCCAAGGTGGATCCCGCAGAAGATGAAATTTTGATCGCTTTTAGGGTGGAGGCGCGCTCAAGATCTTTAATAGTGTTCGTGCGCAATCTTGCTCGAGTGTATTGAACTCTGTTACGTGCCAACTTCTTACTCCCTGTTTCTTTCTTCTTCCCAAAGTTTCTCTATAACTTCCCATGTATGTTCTTCGCCAATCTGTTCATACATCTCGTGAAGATTTTTCCAAGCCTCATCTAATCTTAATTTATTTTTATTATACTCAACACATATCAAACACATTTTAATTTGTCTCCCTTATTTCTACTGCCGCATAAAAAATTGCAATTGATGTGATAATACCCGCTACAACTCCGCCGGCAAACCACCAATGAGAATTTTTATTTGGCCTTTCTAAAGCAAGTTTTTGAAACCTGTTGATTTCTTCATCTTTAATCTTAAGAATTGAATCATACTTTTGCTTTAAAAAACTCATCTCGGCGATAGATGTTGTAACCAAAAGTCTGCACTTTGCACCTTCTTTTTGTTCCACATATCCAATTCTTAATCTACATTGTTCAGTATTATACTCTTTCTCTGCAATCGATTGCGCAACAGCAGCTGAGTTAAAAAGGACACCAGGGAAAGGAGCAATTTCGCCCTGGTTCATTGGTTTAATTTTCGGCGGCTCATTGGCAAAGGTTAACATTGGAAAAGATACAAGCAGAATGATTGCTATTATTTTATTCAGCAATATCAAAACCAAAAGCTCCCTTAACTAATTCTGCTAGTGCTTTCGGATCATCAGAGTGTTCCTCAACAATTTCTTTAACTCTTTTCTTTTTGCTTCTATCAAGAGTTTCATTTTTCTTTTTTAATTCTGTTTCAATTATATCAACGGTGTCATTAAAAACTTTATTTATTTCTTCTTTCTTTTTGGTCTCCGCCTCATGAATTTTGTTGATAACATCAATTTGTTTTTTATAACTATCACTTTTTATTTCTAAAGCTCCAATGGCTGCGGACCCATCTTTTCTAAAAACAAGCCAGAGAACAACAGTATATAGCAAAACCACTGGGGCATACCAATAGGTTTTCAGCCAAAGCCAAGTTTTCTCGACAAAAAATTTAAAAGCGATCCAATTCACTTGTAAAATCTTCCTTCTCTGTCATCTTTTACGCCCTTCCCAAACCAACGAACTTTCTTATTTCTGATATCATAATGAAGAAAGGATTTATACAAACCGATCCCGCCTTGTTTCATGAGTCCTTTTTTAATAAGCTCTTCAACCACCTCTTTTATTTCTTGTGGTTCCATCCCTTTTATTTTTATATCAGCTGCGGATGCGGTCAAATGCTGTGAGCGCCGTGCTCCGTCGATCTTACGATTGTACGTTGGCGTCCTATAAGCGCTGATGATTCTTATCGGTTTTTCTAAATGTTCTCTCAGCACTTGAAGGTTCTCGGCAAGTTCCTTCACGTTGTCCATGTGCTCATCCGGAACTCCTGAACCGTCTTTACAACGGAACTCTCTCAACAGGAAGTTATTTGTTAATCTTTCACTCATTTTTCCCGTGCTTCCATTGCGTTGCCATATCAACCAAAGCTTGAGTGCCGATATATGCTAGTGTGACAGCAACCCAGTTGTCACTGGTTAAGGAACCGGTGATGGCTAATCCTGTTGCTGTTAGCCATGCTAAGAATTTTCTGCTTATGAACCTTTCGACATGCCTGTCCATGAATGATTTAATTTTAGACATAATACGATTTCTCCTCGTATTATATTTAGTTTCATTAATGTAAAAAGGGCTTAAAAGCTTTTAGTAGTCTTCTAAAAACAACTCATATTCTTGTACACCTTCGCCTAGTTTCTCAAGAACATATTGTTTTTCGTTGTATGAAGCGAACTCATCGCCATATGTATCTAAAAGTTGAGTTGCCAATTCAGCAATCCTTTCTAATTTAGTATTTTTCTCTACAAGTTCTTCTAGTGATAGTTTACTAGTGACAAATTTTTCAGCTGTTTGCATTTTGTATGTTTCCTCCTTAATAATTAACATAAGCAAAATTACCCTTCTTCTCGATCTCAATTGTCATATCTGCACAATCCTTCAAAGTATCCAAATGAGAAATGAGAAGAACAGTTTTGAAATACGATTTGACCATATCTAATATTCGTATGAAGCCTTCCATATTTTCTTCGTCGAGAGCCGTTGCAGGCTCATCTAATATAAATAGATCTGGTTTTGGCAAACTTGATACATTCAATAATGCCAAGCGAATGGCCATCGCTGCAATTGTCTTTTCTGAACCAGATCCCAATTCAATTGGTCTTGCATCAAACTTAGGATGCTTAATAAAAATCTCAAGCTTCTTATCTTCCGCTTCAAAGAAAACTTGAAAATCTACAATGTTGGCCAACACTTTTGAAACTTCTTCATTAATATATGGTAATCGCTTTTTAATAATATCATACGCGATTCCATTCGAATGCATACATCTCATAAATAAATCACAAGCAGCATATTCTTCGCGAAGATCATGAAGTTCCTGTTTGCCATTCTCGAGATTTGTTAATGTCTGTTCAACTGAGCCGTGCTCTTTCGAAAGTTCAATAAGACTATTTTGACATACTGACAAGTTTTCTTTTTCTTTAATTATAGCTCTGGAAAAATTATCTTTTTCAAAATTTAATGCTTCTAAGTTTTCAATTGCTAACTTGTTCTTATTATATTCTACCACCTTTTCATTTAAGTTTTCAATCTCTTTTTTAAAACTTACAATTTTTGTTTTATTTTTTTGGATTTCCAACTCAAAAGAAGAGTTTGTAGAATTTAGTTCATTTCTCTTCTCGAGAAGTTTATTGTGTTTTTCAATATGTTCTTCGATCTTTTCTGGATTTAGTTCTTGAATTTCAGTAGATGTTTCTAATTCTGAATTTCTTAGACTGTCTATTTCTTTCTTTACATCGTCAAGCTGTTTTAAAGCACCATAAGCATCTTTAATAAATTTGCAATGTGAAAATTCTTCCCCACAAGGCACTTCTTCCAAAAGAGCTGCTTTCCCTTCCTTAACTTTTAACTTAGTTTCATGCACCTTGATATCATTGCAAATTAAATTTAATTGATTTTGTTTTTCAACAACAACTAACTTGTTATTTTTAGTCTCTTCAATGTTAAAATCATCACTTAAAAAGCTTTCAATTTTGCTTAAAAGCTCGCCATTGTTTTTAATATTGCTGGCAAACTTTTTATTTTTTTCAGCTAACAAATCTCTTTCTTTTTCATTATTTTCCAAAGATTTATTAACTGTATCGATGTCGATTATTTCCACTGGGATAATATTTATTCTTTCATTAATGTCATTAATTTGCGATTGAAAGACATCCATCTTTTCTACTATGTTTTCACAAGTATTTTCTTGCTTTTTAATATTCTTTTCAATGTCGACAAGCTTTTCATTTACTTCTTCAATTTGCTCATCAAATTCCGTACCTTCAAGCCTTTTTAACATTCCTCTAGTGTCAGTGGCATCATCTTTTGCCAATTTGAACTTGCGCTCAAACATTTCCAAGTCGAGAAACTTGGCAAGAATCTCTTTTCTTCTTGTTGATCCTTCGCTGATAAACATGAGAGATCCAAGTTGCGAAGCCATTGACGTAAAAAGAAAATCATCCATCGTGCCGAACATCTTTCTTATGTCTTTGTCAGTATCATTTCTGGACAAGCCATTTAAACTAACATTTTCTCCAACAACTTCATCGCGAAGAGAAAAGTCTACATCTGTTTTCGCTTCAACTGTTGTGTTCCCGTGAAGCTTCTTTTCATATTTTTCTGAAGATCTTTCAATTTCATATATATTGTGACCAACTATAATTTCCGCTTTTCCACGACAGTTGTCTTTTGTCTGGTTAATCAAGTGAAGATTTTTGCGATTATTTTTAGAAGTGGAGTTGTACACTGTGTATAATAGGCTGTCAATAACACTTGACTTACCTGAAAAGTTCTTTCCAAAAATTCCAACAACTCCAGTTAAGTTTTCAAAATTAATTTTATTTTTTTCACCGTAATTGAATAGATTGTCCCACTCAATACTTTTAAGCCTCCAATTAATATTTCTTGCTACTTCTTCATCTTCTTCAACAACAGAGCTATATTTCTTATTTAGCTCCAAAACCTTTTCTAATACTTCATCGCTTGGATTATAATCCTTAAGATAGTCTTTAATAAGTCTTTTTTGGACTGCCATGTCTCGCAAATTTTCTTGAAAAATGTTTTTAATAGAATCGGTAATATCTGCTCTGTCGCCAGATGCTCTATTTAAAAATGTCACACTTTCTGGTTTAAACTTGGCTTTTGCCACATCAACCGCTTTTTTTAGCACATCCAAAGAAAGGTTATTATTTGAAACCAAACGAAGGCGGGCTCCCTCCGGAACCTTTGTTTTATTTGGAATTCGCCCTTTTGTCGAAAGCTGAATTGTAATGAAAGGCTTTGGATTTATAAAAGAAACATGCTTGCAGGTGAATTTATATTTATCATGAATATCCCATATCAACAAGCCTTTGTCATTTGTCTCTCCTTGATTCTGTTGAATTGTGCTTCCTGGATAACGAATTCTCCCTTTTAAATCTAATATCTGATTTGTTTTATGTATGTCTCCGAGAAAACCAAAATCAAATTTATCAAAAATTGATATATCATTTTCTCCATATTCCATTGTCCAACCGAGATCAGTTTTAACGCCGGAGATAGAACCATGATAAAGAGCAATATTAATCTTGTCTTCATCGGTGGGCTCGAGCCAATTATCTTCATCGAAAACAGAAAGCACATTTAGGGTGAATTCATCATCCAGTATGACCTCACCAGATGCCTTTAGGAGGCACAGATTTGGGTGTTCTAGGGCCTCAACGATTGGAGTAATGGCATCCTGCCTACTTGAGTTTCGGAGGTTTCCATCGTGGTTTCCAGGGATTATATATGTGGGTGCAATGTCCGCTAAATTCTTGAGAAAGTTTGAAGCCATCTCAAAATATTCAGGACTCAATTGAGTTTTTGTGTGCGCGAGATCTCCACAATGAATAATACAATCAACTTTTTCTTCTCGCAACCTGTCGTATATTTGGTCGAATATTATACGATATTCATAGTGGTATTTTAAGTTGCGGATATGCGTATCCGCAAGATGGGCGAACTTCATCGGACTCCTATTTTGCCTCTCTTGTTACTATAACACAAAGTATTTTGCTTGTCAAGAATTAATATTAAGATCTTCTTCAATCTCATTCAACAAGGCTAAAAGATTATCAAAGGTTGCTCCAGCTTCTGGCGACCATTCCTCTGTTGTGAGTGATCTCAATCGTGATAATAATCCTATTGCTTTTGTGGCTTTGTTGAAGTCGGGATTCTCATAATGTCCCGCGAATCCACCTTCCGACATGTTTTCAAGCTCTTCTTTAATAATTTCTTTAAGTCTTTTAGCCGAGATCTTCATCTTCGCTTCCTTGTTTATCTTCTAGGCATTCTTCATGAGCTTGACCCTCATGAGCCTCTTCGCATGGTTGTCCAGGGTGAGCACAAGGATCATACTTGCCAACAAGACTCTCCACGTCTTCATAATAGCTTCTATATCTATCTTCGTCAGAAGGGTATTCTTTCTCTTCCCATGTTTTCAAGATCTGACCTAGTTCCATCAAAAGATTTGTAAAATCCAATGGAGGCGTTTCAGTTTCCTCCCCATGAAATTCGTGTAGTTTTTCAACTTCTTCTTTAATGATTTGTTTTAATCTTTCAGTCGAGATCTTCATTTTCTATTTCTCTTATTTGTTTTTGGATATAAGAAGCAGCTTTAAAAAAAATGCTCTTTGCTAAATTATAATCACCATTTGTATTCTGAAGAGTTAGAACAACAACTTCTTTTGCAAAATGCTCTACAATTGCTCTTTTGTCGCCTTCACTTAGTTTATCTGTTGTGTTTAATTTCATTTCTTTTTAGGTCGGCCTCTGCGTGATTTAGCGTTGCATTTACCTTTGCAGCCTTCGCAATTGCAACAACCACAACAGCAGCAGCAGTGGTTGTCATTTAAAAGATTTTTCAATCTGTGTAATAAGCCTTTCATTTTATTTCTCCGATCGCTTCGTATAATAAGTAGTCATTAGAATCGTATAATACCGCTTCATTTTTTCTCTTTACAAATTGATCCTTTGTCATCGATCCAATGTCATCATAACCAGATGTATCAATCTTATATATTTCAATTCCATAATTTAATAAATCCTTTATTATCTTGTTTGATTTCTTTTCGGCATCAATATCTAAACCAATATAAATTGGTGTATCATTCTTTACAATCAGCTGAAACAATTTTGTGTCCTCGCGCAAAGTGGAACCAAGAATTGGAACAGCGTTTGGGCCGGCGATTATTGCGTCAAAGATACCTTCAACGATTACAAGATCTTGATCGAGATCTAAATATAGTTCATTAAATATAATATCTTTTGAAGCGGGGGGATTTAAGTATTTCTTCCATGCTCTATTAAACGTTCTCGCAACAAAATAATTAATATAACCTTCTTCGTCAAAAGAAGGGATAATAACTCTATTATTGTATTCGCCTCGCATGCAACAACCAATTTTCCAACGAACAATATCTTTCTTTGTTACCCCTCTGTTTCCCAAATAATTCAAAGCGGGCATCATTGCCAAAGGAAGATCTTCGTTTGCGAGAGACATAAATTCTTGTGGCAAATCAATCCTTTGTAGTGGTTCAACTTCATTATCTTCTGAAAATATATCATCAAATTTTGTTATATCCTCTCGGCCATTTAATTTGTCCCACTTTTGCAGTGTGCGAAAGTCGCTATATTTTCTTACAATGCGGCGGATGGAGCGCCCATAATAATCACAAATCCAACATTTAAAAGCATTTTTCTCTAAATTGATAGAGAGTTTGCGCTTGTGATGTTTACATTTTGGGCAATAAAAAAGGTGCTCATCGTTCGAATGATGAAACTTTCCAAAAATACTTTTTAGTAGTTGGAGTTTTTCTCCTTCCATAAATTATAACCTGCTCTCGCAATAATTAAACTGTCTGCCCGATCATAAGAACCGGGCTTTGGATTTCCTTGCTTTGTATATTCTACCACAAAATTTGGTTCATTGTCAAGAACATATTTAAGAACGACCTGTTTTGCCTTTTGGCCTCGAGGGATTTTAATTCCATTTAATTTTCTAGCAGTTGACGCTGAAATATATTCTGGTTCGATTCCCACCACATCTAAACATATGTAAGATACTATACCATTAAAGCGCGCCAATGTCAATAATGTTTTTGCTGAAGAAAATCCAGACCTAAATGCCTGTAGAGATTGTTCAACGAAAATATATTCAATGCGAAATTTCATAGTCAGATCTAATAAACTGTTTTTAACAAAGTCTGCTTTTATAAATGGGCTTGGAAAATGATTTTTATTTCTCATATCCAAAGCTTCGCAATGTAATATTTTGCCGTTGTCATCAAGAACAGTTACGCCAGTTATTGATGTTGATATATCCAGGCCAAGAATCACAATTATATTATACTAGAAATCAAGCTTTAATTTAAATGTAAATTCTCGATCTTCAGTTTTTTTCACCGGTGTTGCTAATTTGGCAATTCCAACTAAGTTTCTTTCCTCATCAAAAAGACCGATTTGAGAAATATATGTTTGCTTTCGAAAACTAGCACTGAAGTGCGGATGAGAACTACTAACTATATTTTTAATTGCAAAACTATTATCTTCCGCATAATGATGAGATTCAGTAATAGTGAATTTCATATTTTTCGTATATGAACCAGATTTCAAAAATGTAGGATTGTTAGAATCATTTAATAATCCTTTTGGCGCATGAGCTAACATTGTTAATGTAGGAATATAATTAATGCCTTCATATTCTAAAGAAAAACTAGAAGATGGAGCCGTAGTCGCAGTGGTGCCGTCAGTTGCGCCGGCTCCGAAGAAAACCCACTGAGGATCTTGATTTCCTCCTCCAGCTCCCTTATATGTATCTTGAAAAGTTCCCGGATGCATATCCCATGCTCCAGTTAATACAAGAAACCCTTCATTATATAACACAACTCCACCAACATTTCCAGTTGCATGGATTGAACTAGTAACTTCAATTAAGCTACCATTTTTATCTCTGTCATGTAGTTCTCCTAATAATGTTCCACTAATAAAAAACTTAAGATGTACGGAACCCTTTCTAATAGAGGAGCCATAAAAAATTGAAGGAATGCTTACCAGACCCAACGCCTGTGAACTTTTGTCGCAACCGGGAACCATTTGTGCCTGTGGGTGAACTGTTTTTAGTGTATCCCCAGGCTCTGAAGACGAATAAGCATAATGCGGGCTTATGTGTACATAATAATCTAATGTGTTTCTTAGCGCTTCTACTCGAGTTCTAGTTGCGTCAGTATCAAAAAAATCTCTTCTTATTGATGACGACAACGGATAAGAACTAGTCAGAATATCTCCATAATTAAAATCTGAATTAAACTCATTGGAACTGACAGTGCTAAAAGACGACAAGCTTCCATTCTTTGTTATAAATGGATAAATCATTTGAGTTGTCGAATCCGTGGCAGTCTTTTCTCTTTCATCTCTATGAACATTTAATTCATATAAACTAATAAAGCCGGTATCGACATGTGTAACGTTTGTAGTGCGAGATGGAAGGCTTCCGGAAATCATCGCATCATTGTTGTAATAAACCTTATTGGCATAAATAACAAATTCAACTTTAGGATGAGTTTTTATCCTATTGTGAAATATATCATTTGGCCCAAATTCATAATAAGGCATCTTAGTAGTCCAAACGAACCCTCAAAGTTAATTCTGTATCTGGAGTCTTCTTTAATGGTTCTGAAAGCTTAGCAACTGCCAACAATTCATTATCGGCAGAATACAGACCAACCGTTGTAATATATGATACCGGTTGATCCATCGATGTATTCTTAACACGCAATTTACTAGCGCTCGCATACGTCGGATTAGAACTATAATTAAATTCATTATGATTTGCTCTACAGAAATAAATTGACGAGTTTAATTCTGTTGTGTTGTTAAAGGAGATGTTTTGAATCCTGTGTCTCAGTGCGTGGGCAGTTCCGGAAATAGAACTACCGGTCAAAATACTAGCCCAGATGCCGCTGCTATACAACCCGTCGCTCGCGTGTGTTGCAGGATCGCCAATTGAGGCAGTGACAGATCTCATCATATCATCGGAACAGGAAAGAACCATAATGCCAGCTTGATAAAAAAGCAAGCCCGATCCGGTTATATTGGTGTTGGCACATTCATCAGGTGGATTAACTCCTGCCAAAACTGAAGATGTAATTATAGCATATTCACCAGCTGGAGAATCTGTATAATATGTGGTGGCGGCGCCTTCGTCATGATATTTTCTAAGCATTTTGAATGCATCGTGGTCTCCGCTGTCACTATAGGCATCGCCAGAGTTGTAAGCAGAACCAGTGCCTACAATCATCGCGAAGGAGCCTTTTTTAATTTCATCTTTTACTAACAATCTAGAAAAATTAATGAAATAGGCTTCTAAAATTTCTTGACCATTTGGAAGTTGAAAAGGTTTAATATTTCCCTTAATGTCATGACCCATTAACAATTGGGCCATTTGGTTGTAGATGTTTTTCTTTTGGCTGTTCATTGTATTCGCGATAGTGTTTATTCTTCTGTTTCCTTCATTGGCGGCATTCCCATCGGCTTGATCACCACCTTTATTAAATTGAGAGCTTGAATGATAACCAAATGTAATATCAAAAATATGATTTGAAGATGAACTTAAATGCGGATAATCGTAAATCGATTGAAAGAGTCCATGGGAATAATTTTTAATATTTGGTTCACTTCCAGTGGCGACCGTTTGCCCACCATATGTTCCGGAAACAATTGTTCCTGTAAGTGGAATCGATTCATGAAGTAGAGTTCTAGTTGTAGAAACATCGTTATTAGCAAAAGTTTTGAATGTTGTAGCCATATTTTTTTACCTTTTTAATTTAAGCAGTTCGTTTAATAAATCTAAATGGGAGATCGATCCTATATCCCGTTGTAACCCCAACAACACGGATACTCGAATCAATATAATTTACTGTGGCGGCGGCGAGCGCAGAGCCAGTTGCACCTTTAGGAGTCCAACTCTTACCGGTCGAGCCCAGTCGAGTAAACAAAAAATTACTCGTTTGTAATTCTGTTGAAGCGACCACAGTAAAGGCGATAGACGTTCCTCTCGGACCTCTCATATCACGCTCCGGGAAGTTAGTTTTTGCTTTGTCAGTAACTGAACTAACAAAATCAGGATCAGTGCCCATGGACAAGTAATAGCTAGCCACATTATCATCATCAATAAAAGAGACTGCAGCCGTGATGCCTCGTTCTTTAGTTCCTTTTGAGCCGGCAGAAACGATTGTGCCAAGCCTATTGTCAATTTCGATAATATATTGAGTTTCTACCAAATCACCCGATAAGGTATGAGATGGATCAATTTCGGTTGTGTCTAGTCCTTGAACTATCTCAACAAAAGCTCCATTGTCAGTTTCTGCTTTCGGATCGAAACCATTCATCACTCCGGCGGCCGATGTGTCGTTTGGCATTAATCCGGCGTCGAGGTCTCCGGCTTCTGTTTTCCTACCCGTTCGCTCATCAACTGTGACCACAAATCTGCCGTTTGCCTGAGCAGTATCGCTATTTCTTCTTGTATTACCTTCGGCTTCTTTTAATTTTAATATAGGGAGATACAAAAGATTTGTTCTTGGAATTGAAAGGAGCTTGTTTTTCATTGTAGACGTATTATTCGTAAATGCTTCTAAAATAGGAGTTTGAAGAATATCTAAATCGTAATAAGCAGAGCCACTAGCATGGTCTTTGTTATATTTCTGATAATCTATTTCATCATCAGCAAAAGCATATTTTGCAATTTTAAAAGTTCCATCGCCTTTAGAAAGTCGCATTCGACCAGTATCAGTTAAAACCGCATCTAAAATAATATCGCCACTGTTGTCAAGAAAAGCCATAAAAAATACTCCTTTTTTTTAACTAGTTTTTTCTATTATAAATAGTCCGTCTTTACTATTATATCATTTTTTTATAATCATTTTAATTAGGTGTAGTTGCAGAGTCGCTATCCTTAATATCTGATATTTGTTTAACATTTGGATTTTTATGATCATATTCAAAAGCTAAATTAAAATCAATCTTTCTCCCTGTCGACTTCGAAATAAGCCTGACCTTAAAAAACTGCCTTGGATTAGTTGCATTATATATAGATACTTCCGCAGTTCCCAAGACAGGATTTTTGTTGACAACTGTGTCTTGTCCCGCTCCCAGGTCATCAAACTCCAAACCTGATTCTTCTGCATTAAGTATTTTTTGTTCGACCGCAGGAAGAAGTGAAATAAATCTTTTCATGTTCTTCCTTGTCATAGGTTTGGGGGCGTAGTCTTTGAAATTAAACAACTCTACCAAAAAATAAACAGCTCCTCCGTTGTCAACTATTTCTACTTTATAAACTGGTGAAGGATTAGAAATGTGGCCATGAATATCTACAGATCTAAATGTATAATAATATTTTGTATTTGGACTAATAGTATCAACAATCGAAAAAGAGGAAGCTGCGGTATATTTTGGTAGTGTGGCTGTATTATATTCTTTCTTGGTTCCAGCAAAATCCGAATAACTTTCTGGAGGCCTATTAATTCTAAAAATCTGAAATATTTGTGTTGGGTCATCACTTTGAAAAAATAACGGCATGTACGTGTTAGTATCGCTGTCGGAGGGCGCGCGTTCCTGAGCTTGATAACACTCAAGAAAATTATCATGATCGGGGGCGGAATCGATCAGAATTGGAGGCTCTTCGGCTTCACCAGTTTGACTGGTCAAATTAATCAAAAATTTATTTCTATTATTTTTGTAAGGAATCATGTTTACATTTGGTGCCAAAGGTGGAGTGTCTACAATCCTAGTTGTGGTAGAAAAATAGGGAACTTCAACCATCTTGACAATTGGCTGCGATTCAATATTAACATCTAATTGCCTTAGTACGTTTATATTCGATCTCATCCGCGCGATCCAACTTACAGGCGCCTTCACTCCGGCAGGTAGATGCTTATTGTGAACCTTATATTCGTACTGGGTTCCAAAAATAGCCAACCAAGAATACACTCTATAATGATATGTTTTATTATACTTCATTTGTGTATCGACATGCTTTAATATATCCAATTTGCTAGTATTTGT
>Ga0209756_1003265_pt1 | contig 13278 bp, 14 predicted proteins | sample ETNvirenome_6_85_FD_184071 | JGI IMG/M metagenome (GOLD analysis project Ga0209756, IMG submission 184071) | Marine viral communities from the Pacific Ocean - ETNP_6_85 (SPAdes) (version 3) | ecosystem: Environmental > Aquatic > Marine > Oceanic | place: Pacific Ocean | collected 2013-06-19
GATGAAATCCAATGGATATCTAATATCTGCCAGGGGCGTGTGGAAGAATTACAAGGCTTTTAGGGGCGAAAGCAAGGCCCCATACGGCGAGGTTGATGACCATTTTTTCTGTATAAAGTCAGATCACATTATCTCATCTAAGATGTATAATGACGATGATCAAGTTGAAAGAATTAGATCTCTAGGACAAATATTTGCATCTGAGGGAATATTGGCAATGCTGATGCAAGAATCTACTGCCGAGGATAAGATATTCATTTATTCAGATATGAGAGAGTGTGAAGTATCTCCTGATATTATCAATGATAGTAGATTTTTCTATGAGGATGATATTCCCCATAGGACACTTTGCCCTTATAATCTAGATAGGGGTAGAAAGTTTTTACACTCTGATGACTTTAAGTACACAATAAAATTCTTTAAAGAGCTTGGCGTTTCAACAGATTTAATTTGCGAGAGCCTATAGGATGTATGACATTTCATGCATTATGAAAACATCTTTTTCAACCCCCGTTCAGGTTTTTGGAATGCAAAAATGTGGATCGGGAATGGTTTCAAGTTTTTGTAAAGATTCAGATAATATAATCTGGAATGAACATTCTGTATTTATAAAGAATAAATCAATTATCAGTAAATTTTCAAAAGGAAAAAATGATACTTTTTTAAATGACGTCGAAACTAAACCATACCAATATCGGGGAGGCTTTATTAACATTGCCTTAGTTAGAAATCCATTTGATCTACTTTTAAGCTTTTATTTTCATGGATCTCATGGCGCAAATAGTATATCAGAGCTTTATTATGAGCCAAATGGATCTACTTTTGCCGGATTTAAACAGTTCATTAGAAGTATCGGTCGAGGGGCTAGTAGATTTAAGGCATTTAATTTTTCTTGCTTTTATCCCTATTTTGATGAAAAAGGAAATTTTATTCCTGATTTTGCATTTAAATTAGAACATCTTCAGAATTTTTTTAATATACGTGAATGGTCATGGAAAGGTAGTTCTGATGTTCGACATAGATCAAATAGACCAAAAGGTAATAATGTTGAATTATATGATAATGAGATGAGAGGAATAGTTGAAGACTATTTTAGATACGAGATTAAGACATTTGGATATTCTATTCATGGAACAGATGATAGAATAATAGTACCAAAAGAATCAATATCTAGAATTCCTAAAGATAGGCTGGAAAAATTCTATATTGATCTTCCTCCCATTTAAGAGATAAAAAATGACACAATTTAACCTTTACCTAGCACAACAAATGTTTGGAGTAGATAGTGAAGAAGAGCTTAGGGAAAAGCTACACGGTCAGTGGACAGACCTTACGGATACAGAATTTAAGTCAATATGCGACTGTTTAGATAAGTTTGACAATCCCAGCTATCTTGAGATAGGAGTCTGGTGGGGTGGAAATTTTATTAAAGTTGCAAACTATCTTAATGAATCATTTTCAGACTATCATTTGACAGGTGTTGATCTTTTTGAATCATTAATTTCACAACAAGATAGGGATCAGACACACGCAATTATGAATAAGTGGAATATTCTCAATGTTTCATTTAAAGATGATCTTGATCAGGCAATAAGAAATACTGGAATTGATAAGTTTTCTCTTAACATGGGAATGTCACACACAACAGTATCATCTCTAGATGGAAAATTTGACGTAATGTTCATAGATGGAAATCACACATTTGATCAGACGCTAAAGGACGCAGAAGCCTGTATAGAAAAGTCTAAAAGCGGATCATTTTTAATCTTTCACAATGCAAGTGACAATATCGAACCAGACCCTCAATATATTGAGAGAGATGGTGGCCCATGGAAAGTTTGCGAAATAATGAAAGAAAGAGACAGCCTATCGTTTATAGGACTTTTTGATAGATGCTGTGTGTTTGAGGTTGTAGAATGATAGAAACTAGTTTCTGTGTTACATCTTATAATCGACCTAGAAGACTAAAAGAGGTTCTAAGGTCATTTTTTATGACAAACATGTATGACCTTTCTAAGTTAGAGCTGATTATTATTGATAATGGGTCAACAGATACTTCTGTTGTTGACTTTATTAAATCCTATAGCCCTGAGTGTAAGTATCGATATATCTTAAATGAAAAGAATGACTACCCTAGCTGTCTAAGATATGCAAAGATCCAGGCTAGGGAAATAGCTGATGGTGATTTCTTTATTGACTGTCCGGACGATCATATATTTTTTGGAAAAACTGGGTGGATAGAAGATTGCATCAATAGAATTAAGTCAGACCCTGCTGTTGGGTGTATTAACCATTATGCATTTCCAAAATATAGATTTTCTAAAGAAAATAATAGAATGGGTCCAGATAAAAATAATCCAAACTTTGCAGTATCCATTCACAAGGGATATTCTGATTTTCACATAATGTCAAAAGAGGTATACGAAAAAATTGGCCCATATAAACATCTTCTAGGAAGAAATGCTGAAGGTGAGTACATGAAAAGGTCACTTGAACTAGGATATTTTAGAAACTTAATGATGAAACCTATTGCACTTTGTCTAAACGATGGTCAGTTTGGAGAGGGTAAGTTTGGGTTTAAGCTGATTAAACCAGTCAATATAGATGAATATACAGAAAATTTAACTTCTTTTATGAATGATCTGCATCCAGCTGAGCTTCCATTCTACAATGAAGCAATAATTGAATTTTGTTTAAAAAACGGGTATATTATAAAAAAGGAAGAGGATGATGGATAAGTGGTCAGATGACCTATGTGAGTATTACGGTGTTGACGAAGAGACAGCACTGAGGCTTGGAACAAGAGCTTCAGGAAGAAAACCAGACTTACCTGGCTCTAAAACGTGCAAGCCTGTTTCTAATATGACATTTGAAGATATCTGGGAGACTAATGAAAGAAATGATAACCAGTCAATTTTTCAATTCTATATTGACCAGGGAGCATGGAGCTCATTTAGACAGTGTGTCAGACACAAGGACATGTCTCAGTTTCATTTGAATCTATTATCATCTATTATGAGCTCATCTAATCCTAGGGTGGGATATCATATATGTGAATATGGCTGCGGTGTTTCACCTTTCTTAAATACGTTTGTGACATACATAACGCAGGATAGCTCTAGTTCAAGAATTTCAATTACAGATGTTGACGGATGCGAACATCTTAAGTTTGCAGAGTGGCGACTTAAGAAGAAGATTGAAAAAAGAAATCTTCCTATTACACTAGATGTAAAGCCGGTTATGCACAATAAGCTTCCCAAGTATGATGATAAGATTGATCTTGCTTTAATCTTTGAGGTCTTAGAGCATGTGCCAAGTCCAGTTGCTACTATTAAAAATCTATATGATCAATTAAATGACAATGGTGCTATAGTGGAAAACTTTATAAAACATCCGCCGAGAGACGACGACGAAGATGACGGACCAGATCTTCTCTCAGCAGCAAATGAAAGAGATGAGTATTATAAATTTTTAATTGAAAAATTTGAATTTGTAGGAGGTGAATCTCTTAAAGATAATCAAAATGGAACTAGAATTTGGAGAAAAAAATGAAAAAGGTTCACATAAAAGAAAAGCTTATAGAAATCGGAGTAGATGTAGAAAATCTTGGATTAGGAGATTTTGATCAAATTGGTGAGTATACAGCTAAGAAAAATAGGTCACCAGAGTCAGATCTGTATAATAAGGTTGGTTTCTTCTTTAGGCCAAATTATGAAAGAGGTATACTCATATACAACTTAATTACAAAGTTTAAGCTAACTTCTTTTCTAGAAATAGGATTTGGAAGAGGTTATTCAACATTTTGTGCTGCAAAGGCGTTTAGTGATATGGGTGTGACAGGAAGAATTGTCACAATTGATCCAAACTTTGACGAAGGCTTCATTAAAAACCTTTCAGAAATCTTTCCAAAGCAGTGGTTTGACATGATTCAATTTGCAAAATCTTATTCAAAAGATGCTATTGAAAAATTAGATGGAAAATTTGACGTGATCTATATTGATGGTGATCACACATATGAGGGTGTAAAGACTGACTGGGAATTGTGCAAGGATAAGTTCAATGCCTTTCTTCTATTTGACGACTATCACCTCCCTTCAAAGGATAGCGGACCAGGAATTCAATGTGCAAAGCTAATTGATGAAATAGAGGATGAAACTAAGGAGCTTATTATCATGGATAGGAGAATTTTTGTTGATGATAGAGGATATTCTGATGAAGAGATAGATTACGGTCAAGTCCTCCTGACAAGAGAGTATGTTTCAGACGGAATAAAGGATGAAATTCACATTGAAGACTGGCTTAATGACTAGTCTATGGTGATAAAGTGAATATTGCATTCTTTATTGACAAATCTCAAACAGTCCAGTCTATTCTTGGGCTTTTATTAGAGTCTATTTCAAGAGATCATGATTGCACAGTTTTTTCTACATGTAGCCCATCATGTCTCTCTTCTGACTTGCATGATCCAGTAGATATTTCGAAGGTTGACTGGAGGCACTATGGAGATCGAAATAAGGTAAAGAGAGAGGTAATATCCAATTCAGACATGTATCATGCGCTAGTGGGAATAAATCTGTTTAATGTAATCTGGAAAGATATCTATGAAACTCAAAATATCCCTACAAACATATATTCAGTAGAGTATTGCTGGAATGAGATCTATAATCACAAAGATGACTATGCAGGAAGGACAACACTTTTTTCAAATAGTGAGTGGTCAAAATCCACTATTGAAGAGCTTACCGGATATTCGAATATTAAATTTCTAGGTAGTCCGTGGTTTGAGTTAGTTAAAAAATTTAGAATTGAAGACAGGAGTAAAGATAAGTTTATTACATTTATGGCACCACACAACAGTTTTGTGAACAACTATTCTGGATTTTTAAATAAGACTTACCTCTTTTTAGAAGCACTAAGAGAGTATTGTGATAAAAGAGGATTTAATCTAATCTTAAAGACAAGGCAGAAGTATAATCATGTTCTAAGTGATGTCATAAGATTTGATCAAGTAATTACTGACAACAATGCACTAGATCATCTTTGTGCCTACTCTAATTCAGAGTGTGTGATAAATTTTTCATCTTCTGCAATTAATGAGCTTTCTTTTTTAGAAATCCCAAGCCTGTGTGTATTTCCTGATCTTCACTCAAATCTTCACAGATCAAGAGACAACCTATTCAGGGCAATGGGAAAGATTAATGAAAAATATTACTCTGGTGATATATTCGATGGAAATCATTGTCAAATGATTGAGTCTTGTGACTTTAGTGACTACGAAACTTTTAAGCTAAAGATTAATGAAAATATAGAAAAATTAGACGGACTAGTTCATTCTCAAAATAGAAATTGGAAAAAATTCCAGAAAGATTATTTTCCTGGAAATCATGAAGATTCTGCTCGTAGAATTATAGATTTTATAGAAAAAGAATGTATAGCAACCAGATAAATCTTCAAAATAAGACAAACGGATTATTAAACTGGATGCTTCAGCCAAAATCTATGTGTCTTGCAAGTGAGAAAGGATTTGTCATTCAGTCAATATTTGATTCAATTTATGCATCGTATAGCGTACTCAATGTAGACGGAATTGAGACTGATAAAAAAGAATACAATATCAAAAAACTAAACTGTGAAAGATATGACACTAGCTTTCTTAAGCCTGTCTTAGAGATATCTGAAACTGTTAAAGATAAAATGTCTGATTACATTTTAGATTTTATACTTCATGGAAGTCTATCTTCACACGACTTTATTCCAGGCTGGAGTGATTTTGACAGTATAGTAATTATTAAAAATAAAGCGCTGAGTGATTCATTTAGAATGATGAGGCTCAGATCTATGTTTCATGACATTGATGAAGTTATTAAAAAAATAGACAGACATCAGCATCATGGAATTCACTTTATCACTGAAAAAGATCTGCTTATGTATCCGTCACTTTTTTTACCACACAATATCTTTAGGGATAGTGTGTCATTGATGTCAGGTGGAAGGCTATCCCTATGTGTTAGAGACTCTATTGATGAGGAAATTTGTCGATTTAATTCAATTTATAATACTTTTAAAAATGCTTATAGCGGAGGGGTGCTTAGGCATCATGAGTATAATGGCGAATATCTAATGAGAAGTTTTATAAATTATAAAAATGCTATGTATCAATTGAAATATTATCTCTCAGTTATTGTTATGCTTCCGTCTTATTTTATGAATATTCTTGGAAAACATCCCTCAAAGAGAAGGGCAATTGAAGACTGTAGGAAAATTATGAAGGGTAGTCAATTTGAAATAATTGATAAAGCAACACTAATAAGAAGTAGATGGAATCAATTTCCAGTAAGCTCAAATGAAATTCCAAAAGATGTTATGGACATATTGGGTAAAAATTATTTTTTTGAGGGGTATAATCTTATTAAGGAAATGAAGAAATATTTGGAAGTTTAAATTGGAAACAAGAGAAGAATACGACAAAGCAATTTTGGAATTCTGTAGAGATAATCCCAACCTTCAGATCTACCAGGTTGGTGAAATATCTCATCCAGGAATATCTGACTTAGACTTTATTGTTCTCGACCATGGCCCGAGAGTGAGTGAGAATATAAAGCATTTTCTTCAGGGTGGAAATATTATTATTATGCCATCACATTTCTTTTCCAAGATAGACTATATTGAAAAATTCAACCTTAGGCTAGTTCAGGGAATCGATCTTCCAGTCGAGAGTGTAGATTCAAAATATTTTGACCTTATAGAGATTCTAGAGTGGCTTCCTGAGAGAATTTTATTAATTGAATCACTTCTGAGTAACTGGTCTGTAAGTGATAGAATGGCTCTCTTATATCTAAAATCACTTGACAGAAGCATTAAAAAAGTTGAAAAAATGACTCTTTCTCACTTTAGTAGACATTCAATTCACGACGTAAGAGCCAGATATAAAAATATTGATCTTAAAAAGATAGCCTATGAATATCACAATGCTTCTGAAAATGCCTGGTATACATTTTCTTCAAGCATGAGAGAACTATCAGGTATTTTATCTGGAAGCGTTAATATCTCAAGTCACTATAAATTTAAAAATAGATTTCATAAGTTAATGATTTACTTTGACATGCTGTCAAAAATAGATGGAGATATTTCAAAATCTCTATGTGAGCGTGTTCAATTTGAATCTAGTGACTATTATATTGATGATAATTTTAAAAAATTTGCAATTAATCGATGGAATATTTTAAACAATATCTTTATGTGGTTTAAAGAAAATAATATAGATTCAGGAATGATAAAATATGGATGGTTTCTCAAAAAATAAAAGTCAGGTTTTAGTTGTTCACTGCGTGGATACAGAGGGCCCAATTGGAGGAGACGTTAGGAGAAGACCTGACGGGTCTAAAGAATTTATGGATAACTGGAATGATATAAAGCTCTCACTATCAGACATAACATCTGACAGGTTTAGATTTAATGCAAGAGATTCTTTTGAAAACTATTTTGTCCTAAACTGGTTTATTATGGACTTTATGGGATTTAAGACAAATCCTAAGAATAGAATTGAAAAGTATAATGACACATATGATAATATCAAGTCTTTGAGGACAGACTGTGATCATTTTTACTGGCACTATCATCAACCTCCTAAAAGCGGAATAGGTGATCAGTGGTCTGATGACTGGGATAGTTCTAATATTCACTATCAAATACTTGGACACAGACTTATTGAAAGGGGAGACTTTCCAGAAGTGTTTAGAGCTGGTGGGACAATAGAGGATAACAAGTGTTCACTATGGCTTGAAGACAATCTAATGATTGACTACTCAAATAGGGTGTCATATACATCTGTTAGGACAGATGATATTTTTGACTTTAACTGGTTCTCGGCACCAAGACACTGGGGATATTATCACCCAAGTAGAAATAATCTATTCTCTCCTGGAAAAATGAGAAGATACGTTGCCAGGTCAGTTGATCTTAGATCTAGGCTTCACGAACTACAGCAGTGGGAAGTTGATGAGGCGTTTGGATACGCAAAGCAGAATAATTGCCCAGTCATTCTTTCATACTTTAGTCACGATCACAGAGATATGAGAGACGAAACATACTGCGCAATAGAGCTAATAAAAAACTCTTCTAGAAAATTTAAAATACCCTTTAGGTGGTCAGGAGCAAAAGAAGCCATACAGATATGTGAAAATATGCGACCAGCAAAGGTAAAGATTGAACTAGAAAAATGGTCAGATAATCGTATCATGATAACATTTAGAGATCAGATATTTCAGAAAAATCCGTTCGTCTTTACTAAAAAAAGATCAGGCGATATAGTCTATCACAAGCTAGATCTAGAAATCTGTCCGGCATGTCCGTACTACCTCTTAAGATGCTTTTTTAAGCCTGAAGAAGATGATATTAAAATTGGAATTGCATGTACATCAATGACGGGTGATAAGTCAATTCTTGTGGAGGATCTTTGAAGATAGTCTGTGTCATACCTGCCCGTGGGGGAAGTAAAAGACTTCCTAGAAAAAATATTCATCCCTTATTGGGAAAGCCGCTAATTTGCTGGTCAATTGATGCATGTCTAAAGAGCAAGTATCTCAATCGAGAAAGAATATTTGTTAGCACAGAAGATTCAGAAATAAAAAATCTGGTCAATGGGCTTGGGATAAATGTAATAGATAGACCCCAAAATCTATCAAAAGATAGTGTCTGGACACAAGAGGTTCTTTCACATGCGAAGACATCTCTTGCTGCAGCCGGAACAGATTTTGATATAATGGTAAGAGTTCAGGCAAATTCACCACAAGTTCAGCCAGAAAAAATAGATGAATGTATTGAAAAGCTAATTAATAGAAATCTATGGGAGGTCTTTACTGTAGATCAGGACGGAGTCGAAGATGCTGCAATTCATGTTCTATTGAATAAATGTGTAGACCAGCAGGCACTAAGTGTATACAAAGGTGTAGTCTCTACAGACTACACAGACATTCATACAATTGATGATATCAAGAGAGTTGAGGAAAAAATTTCTACAAAAGCGATTAATTCTATTGAGTATGGCGAGTTTAAGAAAAACACCGCTGATATTTCAAAAAGATTGTCTGGTGACATGGTAAGATTTCTTGAAGATAGAAAGGATAAAATAGTAAAGCAATCGCTTCTTGGGTTTAAGTGTATTGAAAAATATATGAATAATCCCAACTCCCTTCCTTCTGCTTTCAGGGAATGTATGACATCATGGCACTGGAATGATAAAATTTCTATCACTGATAGAATTGAGAAATCTCTCTCAGATCATGAAGAATTCTTCACAAAAATTAATAAAAAAATAGTACAAGGTAATCGAGTAAAGATTCTGGACCTTGGAAGCGGATTTTGTACTTATTGGCCTATTTTTTGTGAAATAGGGGTTTCAGAAATTACAGGAATAGATCTTTACGATGATAGATCTATTCTAAAGACACGTTCAACTCTAGAAGAATCGGTAATCAAGCTTTGTAATATGTCACTATTAGTTGATAAAATTCTCACTAGCTCACAGGGTAAAAGCGATTTGCAAGTTCAGCGACAAGATCTCAATAATCTTTTTTCATTGATGCACAAACAGTATCGTATCTCATTTGAACTATACTCATCTAATAGTCAATTTTATCGGGATTCAGCTAATTTACTTGTTGATAGATTTACTTCTGATGATTTTTCATATAGGATACTTAAAGGAAATGTTAGAAACATTGGCCTGTCTTTATCTTCTGAGGATTTGAGATCTTTTGATGGAATAATGTGTCTAAATCCTGGATCTGAAAATATTAATCTAGGTACTGGAATTCCAATGGAGATTTTCCAAGCTATTACTAAAAAGTATTTAAAAGATGATGGAGTTACAGCATTTGATAGAAGGTAGAGATGAAAGTTAGTGTTATTATAACCTGCTACAATCTAGAAGAGCATGTAGCAAGAGCAATAAATAGCTGCTTAAATCAAACAATGCCTGAAGGAGACTATGAAGTAATCGTAGTAGATGATATGTCGACTGATCGATCATGGGACATTATTAAGGGATTTGGAAGTCTAGTAGTTCCCGTTAAAATGAATCAGAATTCAGGAGTTTCAGCAGCTTCAAATATGGGAATTAGAGAGGCATCTGGCAAGTATATTGTCAGAGTTGATGGCGACGACTTTATAAATAAAAACTTTATTCTTTCAATGTATGAGGTTTTAAAGTGGAATAATGATATTGGATTTGTCTACTGCGATCACATAGTTGTTAATGAAAATCTTGAAAGAAAGCAGTCATTAAATACGCTCGATATGCTACTTGATCATGGTGCGGGAATAATGTTCAGGAAAAGATATCTTGAGTCTATAGGCTTGTATGATGAGTCTCTTAGGAATAGAGAAGACTATGATCTTATTTTAAGATACATTAAGAATTTTAATGGGTACCATTTAAGGTTACCATACTACAGATACTTTAAGAGATCTGGAAGCTTATCCTCTCTGACAGATGAAAGAGATGAGCTTAAGAGAAAAATAGATGAGGATCAAAATGTCACCGGTTGATAAGTTGTGGAATACAATTACATCAGGTAGTCCATTCTTTATTGCAGAAGCAGGTGTTAACCATCTTGGTTCACTAGAGCTTGGTGAGCTCTTAATAAAAGAGGCTGCAAAAGCTGGTGCCCATGCAATTAAATTTCAGTCATATAAAGCTAAAAATCTTTGCACAAAGAATGCTCCAAGATTTTGGGACTGGGATGGTGAAATAGAAAAAGAAGGATCTCAATTTGACTCATACTCTCATCTAGATTCATTTGGCGAGAAAGAGCACTTAGAGCTAAAGAGGATTTGTGACTCCTATAAGATAGAGTTTATGTCAACTCCCTTTGATGATGAAGCAACAGACTACTTGGACAGAGTTGGAATTAATGCATACAAGATTGCCTCGTGTGATCTAACAAATCATCCGCTTCTAAGAAATGTGGCATCAAAGGGAAAGATAGTTATGCTGTCTACTGGTGCCGGATCTATTAATGAGATCAGGTCAGCAGTCAACGTATTAAAAGAAGGTACTGATAAAATAGTAGTTATGCATTGTAATCTCAAGTATCCAACAGATGATCATGAGATTAATCTAAGGATGATAGATCACCTCAGGGAAGAATTTCCAGATTGTGTAATGGGTCTTTCAGATCATACTATGAATCTTTGGACTCCTGCATTTGCTTACGCTCTTGGTGCAACTGTATTTGAGAAGCACTACACAATAGACAAGACTCTCGGAAAGAGTGCAGATCACTGGCTATCTGTTGATCCAGAAGAGGTTCGTCAAATTATTAAAAATATAGATCTTGCTTCAACTCTTCTGGGATCAAGAGAAAAGAAGTGTACTTTAAGCGAGGAGCGGGCAAGACTTTATGCAAGAAGAAGCATAGTAGCAACTTCAAAAATTAGGGCTGGAGAGATGCTTACTGATAGAAATTTATCATGTAAGCGGCCCGGTACTGGACTTTCTCCAACAATACTTCACAAAATTCTAGGAAGATTTGCTTCTAGAGATATTTCAGATGATCAAATTTTAACAATGGAAGACATAGAATGAACTTAAAAGAACTTACTTTAAACTACTTTAACACTTTTTCCAATAAGGATACAGAGGGTCTACGGGCTTTATTTTCTAATGATGTATATCTGAGAGACTGGGAGATATCTGAATCAGGAATTGAAAATGTAATTAGTGCAAATCAGAAAATATTTGACTCATTTGACACAATAAATGTCATCCCTATTGAAATTTGTCAGACAGGAAATATAACTGCATCTGAAATGGAAATTCATATCAATAAAAGTGAAGTTATAAGAGTTGTTGATGTCATTGAGTTTAATGGAGATGGAAAGATATGTGCTGTCAGAGCTTACAAAGGGTAGCTAATTGTCTTACTTAGGCTTCATACTTCCGATCATGAACTCATATATGGGTGCAAAAAATCTTAGAGTCTTAGAGATCGGACTTGATAAGGGACATTCATGTCTTCCAATTATTCATAACCTTACGATGATGTGTGACGGATTTGAGTATTGCGGAGTCGACGTTAAAATGAACAAAGGATTGACAAATAGTGTTGATCAAATGTTCAATGTAAAATTTAGAAGAGGTACAGAAAAGCCAAATGTAAGCCTGTATGAGGTCAACAGTCTCACGATTCTACCCATGATGGTGAATGAAAATGAGAAATTTGATATTATATTTTTAGATGGTGATCATAATTACTTTACTGTCTCTAATGAGCTACACCACATTAAGAATCTTTGCAATCCATGGACAGTTATAGTATGTGATGATTACTTTGGAAGATACTCTGAAAAAGATCTCTTCTACTCTGAAAGAGAAGAATATGCAAATATTAGGGTAAATGATGACAATATAGCAGAAAAGAACTATCTTGGCGAGTACTCTATATCTGCAACAAAAGCTACACCAAAAATTCAAGTACATGAAGATGGAAAGTTAAAAGAGGGTGTTAAGATTGCTGTTAACGAATTTATAGCTAAAAATCCAAAGTGGAAAGTTAGGGGTTGGGCTAAGACAGAAGAAATGTCAAAGAGATTTTCTGGAGACATGTGGGAGCCAGTCATACTATATGATAGTGACCATGTAGTTGTGACAAGCGATTCAGAAAACATGTTGCAGTATATAAGCAAAGTTTCTAAAGAGAGGTTTATGAATGATTGATATAATTGGAATAGTTGGGCAAGGTTTTGTCGGAGGCGCGCTTAGTGAGGGAATGAAGCACGCATTTAAAATAGAGACATATGATAAATTTGTGGCTGAGAGGTCTACATGTGAATCACTAAAGAGTCTTGTTGAAAAAGTTGAAATCATATTTGTATGTCTGCCGACACCAATGCGGCAAGATGGGTCTTGTGACTTAAGAATTGTAGAAGAAACAGTCTTAGAGATTGATAGCTTTTGCAAAAAAGAAGATAACAAAGTAGCAGTCATTAAGTCAACGATACCGCCCGGAACAACTGAGGGTCTAAATAAAAGGGTTTCAAACATACAGGTCGTATTTAATCCTGAATTTTTAACAGAAGCAAATGCGATAGAGGATTTTAAAAATCAGACTAGAATAATAGTCGGAGGGCCAAGACCAGGATCTTCAGCTGTAAAGAATGTCTTTAGAAAGGCATTTAAGCAGACACCTATTGTAAAGACTGGATCTAATACAGCAGAAATGGTCAAATATTTTACTAATTGCTTTCTTGCTACCAAAGTCATTTTTTCTAATGAGA
>Ga0209756_1003266_pt1 | contig 13277 bp, 6 predicted proteins | sample ETNvirenome_6_85_FD_184071 | JGI IMG/M metagenome (GOLD analysis project Ga0209756, IMG submission 184071) | Marine viral communities from the Pacific Ocean - ETNP_6_85 (SPAdes) (version 3) | ecosystem: Environmental > Aquatic > Marine > Oceanic | place: Pacific Ocean | collected 2013-06-19
ACCAACAGGGGTCCCAGCTGGTGTCATAGGAACATCAGTAAAGGGTCCAGCATTTGTACCAATTACAGTTGCTAATTTCTCTGAATTTTCTAATAAGTTTGGCCCTACAGATGGAGAGAAGTTTGGACCGCTTGCTGTTAATGAATGGCTAAAAAATGCCCAGGCAGCAACTTATGTTCGTGTCTTGGGTATTGGTGATGGAAAGACGAGAGATTCATCAACGGGAAATGTTACAAGAGCCGGCTTCGTTGTTGGTGATAAGCAGGTTCAACAAAATGGAAGTCTTGGTGTAAACCCATGGGCAGTCCCATCAGTTGCTGATAAGACAGAGGCACCTGCAGGTCGAACCCATTTTCTTGGATGTTTCATGTCACAGTCTTTGGGCTGTACAATGTTTACTGATGCAGGAATTATTCCTGTGAGCGGCTCTGCCGGATCAGGCTCTATGCCTATTTTACGAGGCGTTCTAATGGCAGCATCTGGCGTAGTTCCAATGCTTGAAACTCACGCTTCAGCCTCTACTGGCGGTGCTCCAAGTGATCTAACAGTCGCAAATTCATTTGGTCCTACTGGGTCCATAACAGGCTCTGTCCAGGTCAGAAACGGCTTACAAGAATTTGTTATGATTCTAAACGGACTGCATAGCAACGAAAATAGTAATAACTACATTACTGCATCTTTTGATCCTACAGCCAAAAACTATTTTGCGAATGTGTTTAATAAGGATCCACTTAAGACAGAAGAAAAAGGACACCTTCTTTACGCACACTATGATATCTACCCAGCGCGCGCAGTCATTACAGGTGCAGGTGTTCTTAGAAGGTACAATCTATCTCAGTCCTTTACAAACTTCTATGAGGACATTGCATTCCTCACAACTGGAACAGAAGGAAGAAATGAAGGAAATTCAGATAACGGGCTTCCTAATTTTGAAAACTTTCAGGATAGATTTACCTATGCTAAGTCTCCTTTCGTTGTTGCACAGGGTGACATTAACGGATATGACCTTTTTAGATTTCATGCAATTGATGCCGGTGCAGCAGGAAATACTAAGGTCAAGATATCTATAGAGAATCTAAAGAAATCAAATTCAGCAAATAAATTTGGAACTTTTGATGTTATTATTAGAGATTTTTATGATACTGATGATAGCAAGGTTGTTCTGGAGCAGTATAGGGGAATTAGCCTTGATAAGAACTCGGATAGATTTATAGCTAGAGTCATTGGAGATCAGAATGTTTTCTTTGACTTTGATCAAAATGAATCATCGCAGCGACTGGTTGTTGAGGGAAGCTACCCAGTTGTTTCTAATTACGTGAGAGTTGAGATTTCAACTGCATTAGACAATGGATCTGTTGATATGTCTGCCTTGCCTGTTGGATTCAGAGGCCCATATCACCTTGTCACTTCAGGGACAAATATCTTAACTGACCCCTCTAGAGATGATTCTTCACCTGAGACAGGCAGCTTCTTCTTCGCAGATTCAATTAGTAGAACTACTGAGCCCCCAATTCCCTATAGAGAAAATCTAACTATAGGAATTGGAATAAAGAAAAGAGTTGACACTAAGTTCTACTGGGGTGCTCAATTTGAACAAAAAGAAAGTATTACTGAGCCCAATAAGGGATCTAGGTTTAATAAGTCTATGGAGAGCTATGTCAAGCACTTCCCGACTCACAGAAAGGACACGACTAATTTTTCCGTTGGAGACAACCCAGCAGCTGCTGATGCAAATGGAACAGTTTTAGATAGTGATAAGTTTAATAATAACTTCTTCAGCCTTGAAAGAATTAGAGTTAGAACAGGCTCTGTCTATGATGGACTTGCTGACCCAGCTGAGTGGGTTAGCGCTTCTTATATAAGAGTGGGAAGTGTTGCAGTCGACGCTGATAGTTTCTATAGAGCTTGGAAGGCTGATGATCTTAAGGTTCCTGGAAATAGAAAATATTCTAAGTTCACTCTCTTCATGCAGGGCGGATTTGATGGGCTAAATGTATTTGATAAGCAAAAGATGCGCATGTCAGATATTGCTGCAAAGAGAGAGATGGATGATTCAAATCAGGGATTGACAGCCGGACCTACAGTTTCAGCCTATAGAAAGGCGACTGATATCATGGGTGCTAAATCTGATGTCGATATCCAGGTCCTTGCTATTCCCGGCTTAAGAGAGACAGCGATAACAGATTACGCAATTGATGCAGTTGAAAATCGGTTTGATGCAATCTATATCATGGACATTGAAGAGAGAGACAAGCTTAATAATGTTGTTACTTCTTCTGTGGACCAGACAATTAATGTTAGCAATACAATAACAGACTTTAGAAATAGAGCCCTGGATACATCTTTTGCTGCAGCTTATTTTCCTGATGTTATCATGCAAGACCCTGCAACTCAGACAAATGTAACTTGCCCACCCTCAGTTGCTGTTCTCGGCGCCTTTTCACTGAATGATGCTGTTGGCTATCCCTGGTTTGCTCCCGCAGGATTTACCAGAGGTGCTCTATCTGGAGTACAGCGTGCTGCAGTTCATCTCAATAGAGATAATCTAGATAATCTATATGATTCTGATGTCAATCCGATAACAGCATTTCCAGGTACAGGAGTCGTAGTCTGGGGACAGAAGACATTACAGGCTGCTGAGTCTTCACTTGATAGAGTCAATGTAAGAAGGCTTTTAATCGATATTAGAAGATCTGTTAGATCTGTTGCTAATACACTTCTTTTTGAGCCCAATAGACAGGAGACTCTGGATAGATTTACAGCTTTGGTTAATCCAATTCTCCAAAGTGTCCAGGAGCGAAGCGGTGTTGATAGATTTAAGGTTCTAATTGATACAACTACTACAACTCAGGTAGATGTTGAAAATAATACACTTAGAGGAAAAATCTTCTTGCAACCGACAAGAACTGCAGAGTTTATTTCACTTGACTTTGTGGTAACAAATGCCGGCGCAGAAGTATGAATTGGAAGAAAAGTAAAATAACAAGATAGTTATATATGGAAAACATTTTAGGAGAATTAGAAAATGGCTGAAACACTGTCCGTCACAGACATGCTTCCCAATAAATTTGAGCCCAAAAGACAGTTTCGGTGGGTTTTTGCTATCGAGGGAATTGACTCATTTTTAATGAAGACAGCAAACAGACCTCAGATGTCTATTGAATCTCTTGAGATTCCTTTTATAAACTCTAAGAGATATCTCGCAGGTCGCATGACATTCCAGACTATGGGAATCACTCTTCACGATCCAATTGCTCCATCAGGTGCACAACAGGTCATGGAGTGGATTAGAACAACTTACGAATCAGTTTCTGGTAGAGCGGGATACGCAGATTTCTATAAGAGAGATTGTCAGATTAAGCTTTTGGATCCAATTGGAACAGTCGTAGAGCTTTGGGACATTAAGGGCGCATTCATCACTGATGCCAACTTTAACTCACTGACATATGAAAATGATTCTAACCCAGTTGATATCTCTTTAACACTACGATTTGATAACTGCGTCTTGCAGTACTGATCACTAAGAGATCTGAAGACTGTTTCAGCCCGCCTAATGGCGGGCTGATCTGTCTCTAATTTTAGATGATGATATTTACTTCTTTTTAGTGAGAGTTACTATTTAAAGAGACACAGGAGTGTAAGTTGGCTAGTAGAAAAAAGAGAAATGAGATATTCTCTTCAGAATCAGTGAAAGACATGGTTCCAAAGAGCAATGTCATGAAAGATGAATTTGAGTGGGAGGTTCCAGTAGAGGCAGTCCCGCTTCCTTCTGAGGGGAAAATATATTCAAAATCAAACCCACTTCACAGCAAACGCCTTGTTGAAATCAAAGCGATGACAGCTAGAGAAGAGGACATACTTGCCTCAAGAGCTCTGATTCAGCAAGGAACAGTCATTAAGCACTTAATTGAATCTTGTTTAATTGAGCCAGGTGTTGATGTTGACAGTATGATACTCGGAGATAGGAATGCTCTGATGGTTGCAATTAGAATTACTGGGTATGGATCTGCCTACTCAGCTGAGGTCACTTGCCCAGAATGCGGTAAGCGATCTGAGCAGCAATTTAGTCTTGCAGACCTGGCAATAAATCGACTAGATCTAGACCCAGTCACCCCAGGAGCTAATGAATTTTCATTTACTCTTCCGATAACGAAGAAGACAGTTAATTTTAAATTTTTAACTGGTCAAGATGATTATGATATGACCACTGAGGCAAGCCGAAAGAAAAAGATGATGCCTGGAATGCAGCTTGAATCTAGGGTTACATCGAGATTATCAAAGCATATTGTTTCCATTAACGGTGTAACAGATAGAAATAAGATAAACATGTTTGCTAACAACATGCCCGCTCAGGATTCTAGAAGACTAAGAAAACACATTGGAGATCATGAGCCTGGAATTGATATGTCTTCTTGGATGTCTTGCCCTCACTGTGGTGAAGATGCGGAGGTAAATCTGCCCTTAGGGGCCAGCTTTTTTTGGCCTTCGGACTAGATGGAGAGAAGAGTATCTAGAGCAGTGCTTCTTTCTCATAAAAAATCTAGGGATGAGAATTGATGAAATATATAAGCTTCCTATCACTTATCGCCACTGGTTTGTAGACAAGCTAGTTCAAAATATAAAGGAAGCTAACAGCACTTTATCAAGTAGCAGTTCAACTAGAAGCTCCCAGACATTTGAGGTCCCATTTGGAGAAATGAATAAGGGGACAGGTGGATCTTAGTTAACGTAATACTTATTCTGAGAGAGGACATTCTTTATGGGTGAATTTGACGACCAAGCATCGATCGTTGCCGGAATCAGGGGGACGCTTCAGTCAATTAATGAAATTCTTGAGCGACAGCTTCAGATTGTAGGCGCTAACCTTGGAAGTCTAGAAGAACTAGGCGGCGGGCAAGAAGATCTCTTGGCAGCTCTATCTCTTGCCCGCACTGACTCCCGACGAACGAGAGACAGTGTTACAAGTGATCAAAGAGACATGGTGATGGGCTTCGGGGGCATGTCAGCAGCTGCTGTCACTGGTGCCCAGGCAATGTCAGATAAATACGCTGGTCTTATAGAGCAAGTTGACCGAATGTCGAGAAGATATCGCGGTCTATACGATGGAATTCAGAAATATTTCGGCGGTGGCATGGACATCAGTGCTACCGCTGTTGCTACAATGAATGAGCAATCAGCCAGTCTCGTCAACACAACATCATTTATGATTAGAGAGTTTGCCGGAGCAACTACATATCAGATAGGAGAGTTCAATGTTGGCCTCCAGGCGATGTTTGCAAACGAGGCTGAGGCTTTATCATATTTCGAAGGGCTCATACAGCAATCTGTCAATACCTACGCCGCAATTAGAGATACAGCATCTTCATCAGGCCGGGAAATGGTTAGAGAAATGGCAGTTCTTGGAAAAGCCATGGGATATGATGCTGATCAGACCAGTACATTTATTCAGAGGCAGATTTCTTTAACCGGAGAGGCAAATCTTGAGCTGCTTGAGGAAGGTGCGACTGCAGCCGGTGCCCTTGCCAGAGAGTTCCAAATACCCCAGAAGCAGATTTCTCGAGGCATGGAAGAAGTCATTGCTAGCACAGAGCGGTTTGGAAATGTCATGCCTGCAGAGGCAGCTCGTATCTCAACATCTCTGTATATGATAGGCCTGGACTTTAGTGATCTTGAGAGGTCTGTTGGTCAGTTTCAGGGATTTGAGAGTGCTGCATCAGCAGTTGGAAATCTAACATCTGTATTTGGTCTCAACATGGATGCCATGGAAATGATGATGTTGGCCAACGAGGGTCAGGATGAATTTCTTCTCCGAATGCGCTCGAGCTTCCTTGAAGCAGGTGTCAGTGTTGACTCTCTAAATCAGGCTCAGAAACAGCTAATAAGAGATCAGCTTAATCTTTCTTCAGTTGAATCTGTTGAACGCTTACTGGGACCTATGGGCTCAGCCCTAGAAGAGATAGATAGAGCCCGTGCTGCCACAGAATCTGAAGGACCTCGGGGTCTCGATGCTGTTAAGGAAGACATCTTTCTTCTTGCTGAGGCAACAGATGCCAGCACAGATGAAATCGAAGCGTCACTTCAGCGAGCTTTCGGTGCTGGAATGGCTCAAGAGCTAGTTAACTTTGATAGAGCAATTGGGCAGACAGGTCAGGAGATTCGAGCAGCTCTTGGTGGAGAGACGCTGGACATTATAGGCAACGCCACCCAGGCTTTTGAACAACTGATGACTACTGAGCTTGGGCTTCCGGGTGGGACAAGCGTAACAGGTTTTGTCGATGAAATGAGGCGCGGCTTGAATGTGATTAAAGATCTGCTTATTGCAGGCCTTCAGGCACCTGGCGCTCAGATAGGAGATCTTCAGGACTTGCTCTCAGATGCCAGTGGTGCAATGGATGGTGTCCGAGGCTCATCTGCTGAGATGAGAGACGGGATCATCGACGACGCTGGCCTGGCCGGTGGAGCGCTGGAACACCACCTGGGACCTGATTCCGAGACGATGCGGACCGCGTCGCCTACTAAGGCACATCAGCAGTATCTTGACTCTATGTCTCTTCTCGTCGGGGGAAGTACAATCCAGCTAGATAGATTACGTGCTGCTTTTGAAGAGGCTGATAGTGATGGATCAGCAATTAATGAGAATCAGATGGAGTTGTCTCTTCAGAGGGCTGAACATGCCCGGACGCTCGCAGCGGACTATTTTCGAATAGGGAACATCTCTGAGCAAGGCCTTCGTAATATTGGCCTTCTTGGAGAAAATATAACCGATTCTTCAGCTGCGATGACAGAGTTTAATCGAATCCATGGCTTGGGTGAGGCAGAGCAGGCCAAAGCAATCCAAGCCCTTGTTACCACTAGGGCACTTTCTGCTTTTGAGTCACCCGATGCTCGAACTGAAGCAGAGAATCAGGCTGAGGCTCGAAGAACAGGTCGCACCCGAGGAGCCAGTGGAGATCGTGCAATCCAGGTTAATCTTGTTATTAATGGCGAGGCACTTGCATCTGCTCTTCTTGAGCCGGGCACTAATAATCTTTTAAGCTCTCACTACGAAGCCATCCTAAGACCGCAGAATGGCTCCAGAGTTCAAACGACATCAGCATAATGGAATATATCGAATGAAACTAAAGGATAAGATTCTTTCTAGTCAGGCTTTTCTGGAAAGCTTGGACAGCTTAAGCAGTGAAGAAGCAGAGTTTGTCCAGCGCGACGTCTCTGAATTTGCAGAAGGTTTACAGGATTTAATATTTACCCTGAAGTCTAAAGCTAGAACATCAGAAGATTCAAGAAATCTATATCTAGCTCTAGATGAGGTGCTTTCTGCAAGGAGTGAGGATGGCTAGAGAGAAACTAAAGGACTTTCTCACTTCTGGTGGAGTTAGCTCAACTTCTGATCGACTGACATTTACACTGACTGACCAGGACGGCGATGGATTAGTTGGATATAATGATGATCTTGCTGTTGATCCCGGGACCGGATCTCCTCTCCTGGATCTTGACAGCAGGGCTACCGGGCTTCTAGGAGATTTTTTAAAGTTTATTGTTGATGATGCCAAGAATAATTTTAGAATGCAAGGCGGAAATTTTGAAGCTCCTAGTTCGAATAGGGGCGACGCTTTGACACCGGCCGAAGTTCAAGGATCTGAGGAAGTCTTTGTTAGAGCTGGGACGGAGATCGGTAGTGAGTTTGATAGATACTCTAATAGCGGAAAATTTGACGATACATCAAAAACGCTATCTCAGATTATCAATAAGACGGGACCTGATGATCAAAGCTCTCATCGACTTCTTTCTAGTGTTGAGGGGTCAGAAATCGATACAACAGGTAAGACCCTAGTCAATACGCCCGATTCAGGCCAGAGAGATGTTACTGTGGCTGCTCAGCAGATTCTTATGAGATACAATAGATTTAATCCAGAGCCCAATGGAAAAGCATACTCTCAGATTCCGACTCGTGAGTCTGATTTTGAGTCTGGAAGTGGTGTGTCCGGCACTTCAACATCACAGCGTGATTTTGGAAAGTATGATCCAGCTGGTGTCCAGATTGTCATGAATAAGCTTAAGAGTGTCGGTAGCTCTCTTCTTTTAAAGGCAGCTGGATGGGATAGCTCTGTAAATCCTGTAATGAGTGCTGATCCAGATGGTTTTGATTTTGAATCTGCTTCAAACCCTGACCCATCTGATGGATCAAGGGGTGTTAGCTCTGAGTCGCTTAGGCCTAAAAATGCTTCGGGCGCTCCTGAGATGCCTGCTGGAACTTCAACTAGAACAGGAAGGGGAGAGTTTCTAAGTCTTTCTGACTTATCAAACTCTACTCCGTCTTATGGAACAACAACAACATACGGGACACAGTTTAGCTCAGCAAACAGTGCTGTTCTTCGAGCTCAGGCAGTTGGTGCAATTATTGCTATGATGGAAGCATGCCAGATCTTATTTGGAGTTATTGAAGATCTTATTAAAAGTGAAGGAGGCAATGGTAGTCCGATAGCAGACCTTGGGCGTGGCCCTTATTTAATGGGTGAGGCAGATCCTTCATTGACTTCTCGAATGACGTTGCTTAGAAGACTTGTTCTAGTCAAGACAAATCATGACTATGTAGAGTGCGTAACAGCTGGAGTTAAAATATTCTTCTCTGACGGTGCTAAGCTTAGAGGTAGCTCCGATAGTAAAAAGATATCAGACTATCAGCATGTTCAAGAGGCACCCGGGTTTTGGCTATCAGTTGCCCGCACAGTTATAAGGTCTATAAGCACGATTAGATCTGAAATAGACGCTACACTTTCCGATTCATTTGATGCTAGTTCAGTTTCAAATCTAATTCTATCCCTAGGGAAGACTAAGATTATTGGATTTATGAACGTTGCTGCAACAGTTGGGGATTCTATGCTCTCTCTTACCGGAGGCAATCCTGATATCATGAACATAGCAAAGACATCAGGCCCGAGAGATGTTGATTCTTTTCCTAATTCTCCTGCTACACGAATTGCCAAGAGTCGAGCAGGCGACGGGCCCTCTTCTGTTTCTCTTGCCTGGAGGGGTTCCTCCGTTCCTAGCATGTACACACTTCCAACAAATATCATTAATGCAGCAAGTAATCTAGGAACGGTCTTTGCTGGTACCAATCCAGCTAGAGGAATGCTAGCTTCCCGACTTGTTACAAAGACCTATGTAGATCCAAACGCTGAAGGATACAGTGCAAGAATAAGGGGTGATATTGTCGAGAGAATGGAAAACACGCTTGATGCTGAGTATGTTCCGTTTTACTTTCATGATCTCCGGACAAATGAAATAGTTGCATTTCATGCCTTTCTTAAGAATCTTACTGAAAGCTATTCTGCCCAGTATGGAGAGACTACTGGGTATGGTCGAATAGATCCTGTTTTAACTTATAATTCGACCAAGAGATCAATCAATTTAACCTTTGCCATTGCTGCTACATCCAAAGAAGACTTTGATGAGATGTGGTGGAAGATCAATAAGGTTGTTACATTTCTTTACCCGCAGTGGACTGAGGGAATGAGAGTTTCAAATCCTGATGCTGATTCTACGTTTATCGTCCCTTTCAGCCAGGTTTTATCAGCCTCTCCGATGGTAAGATTAAGGGTTGGTGATGTTATCAAGAGCAATTATTCTAAGTTTAATCTTGCTAGGCTTTTTGGAGTAGGAAATACAGATATCAACCCTAAGACATCCGGAATGGACAGCAAGTTTTCTTCTGGCCTGGGATCTGCTAGCAAAGTATTGTCTGCTATTGATGGATTTTTAAATACTATATTTTATCTCAGCTTTGGCAGCCCAGTCTCTATTATCGATGGAACTGGATTTCTTGCATCAGCTGGCCAGGCTCTGCTATCAGAATTTTCAGTTAATGGATTTGCAAATCCAGCAGGAGTTGCTCTCACCCTTAGGGCTCAAACAGACCCAGACACAGTAGTAAATTCAAGTGCAGGAAGTAGCACACTTTCAGGGCAAGTTACTGCTTCAGCCTTGAGTGCCCTTGGAAGTAATACAGATTTATTTGGATATAGGACATTTGGAATCCACTACCTTAAACCCAATCAGAACAAAGGCTATACACTTGTCGATGTCGACTCTCGATCACCGGTAGGGACAAAGTTTTATACGATGAGGCCTGTTAGAGTAATGGTCATTGGTCGAGAAAAAGTAACAGGTATGAAATGGGATAGAGAAAAAGTAGTCCTTGAGAATAAGAGTGATACTAACGCAAACTCATCTTTCCGAGGTCCTGCGAGATCTGGTCAGGCAGCACAGAAAACATATTATAAAGTAATGGTAATTGATCTAAATGCTCCCTCAGACATGTTTGGATCAGTATTTAAAGTAACACACACTGATATAACAGCCAATTATTCAGCTATTTTTGCTACTACAGCAGCTCCTTTGCTCGCAGGGATTGGAGGAACAGTAGACGCTGCTGCCGAAGCTCTTGTAAGAGGTGCAGCATCATCAATTGGCATTCCAACAGATCAGATAAACTTTTTTCAGACAGATACAGAAAAGTTTATGAGCTCTGAAAACAATGCTATTGTTAGAGCGTTTGAATCTACGAGAGGTCGAGGACTACCTGGGTTTGTTAGAAGTTTACAGCTTAATTGGCTTCAAGGAACATGGGAAACAGACTGGAATTCTAGGGCACCGAAGTATGCTGAGCTTACACTTCAGTTTGATGTTGTTCATGACATTCCGCCAGGTATTGACTACAGCGGATACAATAGGGCACCTAATTATAACGTTGGAGATATTATGAGATCTGTCTCAGGAGATCCATATAATGATAACGGAGAAGCATCAGAAGATACGTGGACATCTGCTGGAACAGCAGTGTTCAGATCTGCTCGAGAAACTGATAATTGAGGTATATAGGGTATGTCAACAAGCAGATATGAATTTACACGTCGCGTCCAAGGCGGGCGCGGTATCGGGACTATTAAGGGATTAAGAAAAATATATTTTGGGGTTATGCAGGGAAATATACCTAGCAGGTCTATGACACTTAAAGAGGCCCAGAGGCTTGATCATATCGCAGGTCGAGCCTATGGAGACTCTAGCTTGTGGTGGGTCATTGCTGCTGCATCTGGAATAGGTTGGGGACTACAGGTCCCGCCCGGCACAATTCTTAAAATTCCAATTGATTTATCAAAAGTATATAGTTTAATTAGATGAGGATTTGAGATTGTCAAAGCGCTATAGTTCTACAAGCTTACATCAGGCAGCACTTAGTGAGCTTAGAGAGTATTTTGGATTTATATCTAACTCTGATCTAATAAGTCTTGCAACTTCTATACATGCTGCTGAGGGATCTACAGATGTCTCTCAGGCTCAACAGGGATTTGTTTCTAATCTTTCTGGGCAAGGGGATACAGCTATGCAAGCTGGATTTGTAGACGAAACTCAGGCTGTTATGAGCATCTTGCTTGATGTGACAGAGGGAGCTTATTTTACATATGCTTTTACTACTCAGACAGAGATAAAGCAGCAACTGGCAGACATCCCACAAAGTTTAGAGTCAGGTGACTTTACAGCAATTATGGACTATGTTCAGATCGTCCATGAGGGTCGAGGAACTGTAGATAATGATTTTGTTGCAGTAGATAGCTATGTTTCCGGAAGTAGTCAGATTTATCAAGGAATGAATAGAGTTGTTGCACCGGCAAAGGCTATCGGCCCAGCTGAATTTCAGCTATGTTCAAAAGAAGAGGTTGGCATAAATCTTGAAGAATTTGCGATGCCAGACAAGATTAAAAGACCCTCTCTGTCTTCTTATGTCTTTCCTAGTATGAGAATTGGTCCCCAGACTAGAGATGCAGATGCCGTTGCCATCTTTGCTAATTCAATTCCCAATGTTGAGCTTAATAGATGTGTTCCTTTCATTAATATGATATTTTATACTGACCTCCCTGGCGAAAATGTTCAGGCAGATAAAAATGGTCAAATGGGAATTTTAAGATTTTTAGGTGCTGTAGATCACGGTTCTTCTCCTACTGAGTCTGATATCACTGGTCTGGCAAATGTTACGCCTGATATTGTCTTTTCTCAAGTTGAAGGAGGCGATCTTTCTAGCCAGATTTTATCAGATGCAGGAGTAGATACTAGCGATCAGGTAAGAGTTGGATTTGCTGGCATGGAGATGTTTACATCTCCTATGACGCTTGCTAATGCTGATATTAATTCTAGCGGATATGTCTCATCACATTATGGAAATAAGGAAATTTTAGATCCAATTAGGCCTCTTTTGACTCTTGATTCTCTATCAGTTAACATAGATGGTACAGGCCACGCCGCACTTGCCTCTAAGACGGGTAGAGTTACTATGAAATTACATGATAGGTCTAGAATGTCTGATATAGCTCCGATGATATCATCAGACAGATATGCTAATACACATGTGATTATTGAATATGGGTGGTCTCATCCAGAAGGTGGATTTGATAGCAGTAATGCTTATGGAAAATTTATAAACAGCCTTAGACTTAAAGATGTATTTAATATAAATTACACCGAGATGACGCTTAATAATACAGGTGAAGTTGATATTAATATGAGACTATCAAATCTAGGAACCTTTGCTGCTACAACAGCACCAATTGTAGCAGGTAGATTTATACCTCTTTCTATTGCCAAGCCCTTGATTGACAGGTATATAACGAGTGTAATTAATGCTAACTCTGAGACTGAAAGTGGTGCAGTTCTCTCTGAAGTTAGAAATAAGTTTGAGGTAGGTGTTGGAGACGGCTCTCAGACAGCATCAGTTGTTAGAAGGTCGATCGTTTCAGAAATAGTCGATATTGCCAAGAGGGGAGATCTGTCTGCTCTTTCTGATGCCATAATTAGCCTTGTAGGAGAGGATGGTGAGGGAGGCGAGCTAGCAGAGGCTCCTGAGTCAGCTGCATCTGAGATCGGATTTAAGCTCAAGGCCCTTGAGAGGGGAATAGGGGGAGATATAGATGTATTCTTTAATGATGAATTATTTCAGAAAATTGTTAGATTTACGTCTTCTGGTGCAGACAATCAGTCAGAATTTAGAAATCCTGAGCACTATGTTTCTCTTGGTAGGGTTGTCTGTAGCTTTATAGGCTATCCAATAGCTTCTTGTATGTCATTTGAAGAGGTCCAGGTTATGTTTTATGGGTTTAATTCACAAGCCGGAGCTATGAGACCTTATAGTACATGCAACTTTCCAATTAAGCTTGTTACTCTTAAAGACCGTATTGAAAATATGGCATTTGGATCTGATGGAGGTGACCTAGCAAGAATGCCCTCAA
>Ga0209756_1003268_pt1 | contig 13266 bp, 17 predicted proteins | sample ETNvirenome_6_85_FD_184071 | JGI IMG/M metagenome (GOLD analysis project Ga0209756, IMG submission 184071) | Marine viral communities from the Pacific Ocean - ETNP_6_85 (SPAdes) (version 3) | ecosystem: Environmental > Aquatic > Marine > Oceanic | place: Pacific Ocean | collected 2013-06-19
CACCTACTGCTATAGTTACTATAGCTAAACCAGTATCAATACTTCTATTACCAGTAGCACACATAGTCTAACCTATGTTCAAACCAGTAGGACCACCAGAAGTTCTAAACTGTGTTTTACCTCTACGTCTTCCTTTACTCCTACCCTTAGCTTTAGCTTCACCAGTTTTCTTAGTAGAGACTTCAGCAATTGGAGCCGGAGGACTTGGAGGTGGAGGTGGGGGAGGTGGAGGTGGAGGGGGTGGTGGTGGTGATCCTCCACACATAAGTATTGTTGATAGTAACCCTAGCATCCCCTGATCCTCCTATTTTTTATTTCATATTAACAGTTACCTGATGGTCTCCACCAGTTACTGCCTTCCTATTAAGTTCTTTCTGTCTATCAGTGAGCCAGTCTACTACATCTACTTGACCTAGTACACGTTGAGCACCACTCCAACTATCTATATTCATTACTCTTACTATACTAAAAGTAGCTCTTAGTTCTTTAAGTAAATCATCTGAAATAATCATCGTATAAAAACGCCTTCTTTAGGTACTATCGTTTGTAATATGTTTATTACTTTACTGGACAAACACCTGACACACACTCATCATCATCTAATTCATGGTGCCCAGTAGTCTCCTGCCAGTTAACTTCAGTTAAGCTCTCAGTATACTCTATATACTCCTGTTCAGTCACTACTTCTTGTGGGAGGTAGGCGTATCCTGCTGTTTCTTTGGCAGTAATACGAGGAAGAAAGCTAACCCCAACATAGTAATTCCAATTATTGAGGAGCCAAGTGATAATAAGTGGTACTTCAGGCTCTTCATAAGAAACTGTAATCGAGCAGTTCTGTTCAACGTAAGAATCCATGAGAAGTTTATACCTCTCAAGTTGTTCAATAGCTGTTTCGTCATTAACATAAATACCCTCCTCATTTACATTGAACCTAATTTGATCCCAAGCGACAGGAAAAGTAACAATGACATTATGACAATCAATCGGATTAGGTACAACTCTATACCCTGCCTCCCTTAATTTAGGAACCATAGGGTCATTCACACTAAAGTTCACATTATTAAATATATATTTACCTGCTGGTTTATGGCAGCCCTCTGTAGTATCCATGATTTTACTGAGCGTACCGCTAGGTTTAATGGTGGTGACATTCTTAGGACGCTGGGTTCCTAACTCATCAGCCATAGAGTATGCTCCATGTATAGCTATATTACGGTATCGCTTGAAGTCATACTGTGATAGGTCTTCCCTCGTAGCAATCCCTGTGAGTCCAACTCCACATAACCTGAGATACTCATTGTTCTCATGCCATGTTCTTTGCAGAATTCCATCATCAAGATTGACAAGAGTTTGACGATAGTTTGCTCTGGCAAGGATATACATAGCTCTCTCAAGTCCTCCACTGTCATCTCTAAATTTGCTGAGGTCCAATTCGGAGAGGTTACAGAACGATTTGTTTCCCAACAAAATTTCTGCACAGGGATTGACTCCACTAAACCAAGGAGCTCTTCTCCTAGCTTCTTCTCCGTTGATGATTCCTGGCTCTGACCCTCCTGATTCTTTGATAATCTCAAAGAACTTTGTGAGGTTTTCATGGTTAGGTTTCCTCCAGAATACTACAGAATTATTAGATTGTGACCTTTGTGGGTTAAGCTCTAAGTTATCTTTAGCTCTAGCGAACTGCTCCCACTCAGGATTATCATAATACATTAGGGCTATCTCAGCAGAGCGTCTGCTACTAAGGACAGTACCTAACCAATTCATAACATCTAATATATCTATCCGTGATAATAGTTGTCCGCTTTTCTTATTGAGTATGTGAATGATTGAGGTGAAGGCTTTAGATATAGGTTTGTCTCCTGAGCTGATCCACCCATAACCACTGAGACGCTGTCCTGCTGGTCTGAGTTGTGTGAGGTCGAGTACGAACTTTGAAGCTTTCCCTTTATAAGCCAAAAGCTTACCGATACTTTTAGCCCAGGCTTCAGCGGAGTCTCCAATAACAAGTGTCCAAGTCCTGGTATTGGCATCGAAAGACTCTCTGTTTCCTTCATGTCCTCCTTTCTTTGTACGTTTAGACCGCAGGATTTCGATTTCTGGAATAGGTTGCGTGAATCCTGAGAGAGTTCCGACAACTGGTGTGAATCCAACTCCACATCCTTGTAACAATAGCCACAACGCATCAACGACATCATGTATGGTCTCCACTTTAAGATGAGCACAATTGAACTGACTAGCCTCACGCTTCTTAGCTATGTCAGTCCCTCCTAACCAAAGTGTCCTACCTGAAACACAAACCTTACGGTCCAACATGAGTTGTCTGAGTTCAGCCAGTTCTCCTGAATCTATGTAGTGAGGTACTATAGATTCATCTGCTCTCAACCACAGCCACTTCTGGTGTTCAATAACTCTATCTACAGTCTGTTCCCAAGTCTCAAAGATGCCCCCTTCTTCATCTAAAGGTCTGTTGTAGGTACGTCTAGTTATAATCTCTGCTCGAACTGATGTCATCTATTAATCCTTCCATTGTAGGAGGTTTGTAGTTATCACCTTTAACAATCTTACCTACACTGTCTTTAGTGAAGGGTGTTTTAGACATATTACTTTCATGTACCCTATTAAAAGCCTCTTCTAAATCCCATCCAAATGATATCGCCTGTCCATACACAACGTATAGAACATCGCATAGTTCTTTAAGATAATTTTCCAACGCAATCTTCTTTTCTTCATCACTTTCCGCTGACTGGACATTGAAAGCCTCCTGAAAAAGTTCTTTAAATTCTTCTCCAATTAACTTAACCCTAAAATTAAATAGGTCTGCAGTATATTTCTCATTAACTGCCAGCTTACTTTTATCGTGAAACTCTTCAACTCTTTTCATTATAATAATGCTCCTTCATCATTTCAATACATTTAATAGCTTTGTTAAGGTCTTCTACACCGTTCTTATCTTGATGCCTAACCACATACTTAACCACACTTCCTACATCCATACCTAGTTGGTTCTTGATAATGAAAGTCCAGGGATCAATCTCATACTTAGCATAATATGTTGGACGTATAGAAGTATTGCCGCCTTTCCACTGGTCATTAAGTTTATCTTTATTCTTTTTCATTCCTTCCCTCACTACATAAAAGGTTTCATTAGGAAGATCATCTAACTTACTACAAAAAACTTTATGATCTGAAGGTGTTTCTATCCTGCTTTGACATTCTCTACATATGGTGTGCTTGATCTCTTTGGTTCCCATAGTCTCACGTCCTTTTTAAAGTAATTATAATCTTCATGTCTTAGAATACGAGCAACCCTAGCTTGTACCAAAGCTACTTCTTCAGTAAGACCTGCTTTCAAGTAGGCTCCCAAAACTCTATTCCAATAAGACTCCTCTGAGACACAGCCTAGTAATAAATTAGAAGCCTTTACTGGTCCTATACCTGGACATCCTTTATAATTATCTACAGCATCTCCTGTAAGAACTTGGATATAAAAATTATAGTCTGCTTCCGCTTTACTTACAGTAACCAGAGTATCTTTGTCTAAGTTATAATGACTACAAGGAATAGTCAACATATCTTTATCAATACTGAGAATAATCTTCTCTTTATTTGATTCATCAGGGGTAGTAGCTATTATACCCAAGACATCATCAGCTTCCAGACCTTCCATTATTCTACAGTTATAGTTATCTAGAGCATACTGGAGGAGATGTTTGTATCCTAGAGGCTTCCTCTTACTTTTTCGGTTTTCCTTATAAGACGGTAAAATTTTTCGCCTAAAATTATTCTTATCACTAGCACATAGTATCATCTCTTTTGTATCTAGCTTAGACAAATAGTGATGCAATGAAGCATCTAGCTGTACTTCCAGTTCTTTTTTACTAACACTTAATGTTATTACATCATCATCCCAATGGGTTTCATCCTGACAAGCCCAACAAATTCTGTAAATAATTATGTCCAAGTCTATTAATAGAATCGAAGTACCCATACATATCTCCTAATTTTTTATGTTCTTTATAATGGCAAATCTCACATAAATATATACACTTTAAAGACTCTCTAATCTTTTTCTCTAAGCCTGTCTGAGTGCTCCCTACATCAAACTTTTTATCAGCAGGGTCCGTGTGGTGAAAGTGTAAAGATCTTGTATCATCTACCAGACCACACGCCTCACAGGTAAACTCTCTCAACCAGCACACAATAAAATTACTAGTCTGTTGAATCTGTTTAATCGCTTCTTTAGCTTTTAAATGTCTATCATGGGGGTTCTGTTTTCCTATATATTTCTGGAGTCTAATACACATTACTACTAACTGATCCACAGTTTTAATGCGTTGCGCTCCAATTAGATCCTGTCTGATAACTTCCAGTAATTTTGCATCCGAACTCAAAGTATCTTCCGGCTCTTTCCAAAGAGAGAGTTGCTTGTGGGCCAACGTATCTGACATACTTCTCCTTTGTTTCTATTTGAAACTCATCGTGAATGTTAGCTACGAACTCATAGTCAACTACAGGTACTAATCCTAGAAAAGTAAGTCTTTCGTCTAACAAGACCAAAGCTTTCTTCATAAGTACGGCTCCTGCTGACTGGAGGAGCGTGTTGAGAGCAGAGTGCTCAGAACGGACGTAGAGTTTCCTGCCGTCAATACCAATGAGATGCCCACGTCTTCTATATACCTGCTTAACCCTGGAGGTAAGTTCCATAAGACCGCTGACTCCAGATAGGAACTTATCTCTTGCTTTTCTGCCTCTTTTAACTCCTCCTCCAAGAATGTTACCAAGTTTAGTATCTCCTGCTCCGTAAATGAACGCATAGAAAAAAGTTTTTGCAGTATCTCTTGAAGTGATTCCAAGAGCATCTCTATTGAGGGAGTGAATGTCAGTTCCTTGTTCTTTAGTTCCATTGACTGCTGCTTCAGCATATAATCCTCCATCATATTTTTTAAGATAACCTGCTAAACACCTGAGCTCCAAACCATCAGCATCACAACCAACCAGTATATTGTTTTCACCAACTCTAAAGAGACTACGACACTCAGGACCATATTTACTGTAGGATGCAGGGACTTGTGCAACATTAGGATAGCTGTGAGTACAACGACCAGTGACTGCACCATTAGTATTGACCCTACCATGAATTCTACCGTTACGTTCCAGTTTAAGCCAAGCATTATCACCTTCCGCTAACTGTGAGATTCGTTTCTGGATTGTAAAATGTTCTTCAAGAATTCCTGTATTAGGTAAGTGTAAGTTTCTTAAAACAGATTCATCAATTTTAGGTTTACCATTGGGAGTAAATTCTTTAGGAGTCCAACCGTAGAGGCTTTGGAGCCTGTTTGAGATATGATCTCTGCTGTTTGGATTAAATTCTGTGAGTTTGATCTTAGTAAGCTCTTTTCCAACTGTATAGCCTCGTTTAGAGTCAGTTCTCTTTGGTATAAAGCTTCCTGAACTCTCATACCAAGGCTTGAACGCACTCCTAAGTTTCTTACTAAGCTCTTCTTTACGTTTAAGTAGGCGTACATATAACTCTTGTCCTTTCTTAATATCAAAGCCAAAGCCATATTCTTCCTGTCTTTGAATGACCTTAGCAAAAGCCATTTCTAAATCTACAGCTTCCTTAGAGTAATCTTCTAGTTCTAAGTGTTCAAACAACATGGAAGTAATAGAAACATCTATCATACAGTAGTCTGCCATATCTTCAGTGAACTTCTGCCAGTCTGTTTGTTCATGGTAGTCTCCCTTCTTCATGCCTAAACGATAACCCCAAGCTTTTAATGAATGTGAACCACATAGCTTAGGTTCTAACTTCTTAGATTGAAAATCATGTTCTTTAAGGTTAGTATAGATCAACCTAGAGTAAACCAGGGTATCTATTATTTTAGTCTTAGGTCTAGGGGTCCATCCCAATACTTTTTTAAGAACAGGAAGATCATACCCTATGATATTATGTCCTATTAAAGACTCTGCTTCAGTCATATAAGTAAGGCACTCCTCCAGACTATCGTATCCTGCAGCATTAGCAAACAGTTGACCAGAATTAGTACCCACTGGAGTCATGCCAATACAATGAACTTTAGTTACGTCCTGAAGTAAGCCATCAGTCTCACTATCAAAGATCAGATTCATATATATCCTCCAGTTTAGAAACTCTCCTGTCCAAATTGTCCAGCCGATTCCACTGTGCTTCCACACTCTTGGAGCCTTCCTGTTGTTTCATCATAGTAGAGTGAGCAAGCAACGCCTGTTTTTGCTCCTTTATACCTTGCCTTGAGGACTCTAACGCTTGTCTCAGAGTTTGATTGTTGGTCTCGTTCAAGTCCAATGACAAAATCTGATAATTGAGCGATACTTCCGCTTCCTCTAAGGTCGCTAAGAGTGACTTGTTTCCCATCTTCATGTCCCTTTCCTTGCAACGGCCTCTTCAAATGAGAGACAATGAACATACCTATATTTAACTCTTCCACCAGGGATCTAAGATTAGTCATAGTATTATCTATGAGTCTTCTTTCGTCTCCTCCTTCAACCCCCGATACCATAATAGAGATGTGATCAAGGATAATCCAACGAACACCACAGGTATGAGAGAGATAACGAATACGATTAGTAAGTACTTCTCCATTTAAACTCCCAAAATGATCATAGAGAAATAAGCGTCCACTGGAAAAAACTCTTTCCCATACTTCTCTAAAATATTTTTTATCTAAATTTTCCTTTAAATGTAGCATCTCACTTGCTTCAATAGACATGAAATCTACTGCAGCCTGTCGAACACTTTCCTCCAAGGCAATATAACCAACCGTTTCCCCTTTTGATAGGAAGTAGGAAGCAATCTCTTTGACCGCTGTCGATTTTCCAGCACCTGTGCCAGCACAAAACGTAACAATTTCTCCTCTTCTTGCACCCAACGTGTATTCATTTAAACCTCTCCAAGGATATTCATGGTCACTAGCAGTCATAGGAGTATTTACTAACTCCCAAGTATCTTCACCTGCCACGATACCATCAGGTCTGTAAATCTTAGCTCTCCAGATAGCATCTACAATTACTGATGCGCCTTCTTTTACCAAAGTTTCATTAACATCTTTATGTGGTAATACGGCTATCTTACATCTACCTGGTGGAAAGAGCTCTGCTGCAGAGGTTGAGGCTGATCGTCCTGCACTATCCATATCAAACATCAGGATAGTCTCATCAAAGTTTTCTAACAGCCACTCAAGGTCTTTACCGATAGTTTTAATAGCTGACCCTACACCATTAGGAATAGAGACTACGGGCCACTTACAGTTCTGAGCTTCTGATACTGAGAGGCAGTCTATTTCTCCTTCTGTAATTACTATCTTCTTACCCTTACCCCACATATGCTTACCCCAAAGACTCGTACAATCACCTAGAGTCCTGAAGTCTTTACCCTTCAGTCTTATCTTTTGTCCTACTACTCTTCCTTCTTCAATGAAGGACGCAATGTGACAATGTCCTCCTTGATATTCTCCAATTGAGTAGGAGTGTTTTCTACAGGTTTCTTCATTAATTTTTCTTTTAGTAAGCTGTAGAAACTCTCCTCTGAGTGGAGTATATTGTTTATTGGAAGGTTCATTGGGCGAAACCACAACCACATTATTAGTACCATGCTCATAACGACCACAGTCAAGACCAAAACAAAACGCATGTCCATCATCATACCTCTTTAAGTTATCTTTAGAACCACAGGAGGGACAAGGCTCAGTCCCTACACATTTCGAGGATCCACGATTCTGGTATCCTTGATCTGCTGTAGTTGAATCCATGTTTGATACACCAGTCTGCATAAGTTGTCTTAGCTCCCTTATATAATTTCTGATTTGGGTTAGTAAAGACAAACCTTATATCAAGTTCAGGGTGCTGCTCCCTAACCAAGAGATGTTTTGCTCTATCCTTGGCTAAGAAGCGTCCCTTAGTTTCGATATAAATACTACCGATCTTAAAGTCTGGAGTATAGGTATGTGGCTTACCAATATAGGGAATTTTATCAGGTTCAAACTCCCATTTTACTTTGAGAGAATCTAGCTGGTTTCCTATACGTTCCTCTAAGCCACTCCTATATCCATGCCTTTTTCCACGCCGCATCTGGTTACTAGAAATCTTCATCATCCTCTAATTCTTCACCATCACTACCATTACTATCATTACTGCTACTTACAAAGCTACCTTTAGGTTCATTAGACCAGTCATCCGTCTCTCCTGAGCTTTGATATTCAACCAAGTCTAGTATACGAACACCTTTCATTCTAAAGGTAACTCCACCTTCTCCCTGGTCATAAGGAATAGCTTCATAGCTTACTTGAATCTTACTACCACCACCTATCTTAACGTCAGTAACACGAGTACCTTCTGCATCATATAGAATTGGAGCTTGTTCCCAACTATCACCTTTCTTAGTCTTAACTTTAGCTTTCAACTTAAACCTAACTGAGTATTTACCTGTCTTCTTCTTATCTCCATTCTCATCTTTAATATACTCAGGACCAACTGGAGAACGTCTACCACCGTTGCCTACTTCTTTGACAACATCCTGTAACTTTTGTGCATCCTTCTTATCCAAGATGAGGTTTACTTGGTATACCCCATCAGCGTCATACCTAGTATCAGGCTGGTTCAACCAGGGGTATGCTGCAATTCCTACAGGTGATTTGAATTTCTTAATATCCATAATCTAAAGCTCTCCTATAATAAATTTTTCGGCTCCACCAAACTCAGGAACCTTAGTCCTTTTTGCTTCTACTCTCATGTTATTGGCTATCTGCATTACTTCTTGAATACCATATTGGCCCTCCAGTTTGTTTTTAAAGAGACAACTAAATAGTCCTACTATTATGGCTTGTTTCTCTGCTTTAGGTCTATTATCCAAGACCTCTACAGCTCTCATCATGCCTTCACTAACTTGCAGTAAGTTTGAGTTAGCTAAAAAAGTACTCACTGTGTTCTACCTCCTCTATTTTGAGTTTTCCGTATTTTGGAAGTGCCGGAAGTTCCGTGTCTGTAAGCTTTTGACACTCGTCTCTGAAATCTTTAAGAACATCTTCTGAATATATCTGGATAAACTCACGTCTAATAACTGAAGATAACGCTTCCATGTCAGAAGCATGAGTACCAAACGAGTCATGCACCACAGCGAAACTCTGTATATCATAATCTTCCCTGGCTCCTATGATGGTACGCATTAAATGACAGGCATCATATGAGTGAATGAAGTTTGGAGCTATACCGTTAGACTGTCTCTGTTTGTTCATTCTTTCTACATCTTCAGGTCCAGCAGCATACAAGGAAGCCATGCGCCCGTTTATAACAGTCTTTACCTCCCTGACTACAGACTTCAGATACTTTTGCTTAACAAGGAAACCTGTAGGTAAATGCCAGTATATTGCCTTGTCTTCTTTAGCTAATATCTGAGCTACAGCCTGTAGCCAGGCCATTCCCTCTCTTGCTGAATAAATTACTGAACCAATAGAATCCCAAACAGTAGACGCTAGGCATTTGGCATGGGGCCAAAGGTCTACAGCATTGGTAATATTATCACCTAAAGGAGTCCCTTTGTCAAGCTGTTTTTTAATTTCTTCATAAATTTGATTCCTCATTCCATACTTTGTAGCTCCATAAGGCGTGGTCATTACAGGACGCTTAACCATAGTCCTACTTATATCATCTCCCCACAGCTCTGAGTGCTCTACATTCTCAGCTATTCGCCTACACGCCTCTTGCCTAACAATATCGTAGATGTCTGCTGGAACATCATTAGGCAAGAGATTTACGTTTCTACCACCCTCTTGATCCCTGAGCATTCCAGCAAAGTGTTGCAAGCCGTTACAGCTCCCATCTACCGTCACAGGAATAGAGGACATAAAATCTGGACTACCATCAGCCTTATACCATTCTATACAGGCTCTTAAAAACTGCCAAGGTTTATCAGCTTCCATCCACCACTTATTATCCAGTGGCTCCTTAGCGCATCTATATATATCCTCTTTGTGGCTGTTAGTCCACTCTAGTCTATCCTCCAGGGATACCTTATCTTCACCCCAACAGTTAGCTATATGGACTCCTAACCATGCCAATCCACTTTGTCCAAGAGCTTTCTTTTCTGAAAACTCAAGTAAGCCTCTTGCACTATCTTCCCCCTGAGGGTTGAGGAATGCAGTGCTTGCATATAGTCTTCCTCTGAAGTCAATAGTGTGTGGAAAATAGATTCTCTTTTCGTTCTTGAACTTTCTTGACATCCACATGAGGTGTGAGAACTGTATTCTTTTGGTTTTCCTTCTGGCGTTCTCTTGGTACATATGCGTTGCTTCTCTCTTCCATTCAATAATTTCATCCTTAGTGCCTAATTTAGGGTATGGTCTAGGCATACTCCTTTCTTCAAATTCAGGAATCACAATACACGATGCTCCTGAAGTAAATAAATGGTCCATAGTATTGAATACTTGCTTGTTTACACGCCATGCAGTCTCCTGGACTATATTCACAGCATTATATACAGGCTTCATTTCATTCTTCATGGCATTCAGTTGGTCTTTATATGCCGTATCAAATGATTTTACTAGGTGTATTGAGGTGTAGGTGTAGTAACCTCCTGAATATATAGAGGTCCACTTTCTAGGAGGTATCAACATAGGCATTTTAACAGGTGATAACAGCTCACATACTGAGTTCTTCTTATCAATCCAAGCTAGAGATTCCTTGGATGCTGCCATCCAGTATTGAGTTTTATACTTTTGTCCATCTACATTAATCCTGTCTATGTTAAACAGTTTAGTAGTTTCTGCCACTATCTCACATAACATAGTGCCTAGCCGGAGTTTAAGTGTAGAAGGCCAGTTATCCCACTCTAAGCCACTCTTATTACTTGAGTGGACCAGAGTTCTTTTCTGTTTTCTATAGTTGGTAGTACGTTTTGACAGGTCTCTGGTTACTACACCGAATAAGGCAGGGTTATTCTTCTCAAAGAATCTGAACCTAGCTTCATCTTCTATGAAATTGCCTATCTCTTGGGATACTTTAACTAATTTAACAGGTGTGCTAAGGTGATTAACACAACCCTTTAGGGCCAGGAAGGCTGTAACATCAGACTTTAGGTCCAGTAATAGTTTAACTGCGTGTGTATCGTAGGGTACAGGAGTCCCACTATAGTATAACTGTTTAACTTCATCCAGCCTTTTAGAGACTCTATTGATACCCTTCCTGATAAATTGTATACCAGCAGGAGTAGTAGCTTCATGTTTACCCTTCTTAGCTTTCCGATTTTCCTCTCTGTACCTCTTTTTACCAAGGTCCACCATTTCTTTTTCGAGTAGCTTTTGCTTATTTAACACTTATAACACTCCTATAAATTTCTCGTGAGTACATACAAGTGAATATGAAGTCTCCTATCAGGAACCCATATTGACTTGTGTATAACCACCAGCTAATGAAGCATAGGTTACAGGTAATCCCCTGGTACAAGGCGAACTTAGTCTGCCTATTGATACATCTAACAGACCAAGCAGCCCATACCGTAAGTGAGAACTCTATAGCGTATGTTACCACATTACTCCTGATACTTCATGCAACCAGGCGAAATGTACTTTCATATAGAGATCTGGATGTATATAAGAACCTGTAGTTTCTTTTAACCATGAAAACATCATTTGTGCTCACCTCCTTTATGTATAAATTGATGTTGTTATTGCCCAATCTTTTTCTTCTTTTGATACAAATTCCTGATTCCATTGGGTATGGCAGTCATAGCAAATTAAATATTCAAGTGTATATTTCCCATCTATGACTTTTTCTGTACAGTCAATGGCTGCCGTTTTAGTAGTAGCGTTGCAGTTAGGGCATTGGTCCTTTTTTATTTGTTGTTGTCCCAAGTCATACCATTCCATTGATTTTTTCATCTCATTTCACCTTTTATTGTTATACCATGATAGCCACAACTCTTTATAAAATTTGGATGGTTAATATCGAGTACTAAGTAGCACTCCTGCATCCACTCTGAGTCTTCTAACAGCAACCTTTGACCCACAGTAGGTGTAGTAGTATCACATGGTACAGGTACAGCACTATAGCTAACTGTAATGCAACTGTTATGATGCTGAACTTGTACTTGAGATGGTACTTGATTGATAGTCCAAGAGTCATGTGAGTCAAATAATGGTACTGTTAATAGTATTGATATTAGTATTTCATTCATGTTTTTATACTACTCTTTTTATTTGATTTGTCAAGGTATTTGTCTTTACTGATAACCTTAACTGGATATATACGGTTAGCTGTAGATACTCCAGGATCAAACTTTTCTGTAGGTGAAGTAAGACTCTTATAGACTCCTTCTTTTTTAATCATAATAGTTTTATCTTGATCTAAAATTAGTCCTGTGTAGTACTTATGTTTCTTTTTCATTAGTTTTCTCCGAATGTGAGTTATTGGTAATACTATAGCTATAGGTAGCTATAGCTTACTAATAGTTAGCTATAGCTTACTCTTAGTATAACAACCCATACCAACCATATAGACATACATATAGCTACTAATATAAGTACTATTAGTTTATATAGCTAGATATAGCTCACTATGAGTTACCTATAGGTAGCTATAGCTATTACTATTAGTACCTAGCAAATCTATTTATCCCTTTGGAATAGGCAATTTATAAGTTTTGTGTAAAGTGTTACTTTAAGTTTTAGTGATATATAGCCTTACCCAAGAGGCAAATTTGAGTGGAATGTGGCTATCGAAAATCCTGGCAGACCTACCATTAGTCACTTTTAGTGACCATTTAGCTCTTTCACCTGAGCCCCTGAGTCTAATCTTAAACCCTTTGCTTCTCATACGTTTTATGTAAGCTTTGGTTAAGTCTGTGTAAGGTAACTTGAAGTCATAATTGTACTCTTTTGGTAGTATTACAGTTTTCATGGGTTTACTCCTTTCTATTAAGTAATAGTTTAGCTAATAGTTTACTATCTTCCTTTTCCTGTTTCAATTCAGCTCTTAATTTATGGTTTTCCTGAAAAAGTTTATAGATATATTCCTGTTTTTCTTTAGTTGTAGAAGTATAAAAATTGAAGAACTCTCTTGGTGCATGTTTTCTAAATACTTCTAATAGTTTTTCAACAGTCATTTTCTTACTCCTATTTTATTATTGCATTGCTGAGAATTGTTCATATAGCTTTTTACCTTCAGGACCAATAGTCTTTATGAGTGCCTCTATCTTGTTTTGAGACGCTTTACCTTTTTCATAAGCCCTATGGTCAT
>Ga0209756_1003269_pt1 | contig 13258 bp, 11 predicted proteins | sample ETNvirenome_6_85_FD_184071 | JGI IMG/M metagenome (GOLD analysis project Ga0209756, IMG submission 184071) | Marine viral communities from the Pacific Ocean - ETNP_6_85 (SPAdes) (version 3) | ecosystem: Environmental > Aquatic > Marine > Oceanic | place: Pacific Ocean | collected 2013-06-19
TGTTCTCCTCTTAAAAATCCTGGGTTTAATATCCACTGGTCCTCCTTTCCACCTACTGCAGAACTACCTTTAGGGTAAATATATAATGGTTTCATGCGTCCTCCTCCTGCTAACATAGCACCTGTTCTTTCTTCATCGGTCATACCAATAGGTTCTATTTGATAAAAAGGTTTATCATAATCAGGACGGTTATCTTTTCTGTGGGGGTTAAGGGGGTTATGAGAATATTTAATTCCTACAACAACATAAGGTTTATATAATTCTGGTGCCCCGAAATCATGAATCCCTTCAGTGGAGACTACCATAATCTCATCACCTACCATTAACTCTGGATTAAGTTTAGATTCTTTATGTTCAAATAATGTTGGTTGATTCCTCATATGGTCTTCTACATATGATACATTATCCTCACTATCAACATAGAATCTAGGGTTTATCTCTTTAACCACTCCATCTATCCATAGATGGTAACTGTAAGGAAAAGGTTTTTCTAACCAAGTTTTTCTATGTTGGTCGCCATAACCTTCACTATCATGTTCTTGGGCAAAACCTAACTTAACTAAGTCTTGGTCTACTTTTTCTAATTCATTATTTAATTCGTCACCACAATCACTACAATATTGGTATGCCATTTCGTCGAAATCCACATCATCATCGCCATCATCCCATTCATTGTCTGGGTCGTCTTTCCATCCCTCATGACAATTATACACAATACAACTTAGTGTTGGGGTTAATTCTTTTATTAATTTTTCTCTATGAGTTGTGTTTAGATATTTTATTAATTTTTCTGGTGGAACATTTAACTTAGTATCATCATGTGTCTCTTTAGAAAATGGTTTAGCTTCTTGCCAATCCAACCCATGTTGTTCTGTTAATTTTTTTGAATCGTATATAGTCCCCATTCTCCCTATGGTTATGCCATACAATTTAAAATACCCATCTAGAAGAAACTTATTAATGTCATAATTTTTATCATTTAATAATTCCATTAATCTTTCTCTAGCAGATATATTATTGATGTCCATTCCTTCTAGGGAATTCTCCTCAAGTAATTCTTCTAGTAAACTTCCCGGTTCCACATCTCTAAAAACTAAATCATACTTTATTACTGTAGGCCTATTAGGGTCTACTTTCTCATCTTCTGCTGGTATCATATTATCAAAAAAGTCCCCTCTTAATCCTTGAAATATATAAGGTCTAACAATTGTAAATGTTATATCTGTAATACCAATTACGGGTTCTGCACCATCCTGTATATCAACTGGAACAATTACATTCATTCCATTTAAGTTATCTGCAAGTTTTTTATACTTTAACTCATTGGTGGATAAGTTTTTTTCGTGGTTTAAAAGTTCATCTTTCCAATCGTCCCCTAAAAATCCAAATGGGTTTTTAGATTCTTCTATCTGTTCTTTAGTTTCTACACCATATTTGACTGGTAAAGGAGGGTCTAGTAAAAACTTTTGGTTTAGGTAGTCTCTTAATAAATTTTCTACGAACCAATCTGGAACAGGTTCGTTATCTGGTTTAGATGCTGCTACTTCTGCCACATATCTTGCAAATTTAAGTTTGTACTTATCTCTAATCATTTGTAGTAATCCATCCGAAATAAAGAATATCTTACTTAATGGGTCATCTCCAAATGCTACATCTGGAATATAATCTCCTTCTGCTACGTCCATAGCTTTTAAAACTGCTTTACCCCACCAGGATTTATAACCTCGAGTATCTGTCAGTGCAGGTGTAATAATTTTATTAATTGCTCTTGTTATTGTAATACCTACTGCTGCCAATAATACTTGTGGAATGAAAAATGGAATAATTCTCCATAAAGTTTTAAATACCCCTCTTCCCATATCAGCCTTTATACGTTTACTAGTGGCTGCTTCTACTAATTCTCTTAATTGTCCAAATGTGATAGGTCCTTGTTCTTGACAAAATCCTTCTACCTTACATATGTTTGTAGTTACTTCTTTTGAAGGTGCTACAAATCCTCTTTCTGGGTCTGTTTTACCACCTGTATATATTTCTACGTCATCTTCATAATCATACTCGTCGCCATCGTCAACATCATCTATTAATTTTTCCCATTCCTTTTCATCTCCTTCAAATTCTTCTGGTTCTACAGGGTCTAAGAGTCCTTGACCAAATATATCACTTTCTTCTACTACTAAGTTATATGCTAAATTCTTTTCTTCTTTAGTTAAAGTAGGAAGTATCTCGTTAACTGCAGCTAAAAATTCATTAGGGTTATTCTTTATATAATCTACTGTATATTGACTTACTTTTTCTGGGTCTTTAAATATTCTTCTTATATTGTCCTCCACTCTTTCACCTGTTGGGTCATAGATGATACTTTTTATGTCCTCTTCATTTACACTAGGAAAAGTAATCATCTTAGGGTCTCCTAATACAAATCTAGACTTAATTCTAAGTCCTGTTTTATCTTTTCTACTTATACCTACTGCACATGCTGGACTTCTAGTCCCTGGGCTCTTACCAACTTCTCCAACACAATCACTACTTAATATTGCTCCAATCAATTCGTCAGAATTCATTACATCATATTCAATATGTTTAGCATCTAAAACATGTGCAAAAATCCACTTAAGTGGTTCCCCATTACTTGACTTAAATGATTCGGTTAACATTTGTGCCTGATATTGAATATAGTCCTCACCTGAAACCATTAATTCAACTGGTGTTGGTGGTATTTCTTCTTCGGAAAAACCATCTTTTAACATATTTTCTTTTGCAAAATTATAACCTTTCTGTAAACTTCCTGTATCCCACGCATCACCAGGATTAGATTGTTTAATAGAATAATAATCATTACCTACTTTAATGTCTTCTTTTCCACCTGCTTTCATTGGTTCTCCATTGAAGAATCCTGCTAACATTCCTTCAAAGGCAAATCCTCTTCCTTCTATTCCTTGTTGGAACATTTCTCCGTATTCCTCAAATCTTATTCTATCTCTAATTCTTTGTACGTCGGTCTCTAAATTTATATTACTTCCTGGAGTATAAAAAGTATCGTAGTCGGTTTGTCCTTCTGGTATTCCTGCACTTTTAGCCTCGTGGCCTGAAGTTTTAAAAATGTTTTTAATAAACTTTGGAGTAATTACCTTATCTCTTTGTATTCCACCTATAGATATTAGGGCTTTTGTTCTTAAGTCTGTCTCTTCGGTTTGTTCTCTTAATAATTTTTTAATAGATTCATATAAAGTATCAAGCTGAACCGAATCAATTTCTGAATCATAGGATTCATAGTCACCCCATTCTTCTGTCTCCATCTCTCCACCCCACTCATAGAATTCATTGTAGCCTTTCTCTTCAGCACCATCTTCGTCAAATGCTGCAATTGTTGCATCTCCACTTTTATATTCTATTTGACTTCCTGTCTCACTCTTTGATACTCCATACCATTTAAGGGGATTTCTTATTGGGTTGGTTATATCTGCATAGTTTCCGTCTTCTGTCCAATTGTCACATGCCATTTTTGGGTATACACTATACTGCACATTAACTTCTACGTTATCTGACTTATCAGGTGTAATACCAAATAATTTCATTATCTTCCAAAATCGGGCATTTAATGTACCATACTCCGCAGGTGTAGACTCAGAGAAACTACATAATTCATGTTGACTAAAATGTTTATATAAAAGAGAAAGTATAGATAATTCTTCGTTATTGAATGGTTCACCTCTTACATCTCCTTCAAATTCTTCTGGGTCTACTTGTTCTCCTAGATTAATAACTGAATTGTCAGTATGACTTTTTGTCATATGGTGAATGTCTTCTACTATTTCTGGAGTAAGCACATCTAATGTTAAGTCATTCTCTTTCAATAACTTAGCAGTCTTATCAAATATGTTTTTAATTCTTCCCATATTTTAAACCAGATTCTCCATTTTTATTTGTTTGTTTGCGTATATATTGTTCCATGTTTCTAAAAATTTACAGGGCGTACCTCCTTTATTACCCGCCATATTTTTGTATACATGGTCCCCAAACGACTCAGATTTACCTAACTCTACAGCTGCTTTTCTTAAACTTTGTGTCCCTCCAAGTTCTCCATAACTATCACACGCTAATCTTATAACTTTAAATCCAGTAGTTCCTTGATTATGTGCAACATAGAGTTCTATAGGTGTTGGTGCTCTACCTAAAAATGTATTAAGGGTTATTATTTTTTCTTTTAATTTTCCTGCTGCCTTATCAGCATTTATCGTAGGATTAAAAACTGTAGTGGCATTTAAACCATAATCTTTAAAATATCTAGGCAATACCTGATACAGTCCTGACGCTTGACTACTTTTATTAATAGCCCCTGGATTTCCTCCAGATTCAATATTGGCAATCGTTGCTAATACATCCACATCTATCCCATGTTTAAGAGACGCACTACTTATAGCATCTTTAACTATTGGAGCAAAATTGTCAAATTCTCCTTGTTGACTTAATTTTTGTACTTGTAATAAATCATTTCTTTCTGGTTTTAAATTTACATTTAATTTATCTTTTAGTTTAACTTCCATATCTTTATCATAAAAACCAGTTACTTCATCCATGTAGTCTGTTTGAAAAGCTTTGACAGCTCCTTGTGTTTCAGGTCCAAATTTTCCGTCTATTCCAAACCTGGGTAATATATAATTTCTATTCACTAACATCATTTGAAGTTCCTCTACTACATTACTTGTAGACCCATACATACCATCTCCTCTCATCGCTAAGACTCCTTCTGGTTTATCAGGTGCTTCTGCATTCTCACTATATTGTCCACTAATATAACCATTAGCAATAGGGTCAACTGGTTTGCCGTTTTTATATACTTCATAATGTAAATGTGCTCCCATTGAGTTTCCTTTTCCTATATCTCTGGACCCACCTCCAGTTAATCCAACCACTTGTCCTTTAGTCACTCTCTCACCTTCACTTACATTAAAAGCTTTTACATGACAATATCGTGTAACCAATCCATTATCATGTTTTATACGAATTCTTCCGCCACAAGTCCTCTCTGATTGACAACAAGCTTCATCTATTACTCCATCTGCTGGTGATTTGATTGGTGTTCCACTTTTAGCAGCGATATCAATTCCGTTATGCATTCTTCCCCATCTTGGACCAAAAGGACTATTAATCGTTTCAGTGTTTAAAGGGTCAGCCAATGCTGCCTCTGTGAGTATTTTTTTTATTTGTATCTCTGTTAATTTAATTTTCATACCATATTATTTATACCAATCATATACACCTGCGTGATGCATCTTCTGGATTATATTTTTTATCTCTTTCGGTATTATCTCTGTCATTTGTTCTCCAAACTTCCGTATCATCTATATATATTCTCTCCCATTCTTCCTCTCCTAGAAAATCACTATCCTGTATATCTACATAATCTATGTCTGGTTGATAGTCCCAAAAATTTTCATCTATATCACAAAAAGCAGACTGAAAATTAGTATCAGCTACCTCGATTATTGCTAATTTAACATGGGTCTCTGATTCTAAAAATGATTTTTCAAATGTATAATGATGAAGAGGGGGTAATGGTTTTCCCATAAACTCCTTATAGTCTGTTGTTGTATACTCTTCATCAAACATCAATTGAAGTAATTGTTTAGCTCTGGTTATACCTTGTTGCATATGTGTCCCGAATCCATATAATTTGAGAGCTGACTCTACGGCGGATGGAAGGGCATTTAGGTTTGTATGTACCAACGTTATCAACTCTTGTTTACTATAATCTCTAGTAAGATGATTCATGATTGTTGCATCTATTTCATTAACCGTTTGGGCTTCAGCATTAGTATCTTCCGTCAATATTTCTTCCTCTACTTTAGATTTTATTTCCTCTATTTTATCTACATTTACCCCCATGCTCTCTTGGTCATCAGAATATCTCTCAAATCCTGGTTCATTATCCCATTCATACCAACTAAAATAACCGTCTGTATTTTCTATAAGTTCCAAGATTGCTTGACTTTCATCATAACTCACTACTGTAGGATACCATGTATATGTAATCCATTCCTTTACCTCTTCTGACATCTTAGCTTTATAGGTTTTAAGAGGTCTTAATACTAATGAATCAAAATTATCTATTTGATTATTACTCAGCCCTTCATAATTATCCACTGACGCCCATACTATTTTATTTATTAAGCCATCTCCTTTATCTCCACCTAACTCAGAGTAAGTTGCCCCATATAATTTTATTGTATCCCTAATTAACTCTTCTAATTCATAATGGTCCTGTTCTAGAACTTCTTTAAGTTTTTGTAGGGAGAAATTACTAACAATAGCTTTAGTTAGTTGGAAGAATCTTTCTTTTGGTACTTGTATTTTCACTAGGTCATGTTTACTAGTGTTGTTGTTCCACACATAGCTTTCTCCACCTAATACATTATCTCCTTCCGTGTGTTGTTCATCTAAAATAGAAACGTTAAATGGTCCTTTATCAAGTCTAGGTTTTAGAACAGTTTTTTTAACTTTTTTACTTCCTTTAGGAATATAAGTTTCTTGAGACTCTGGAGAAATATCAGATAAATGATGGTCTCCTGAGGTTTGATGAATAATATCAAATCCATCATCTTTAAAATAATCTGTATTACCTAAATTTTCACTGCCATCTAATGTAAAAAAATCTCCTTGTTCTTTGGTATGCCATTCCTGGTCACCATTCACCATTTCATTTAATGGTGTGCTATAATAGTCATCTATTAATTGTTGTAAAGAAGCTATGGGAGATATCTCACCCGTATTATCTTCTCTCCATCTATTTACAAGCACTTGTAAATCATCCAGAATATTATTTTCTTCTGGTGATTCACCTTCATTAAGGTTATTGTGTTTAAATTTTTTTGAATTGTCCATTACACATAAATATCTACTAATTTAAGAGTAGTGAAACTTATTATAAAGTAATTGGCTTTGGTTGTTCAGGATTTTCTTCTTGAGATTTTTTCAATGCATCTTGTTTTTCTTTCATCTTTTGGTGATACTCTTTTATTTCTCTAATTCGTGCATGTTCTTGACCTTTTTTAAAAGCCTGTACTTTCTTTTTGTGATTTTTTCTATGTCTAGATTTGGGCATGTTATTAATTTTTATAGTTAATATTAACCCTTATTAGAGATGTTGTCAAGTCTATCTGTTAACTCGTGCAAACATTCCTTCTAGAATGTCTTCTATTGCACTAATAACTGCATATTGGTCATTATGAAAATTTTGTTTGTGGTCTGTAATTAACTTATCTATATATTTCTTCAAATCGTGTTCCAACAAATCCCATTTATCTGGGGTATAACTACTGTGATAGTACTCTTCTCTTAATATTTTTTTAATATGTCTCTTCAATTGATTTTCATTGTCGATGTCCAAACTTACCAACTGGTGCTTTTCTCTTTCTTGTTCTCTTAATATTTTTTTAATACTACTCCTCATTATAAAGTGTTTGTAAGTCTCTTTCTAATTTTGCAACATTAATATTTAACAAATCTATATTGTCCCTATCTCTTTTGCTTTTATATCCTTTTTTTGCACTTAATTCTTTAATGTATCTTTTACTTCTTTCTATCTCTTCTTTTTTTGCAATGATAGCCGGTCTTTCTTTAACTTTTATATCTTCTACTTCTACTTCTTCATCTTCATATTCTCCTGAAACATAGACATTTTCTTCTGGTTCCAAAGTAACAGTAGGTTTTAAAGTAGCTTTAAGAGATTCAATATATGCTTTAGGGTTTTCTGTAAACTTTTTTACTTCTCCAGCGCCTCTCTCTATTACATTCTCCATTCCTTTTTTAATAATTTTTTGTACTTCAGGACTTTCTATCGCTCTTACTATAGCTTTCTTTAAAATGTCCGCAAGAAAGGGTTCTTCATTGAGGAGTCTTTGTCTTTGGGATTCTGTGATTAATAATTTCATAATAATAAATATAAATAGTTATAACATATACCTCTTTTTATTAGTAGTCGTTTTGATACCTAACAAATAGTCACATATTTCGTATTCTTCCTTGGTCTCAAAATAGTCTATTAAAGCGTCTATTTGGTCCATCTTATCACTATAAGACAACACATACCCTTCAGTCCATTTTTCTGGACCTCTTTCTCTAATAAATTTCCATGTCTCCAATGCCCACTGTTCTCGTCTTTCCCCGAACAGTTTTATTAGTTTTTCTCTTCTATTCTCTAATTTAGCCATATACCTATAAATATAAAAAGACCGATTAACGGTCTTTATTCTGAATTATCTTCATTATTTCTATCTATATATCTTCTTTTACTTAATTCTTGGTCAAATTTGGTACCATAGAATAAAGGTCTATAAAGTATTATTCCTAAAATTACTATTATTATTAACATTATCATATTTTTATATTTAAAATTGTTATTAGAGCGGGAGGGTGGAATCGAACCACCGTCTATATACTGGAGGTATATCGCTTTGACAAATTAAGCTACTCTCGCGTTGTTTATATTAAAAGATGCCCATCCTAAATTTTGTTCATATTCTCTGGTTAATGTAGTCTCACTAAAAACATTTATTCCTTGTTCTGCCAAATACTTTCTTCTACATCTATAAATGTCATCTTTTCTTATGCCTAATAAAGTAATGGCATCTTTTTCACTCATATCATTCCTATTAATAATATCTATAATTTTTTGATGAACATAGTGAGGTAAGTAGAGTAAAACTCCGTTCCAAGTTACGTTATCGATTGGGTTGTTATCTTTTGTTTCCATAATACAAATATACTAATAATTTTTTACTTAACAAAGTGTCCTGCCCATAATTTTACCATATCTTGTGCTGCTGGTCTCATTAAACGATTTGCTCCTTCTAAACTAGTGTCTCCTTTTAATTCTGCTTTAGCTATAACATTTGATATGATAACATCTCTTACATTATCTGCATTATCTATAAGATATTGTATGGTTTCCTTTTGATGTATGGTGGATTCATTATCTTCGTATTCATCTATAGGTTCTAAATAATCTGGATGGTGTAAGTCTATATATTTTCTTAACCATTGTGAACCTGACCATAAAAAATCAGTTGCTTGGAACATGTTTACTAATCCACTATCTCTAAGTGTGTTTAAAAATTCAAATACTTTTAGTCTTCCTTCACCACCTTGCCATCCTACCTTAGTATCTTTAGCTAGTCTTAATAAATCGTCAATACTGTCTGTTCTCATTTCTTTTAATAGGGATTTTAAATAAAATTGTTTTTGTGGTGTTATTTTAATGGTGTGTCTATCTATTAGTTTACGTCCTGTAGATAAATAAGTTTCACGTAAGTTACCTTTCATTGTTAAATCATATCTTGAATTATTTTCAAAATTAAGAAGGTCTCCAAATGTTACCTTATTCCCTACTCTAAATTGTTGGGGTACGTTACTTAAACTACCAGATTTTTTGACATACATGATTTCACCATTAGGTTTCATATATAAAAGAAATGTAGATGGGGAAATGCCCCATGTTCCTGTTGACTCAAATCGTGCTACCACTAAAAACTTTTTAATAAATTCTGGTATTTCCTGTGGTATCTCGTCATCTATAGGCATCATCCCATGTTCTAGCATATGTTTTTTCTCTGTCTTAGGTAGATTACTCCACCATTCTGTATTAAGTTGTGGTTCCTCTATTATTAAAGAATTTTGTACTTTGTCTTCTACTATAATGCCTCTATTTAACAGATAACTTACCAACTCTTCTTCATTCACATACAATATATCTTTATTTAAAGAATTAGAATTGATATAGTCTCTTATATTTTCTCTTAATTCTCCTTTCGATATGATATTCTTTGACTGATATCTACGGATAATTAAATCATATAAATTTAATACGTGATTGGTGTATGTCTCTACCACTCTTCTTAATGATTTATTTTCTTTTAAAATATGAGAATGAGAAACATCATCTATTTCAAAATCTCCAGCATCGTACTCCCCATAATCAGAAGTTTCCATATCTGGCTCATATTCCCACCACGAATCGGTTGCTCGGTCTTCTGCATCATCTCTGTCATATGCAACTATATCAATGCTTCCTGTCCTGAATACCTGTTCCCATCCAGCTTCAGTTCCATCTACCCTGTAAACCGACGGCCATGATTTAATAGGATTTGTGACCCTTCCAAAATCAATTGTATCATCATCAAAGTCTTCTCCTCCTGCTCCGTCTATATTATCCACTATCCATTTTGCAAAACGGGTACTTCTTCCATAATCTTCAGCCATCTCAGTCTTTTCACCATATAATTTTAATATATCTTTCCATTTATTATATAACTCATTAGGGTATTGTGTGTCATCCTGTGTTGCTATAGTAGTTAATTCCTCTTCAGTAAATTGTTTATGGATATAATTTAATATTCTAACTTCGTCAGGAGTAAATTCTCCTGTAGGTTCTACATATCCGTCCTCTGCGTCTAAGTGAGATTCTAAATCTTCTCCTGTTTCTCTACTTTCTTGAGCTTCATGTATAGGTTTTGTTTCACCTTCTGGTGTGGTTATTTGTGGTTCATATGTTAATTCACTCAACCTATCTGCTAGACTCTCATTAATATCATAATTTGGGTCCCAATAACCATCAAAGAATTTAGTGTCTGGTTCTAAACATTCTCCTTTTTTTCCTTCACAATAATCCCAGAAAGAATATTCTTCGTCCATTAACGCTTTAAATAACATAGCAGGAGCATTAGTAAATGATGAAAAATCCATCAGAAAATCTTCTAGTATCTGATTGAGGTAGTCGGGATGATATTGAAATACATCTTCAGTATTATCCCATACATCATTTACATAATCTCTTAAATCTCCTTCAATTGTATAATAAGATGCACCCTTATTATCTTTAGTTAATCTACCTACACCCTCAAAATGGTCTTCTATTTTATCTTCTATATCTTTAGCCATCCCATTCTTAACAGCATATTCATGCTCATCATTATGTGTCCATACTATATAGCTTTGAATATCACCTATTTCTTCATCATATTTTTCTATTAGTTCATCAACTTCTTCACTAGAAGAACTTCTATTTAATATATCTTCTGCAACTGACTGAGATACACCTCCAAAAATTTCACTTATAGTTTTCCAATTATTTTCATCAATTGCATCTGTCATATAAGTGTCCCATTCATAATTGTACCACTCTTGTGAGTCCCAAAATGAGTCGTCTCCACATAGATATTCTTCTATATAACTTAAATCATACTCCCTATGAGCCATATCAAATAACTCTTTTAAATCATTACAATCATATGTCATAGAAACAGGAATAGGTTTAGTGGTGTTTTGTATATATCGTTTAAGTATGAACGTTGCGGTTACCGAATCATGAGGTATGCCTAATAATTTAAATACAGAAAAGTCTATACCATTTTTGTCCCACAACTGCATAATCTTTTTGAAAACAGGTTCGGGGACGTTTGTTTTTACATCACTAGCATAGTCATCCTCTTCCTCCCAACCTACTGGAAATTCCCAATCTCCTGTTGGGAATAGATTCAGTTGTTCGTCTTGTTCGGTAATAGGAATATTAAAAGGTGCGGTTAACTTGGGTTTAAGGACTGTCTTTTTTACTTTTTTGGTTCCTGGTTCATGGTAAGTCTCTTCTTCATCTGGAGTCACGTCAGATAGATGATAAGGTTTAGCGAATTGATGTATAAGATTATACCCATCATCTTTATAAATGTCAGTCGTACCTAAATTCTCTGACCCTGCAAGACAAAAGAATTCCCCTTCCTGAGGGTTATCACATAATTCTCTATCTGTTTTTTCATTTGAAACTGTTGAAACTGTGAAATCATATTGTTCATAGATATTCATGTTTTCATACCCAAATTTCTTAACTAATTGGCCAGCAATTGCATTAGCTTCATCTTCTATATCCCCACCTATGTCGGGTGCACTTCCGTCTATTCTCCCGTCTTCGTTTTGTTGGTGGTGAACTAATTCATGTGCAATACTTCTCAAAATATCTGCAATTGCTCTATCTTTTGCGTATACATTAACAACATAATCCACATAGTTATATGAAGCTAAGGTCGTTAAGTCGTCTCTACTGTATACTAAATTTACTTCTACAGGCGTAGAATAACCAAGTTCTTCCTTACAAAACTCTAAAAATGTATCAACGAGTTCTTGATTGGCGGTAACTTGGTCTTGTTCAGTTAGAGTATGAGTGGTGTTAGTCTTCATTAATAATAAATACCTAGTAAGTACCTAATTAGTTAATGGAATTAAGAGTCGTAGGGTGTTTTCATTTGATTAGGGTTGTACGCGTTCTGATTCTCATCTTGTGTCTGTTGTGCTTCTTCCATTTTTTTAACGTACTCCTGCATTTCTCTGTTTCGTTCAGCTATAATTTTGTTTCTTCTTTGTAGTGCTTTTTTCTTATGATTTTTTCTTTGTCTGGATTTTGGCATGTGTGTTTTTCTTTTAAATTAAATAAAAATTATAAAATTGTAAATAATTTATCTATCAACTTTCTGAAACATTCCTGATAATACCTCTTCTATAGCACCCATAACCGCGTACTGGTCACCTCCCCAACTATCTTTATGTCGTTCAATTAAACGTTCAACAACATATCTTAAGTCTCTTTCAAGATTATTCCATTTGTCATCGTCACTTGCCTGCCAATAACTTTCTTTTAAATTATTGGTCTCTTCTTTTAATATCTTTTTTATTAAATTTTCCATCTTCTTATAAATATTATCTTTTTTGTGTTTTTTTAGTAACTTCTTTAATTAAGAAGGAAACTAATGTTCTACCTAGGGATTCTTGAATCATATCACCCATTCCTTTAGTAGGTTTTTTGGTAGTCTTTTTTAAAATCTTACCTTTCTTTTTAGTATAAGACATTCCTCCATTTTCTAGTTGGAATTCTAGATTATTTTTTGATTCCCCTCTTCTATTCTTAGTGAACATAAGGGTACGAGTATTGTCCACACCTCTTTTAATATATAACATTCCCGTGGTATCAAATTCAATAGAAGAATCTCCTTTGTAAATTCCTTGTTTAGTTGCCTGTTGGATAGTTAAAAAACTAGTGTATTTATTTAAATTATTTTTTCCTCTTTTGTTTTGGAACATTAAGTTCATGAACCATCTTAAACTTTCTTTTTGATTTAAAGGTGTGGTCATCGATATTCTCCCTGTTATTGCTTCTAATGAATCTACTAAAACTACATCCCACCCTTCTTTTAAAGTGGATGTTAATAATGTTTGT
>Ga0209756_1003270_pt1 | contig 13255 bp, 13 predicted proteins | sample ETNvirenome_6_85_FD_184071 | JGI IMG/M metagenome (GOLD analysis project Ga0209756, IMG submission 184071) | Marine viral communities from the Pacific Ocean - ETNP_6_85 (SPAdes) (version 3) | ecosystem: Environmental > Aquatic > Marine > Oceanic | place: Pacific Ocean | collected 2013-06-19
CAACAATTGTTTTTTGTAGTCTTTCAATTGTTCTTGCAAATCTAACATCTTCAGCAGCTAATGTAGCCTTTGAACCAACATTCTCATCATATCCCAAAAATGCTTTTGGTATTTTTAATGCCGCCATCATTTTGTTTCTTAAATATTCTACATCATCAATAGCACCCTCATTTGATAAAGCTGGTAAAGTATCAATATTTGTTCCACTATCACCACCACGAACAGGTAAGAAATAATCTTCTGTAATGGATTCCATATTATATTTTAAATTATATTCACCATTACTATTCATTACAGGTGTTTTTTTCATTTTACCAATGATTTGTTGCATAAAGTTATCCACTTCATTTGGTGGAATGTTTCCTATATCAACTTTAAATACTCTTTTCTCTGGTGCTCTCATCATTCTATGAATTAACATAGCGTCTTCCATAAGAGTTAATTGTTTAAATACTCTTCTTGCACCTTCCATCATTGATTTACCATAAGGTAGGTAATTTGTGTCAGCTAAATTTCTAAAATGAGCGATTTCATAGTTTTCAAAAAGCTTTCCAGCTTTTGAAGCTCTTACTGTTTCATTATATTCTTCCAATTGAAATTGAACAAGTTTTGGATTACTTGGGTCATGCCCTTCCATCCTTGATACTTCATATACTGAAAGAGGTTTTACATTAACAACTCCATGTTTATCCAATATATCTAAATGTAAATAAAAATCACCATATTTAGTCATATTTCTAATATAACTCCATAGATTAAATTCAATATTCATTATATCATAAAATAAGTTATGTAATATTTTAGCGACTTTTGGATTATCTGTTTTAATTTTTAATATTCTGTTTTCAATATTATCAACCGTTGATTCATCTGAATATATGTCTAATGCTGATGATATGATTGGGTCAGCATCCATTAATTCATAATCTCTAAATAATTCTTTACGAGCCGTATCATACGCATTTGCATTTTGTTTGGCTGCATATGATGAACCACCATATCCACTTGAATTGATTCTATTATATCTATCAATAAAATTAGATGTTAAAGCTGTTTGAGAAAACTCAACATCCTTTACCCTAACTTGTCCATCATTTGTTTTTCTAACTACGATTTGATTTTGGAATAATTTTCCTAATCTCGTTAATATATTTTCATTGTCTGCCATTTTTTACCTCTTATTTAATTAACCAAGTTAAATCTTCTTTTTCACCTACACCGTTATCCATTTCAAATGGATTTTTAGAAGGCTGTCCTACAGAACCTACACTAAAACCTGCTGCGTGTTCCGATTTGTTTCCATTTGACTTCAACATTGAGTTCATTGTTGCCCATTGTTGGTCATTTTTGTCTTTCTGTAGTCTTAGAGCTGTATCTCTAACCCAAAGAGCTATTGAATAAGACATAACTAAGTCGTCATTGTAACCTTGCATTGCTTGTGCTTTTGATTGTGAAACTCCAGTCTTGTATATAAATACAAATAATTCATCAATTAATCTATTTGAGTGAAGTTTCACTAATTTTTCTCTTGTATATTCTTCCATTTTAGCTATTGCTAATGGACGAGTTTTTGTTGTTGTTGAAAAGCCAGGCACCATATTTCTATCTTGTGCTCTGTATTTGTTTGTAATATTATGTTCTGTATCAACAACTTGTAAATCTTTTGATTGATAGAATAGATTCTTATATCCTCTATCAATAATAGTTTGTATTGTAGCCCAACCAATGTTGTTATTCTCAACTACTAATAGTGCATCATTATATTTCGTTGCAACCTCAATTAAGAAGTTTCCGTAATCCGTTGTAGATAATTGTCCTTTATATTCTGCACATTGTTCCATATCTTCTACTTCAAATACTTGACAAGCAGAAAAGTCACTTCCATCACCACGAGCAACATCAGCAACCACTATATATTCTTTTGTATAATCAGGTTGTCTCCATACCCACATACCTCTATCTATTCCTACCTCTTCAATTGGAGCTTCAATCATTTCTTCTTTATACCATTGTAGAATTGCAGGGTCAACTACTGATTGTCCACTTGATAGAAAGTCCGTATCACATTCTTGAGCTGCTTGTGATGGTCCTAAAATCTTATCTTGCTCTTTTCTCCATTTTTCATCTCTTTCAGGATGGTCTGTCCAATGTAATCTAATGGTATTAAAATTATTCGTACCTTCCTCAGCACCTAACCATTGTTTATGAAACCAATTACCTACACCATTAGGTGTTGATAAAGCAATACAACCACCACCAGTTGATAGTGTTTGTTGTGCAGCTGTCCATATGGTATCAATTCTATCAATAAATGCTGCCTCATCAAGTATGAGTAAAGATAGAGCTTCTGAACGACCAGCAGATTCATTGGATGCAATTGCTTTTATCTGTGAACCATTTGCAAATCGTAGGGATAATTTATTAATCTCTTCTGTATTGGTTTTTAACCATTGAGGTAATCCATCATACATCACTCTTACTTTTGTAACAAGGTTTTTAGCAGTATCCTTACCTGTAGCAATTACCAATATGTTTTTATCATTTTGAAATAACATCATCCATAATGCATATCCAGCTGAAAGAGTTGAGATACCTAATTGCCTAGCCTTCAATATGATATTATAACGATTGTCTTTAAAATCTGTTAAGCACTTTTCTTGAAATGGATATAAATCAAACTTCACCTTACCTTTTGTAGGATGCTGAATAGTACAATACTTTCTCATAAAATGCACAGGGTCGGATGCACATTTTAAGTATTCCCTTTGTATGGCTTGTTTTAAATCACTCATTTTAGTCCAATTGTCCTGCTAAATAAACAGTACTAGATGTAAAGAAGACACCACCAAAGAACCATAAATATCTATTGTGATACCATTTTGGTTTTATTGTTTTAATCATATCTTCTTTGATTTTAATTTGTTCTTCATAAAGTTTTGCTTGTTCATCACAATCATCTATATATTCATCATATTCTTGCATTTGACTTTCTAAATTTGAATAAGCAGTTTCACAAGTTTGTCTTTTAAATTCAAGTTCTTTAATATTATTAAACAAACCTTGTGTTTCTTCTTCTGATAAACAAGTTCCTTCACATTCGGGAGGACAAACTTCACAAGTTGGACAATCAGGACAAGGTTCACCAACTTCTTCATTTAAAATAGGTTCTTGTGTGAATAAAAATGTTAATAATAATATTGTTAATAAATTTTTCATTAGTAGTTCCCACCCCTTTTCCGTGTATTTTTTTTGTTTTGTCGTTGTGTCCTTGTTGACTGTTTTCTCGTTCTTGTTCTTCTTCTTTGATTTACTCCAGTTGTCCTTGCTCTTCCATTAGGAGAAACAGTAGTTACAACAACTGAATTATTATTCATTGAGTGTTCTGTCATAATAGTTCCATCTTGATGTTGATGTAATTTAGCTCCTATTGAAACAAGTGAACCATCGGGTTTATAATATCGTGGTGTTGTTTTGGATGTAAACAATCTTGTAACAGGATTTCCATTTTCAACAACCTCATTAGATACAGGTTGAATTGTTGATTCGGAAGCCAATACCAACAATTGCCCGCCTGGCCCACCAGGCACAAATCCCTCTCGTGCACCAGTAGTTGTTGTATAAGATTCACCCGATTGAGTTTTCAATACTGGTCCATTATAAGGTTTACCAGTTGATTTTATAACATATTGTCCATTATGTCCTGGTTTATGTGGCATTACTTTTTCTCCTTGCTAAAGTTTTTTAAGAAATCAGATGCTTCTTTTTTAGAAACTTTCTTTTTCTTATATTTTTTGTTTTTAATATCGTCAAGAGCTTTTTTCTTACTAGCTAAACTCTTTTTAATTGCTTTTTGTGACTTCTTCTTTTCCTTTAATAAATCAGATATTTTGTTTGATTCTTTCTTCAAACCCTTGAGTTTTTCATCTTTTTTACCTGCACTTCTACCTGATAGAAATGCAACAAGGATTCCACCACATAAAACAAAAAATCCTATAACATATTTTTTTATTTTACTAAACATATTATTTACCAAATGGTAATTTATCCCATACAGGTTTAATTACTGCATCAAATATAATGTCGTCTTTTTTACTTGGTGATAATTTTACGATTTTTTCTAATGTGTAAAATCCTAACATTATCCATTCCCAATTTGCTAATACCCATTCTGTCATTGTATTTCTCCTATGATAGTTTATTTTTACTAATTGACATATTAACCTCACCATTCGCTAAAGCGTTGGCTACTTTCATATCAAATGGATTTTGTTTTCTTTCTTCTATAATTGCATCAATCCATTGTTCCATATCTTTTTCAATAGCTTTCATATTTTTAAAATCTTTTAGTCTTCTATAAGCAAACCATCTTAATTTTGAATCAAATTCTAAATCAAGTTCATAATTCAATTGACAATGGTAACATCTACCATCAGCTTTGTAACAATCTTTATCCCATTTCTTTAAAATAAGTTTTTCACAACCTGAACATTTTTCATCCCAAGAATGATGTGCTCTATTGGATGTATTTTTTGTTCTATATCCATCTTTCTGTTCCCAATGATTACCATCCGAATCAACCCACTTATCACCAACTTTTCTTGTCTGTTCTACTTCTTGGTCACCAACACCAACTTGGATTTTGTTCTTATAGTTACCATCCAACATAGATTGAACTTTTGCTAAATTTTTACTTTCTTTTGCCATAATACCTCTTAATCTTGTATATATAAATATCTAAAAATAAATTAAACCTGTGATTTGATTGATTGGAGCAAATGCACCTGTGAATTTATAAGTTTTACCTTTATACTTGAACACTATTCCTTCACTTGGAACTATAGTATCCACACCACCAATTTTGTTTAATTTATCTAATTGTAATTTCAATGTATTTAATTTTTTCTTATCACCACTAGCTTTTACATTCTCTATTGATGTATTTAATTTCTTTCTAATACTTTGAACTGATTTCTTTGGATTAGCAGCCATAAATCCTTTTACATTCTTTAATATTTCTGCACCTACTCCAAAGAACAATTCTTCAAATGGTTTCATATTTTCTTTTACTTGTTGTTTATGATTTTTTTTATCAAAATCTAATATCGCTTGTAAAACATTTTCTTTCTTTGGATTCGCTGATATGAATCTTTCCATATCTTTTTTTATATCAGCTATTGAATATGATTTATCAAAGAAAGCCCATCTTTTAACTAATCCTTGAACGAGTTTTCCACTTAAATTTTTACTTCCAAATGTTTGGTATATTTTATGTTCCCACCACATTTGGTGATACAATCCTAATGTATCTGAATCTTTTAAACCATAGTCAGCTCTTAATTTATTTAATCTTCCTAAAAACTTATCTTTCATCTTACCAAAATCTTGATGCTTTGGAACATCTAAAAATACAGGTTTTCCTATCTTGTATTTCTTTTGAATATTTTGGTTTCTTTGTTTAATCATACCAGCCAATACTCTACCACTACCTTTTACTTCACCTTTTACATTACCTTTGCCATCATAAACCAATGCTCCGTGAAATACCAATTCAGCTTTGTCATAATTAACCACATTTTCTGACTTAGGCCACATCACTTCTAAATTCATAAAATTATATCCATTGTTGAATATCTTTTCTTTTTGTTTATCTGATAAAGACTTAATTGCTTTTCCTAAATCTTTCATAGCAAATACAAAAGCATCTTTTATATCACCTCTACCTTTGAACTTACTAATAATACCTTTTGTATCTAATGCTGTTTTACCACCATTCTTAATATGTCCTTTGTTTCTAGCTGCAATAAGTTTTCCGTCTTTCCAACTTATCATAATGTTTTGTCCATCAAGTTTTTCTGTAACTCCGTCTTCACGACTTAATGTTCCACCTAAACCATTTTCTATAATTTTCTTTAAATCACCAAAAGTTAAATCTTTGTCATCAAATGGATGTGCCATATGTCCGTATGCTCCACCTTCCATTAATAAACCTTCTTTATACAATACTCTTAAATTACCTTTTTCAATCTGTTTATCTGTATGTAATTTATCCATTTCCTTTTTATTGATTGTAATCGTTGGTTTTGTATCTTTCTTAAATCCTTTTTTAGGAACTGCATAATAAGCTTTTCTCAATCCAAACTTTTTACCAACAACTTCACCTTGTCCACCATATTTTTGTTGTAAGTCTTGTTGAGCTTTTTCTTTATCGTATCTTATCTTGATACCTCTTCTCATTAACTTTTGTTTGAATTTTTTTGTTTTTGCAGATACTTCTGTTAAGTTATCTTCCCACCAATTCTGTGAGAATACTGATTCTTCAACTTTAACACCCTTAATTTCTTTTGATTGTTCCTTTTCTTCTTCTTTTTGTTGTTTCAATGTATCCACAGTATCTTTAGCAATTTGTTTTTTAATATCTTTATCTTGTTTTCTAAATTTCATTAATTCAAAACCAACTTCTTGAGCAACAGACTTAATATTTCTTAACCATTTATCGTATCCTTTTTTACCAGTTAGGTTTTCTTGGTTATTTGGTGTCTTTCCTGTTCCAATGCCGGCAGGTAAATATGTAACAGAATTATGAGGACCTATAGGCCAACCATCTAACATTTCAAATTCACTTGGTGGAAGATTATCAACATCTGCTGTTAGAATATAATTAATTACAGTCCAACCAAGTTTTTCAGCTTCTTGATTTCCTCTACCTTTATAATGTTCTGCATTTTTAAACATTAAACTTGGTCCTGAATCCACTCCTTGAACACCATCAGTTCCAGTATTTGAAACCTCTAATATTTTTTTTATATTATTATGAATTAAAAACTCATCTATTTCTTTTGATTTCTCAAGTCTGAATTTCATAGCTGGTCTTCCGTTTATAAGTAAATCACCTTTTTCATTCCAATCAATTGTTTTAATAACAACCTTTTTGTTTTTGAATTTACCCATTCTAACCGTATCACCTATTTCAATTGGTAAATCAACTCCTTCAAACATATTATCTGATTTCCAAAAATCAGCTGGGTTTTGTGTTAAATCTAAAACTTGTATTCTGGCTTTCTTTACTCCGTGTTTTGATATTAAAAATTTTATTATCTTTTTAGCTTCTGAATTAGATTTAGCTTGTGTATAAAGTATTTCTTCTGAACTCTTACCAGGAGCAATACCCCAAATTACATATTCTTTTTTACTTTCATTAAGTTTTTCCTCACCAAGTAATCTTAAAAATTGAGTTAATATTTGTGGATTTGTTGAAAAATAATTAACTAATTTTTGTTTATTATTTATTATTGATGGTGAAACTTTTAATTTTTTTAAAGCTTTTTCTAAAGATAAATCTTGTAATAATTCTTTATCTTTACCATCATTCCATTTTTTCTTTAAAGGTTTTTCTTTTGTATTATCCCACTCTTTTACAGGTTCATATCCTCTTTTAGATTTATCCTTATCTTTTTGTAAACCACCTTCATTATCATCATTCTCATCATCCCAATCATATGTATCATCTTCAGCAGGTTCTCCATCTATATGAGGACCACTATGAAATTGATGATGTTTTTTGAAATCATCACCAAATTCTGTTTTAGGATTACTTTTCATTTTTTTGTATTTATCTTTTAGTTTTGTTGGTAATCCTTCATTGATTTCAAATAATTTTTTAAACTTATTTACCATCATTTGAAACACACCCTTGTCATAATAACCAAACATCTTTTTAAATAACTTAGCTCTTTGTTTATCGTCAAACTTATCTGAACCGAGTAATTCTCTCATTGTTGTTCCACTAACTTCTTTTCCACCAACTGATATTGAAACATGAGGTGCTGTTAAAACATAACCATTCTCTTCATATCCGTTTAAATTCTTTTTATTTTTCTTATAATCTTGAAAATATTTTCCACCACTTAATCTACCGGCATCTTTTTGACCAAATACATAAACGAAAGCAGTTGTGTCTTTGTCGTATTTCTTTGCTAAGTTTTTAGCCACATAAGGTGACTTCTCTTCTATAATTTTATTTGAAGAAACACCCATTTTAGTCATATGTCTGACTTTTTCTTTGAAGTTCATTGGGTGTCTTGGTGGTTTCTTTATATTGGATGTTGTGATGTAAGCATCGTCAACTTGTTTCTCTAACCACTTATATGTTTTATAGTGATGAGGACCAAATGGTTGAAATCTACCACCATAGATACCAACAACTTTTTTAATGTTTGAGTTGGCTTCTAAAATTGGTTTTATTATTTCTTCTACAAGTTTGTTCAAAATATACCTCTATGTAATTTACGAATTATTTTTCAAATAACCAAGCTTTTTATAATTTAATTCCCAATCCAACTTTGAATTGAAAGTCTTGTTTCTCATTATAATATTCATGCTTATATAAACCAAATATATTTATTTTTTCTGTAAACCATTTTTTTACTTCAGATTTAATATTGAAAATATTATTATCTTCTAAATCTGACTTTATAGATAACCCTACAAGATATTCTAATTTATCTTTTTTAATTTTTTTATTATATCCAACATCTAAAAGTGGTTCTGTTTCTTTAACTGCTAAACCAAATTTAAATCCACTTTTATGTTGCCAACCAATATTACCTATCATATAATAAATATCTTTAGATTCTTTATTTACATAATCTAATCCTATAAATAAATCATTATCAAATTTATAATTATACTTTCCTGTAATATCAATATAGTTTTCACCTAACTCTCTTTCATAATCTACCTTTTCATAAAAAGTAAATTTACCTTCGTTCTTTTCAGCCTTAACTGAAAATTCATAATCCAAAGGTTTGTCTTCATCGTTAGGTGTTCTAACACTTACTGATGTTGATATAATTGTTGCTAATAATAATTCTTTTATCATATTTCACCTGACCCATTACAAGATGAACAAGTTCCATCACCTGCAGCACCAGAGCCGTGACATACATCACATTCCTCTTTATTGAATTGGTAGTTTATTATTTGGATATGGTCTTGTTGTTGTTCTTCCGAGAACATCACAATCTCCTTCATCATTGTTAAATTCATCACAATTAAAGAATATTTGATTCCCATTATATTCATAAGAACCATCATCACAAAAACCGTCACCTAACCAACTTTCAGGTGCACATATATCATTACAATCTTCTATTAAACCTTCTGTACAACCTTCATCTATAGCTTCACAATCACCTAAATCCCACTCTAATTCTTCACACATTAGATTGATTGGAACAACTTCACCATCTTCACCATAAATACCATAAGCACCATCGTCACACCATCCATCTCCAATCCAAAATTCTGGAGCACAATTACCATCACAATCCAATACCATTGGGAAGTAAAGATTAGAAGCATAATCATCATAAGCTGGAATATAATAATCTACATTACAATCATTGAATACACAACTACCATCATCTACATTAGCATCTGTATTATAGTTTTGTGCATCATCATTCATACACCCATAAACTATGTCTGCTAAATCAATACTAAATGAAAAGTCTAATCTACCAGGTCTTGTATTAGTTATTTCTAAATAATAAATACCTTCTGTTACAATACCAACCTCAACACCATTTCCATTTGTTACAAAATCATACAAAGGTGGGGGAGCTCCAAACTCACCATCACACTCTTCAAATAAAGCACAATGAAAACCAGCTTGGTTTAAATTGATTGAGAATAAAGTTGTTTCACTTAAATCAAAAGCCAACCAAGTTGTAGCTCCTGCATCAAGTGAAGTTTCAAACTCTACACTATCCCAATCATATAGGTAAGCTGCTTCACAACCAACTAATACAACATCGTCATCACTATCATCAGGTGATACAGGGTCTGAACCATCACAACTGATTGTGAATAATAACATAAAACTCATTAGATACATTAATAATTTATTCATTTCATTTCCTCCTAAAACTTATTTCCGAGTATTTCTTCAACAATCTCGTCAAGTTCATCTGTTGTTGTTTTCAAGGTAAAACTCATATCACCTTGAAGTCTATTCACTTCTTCACCATCATCAAAAAAGATAATCGTTGGAAGTATTACTACATTGTTTGCAGCTTGAATTTTAGGATAGGTATCTATATTGACTCTATATACTTTTGCATCAAATGAATCCCATTCATCAATCGCTGTAACTTTATTTACTTCATTCCAAGTTGCATAAAACTCAACAGCTACTAAACCACGAGTTGTTGCTTTCTCAAAATTCTCATCTGTTAATTCTCTTACACCACTAAAAAGGAATGTAATCATTAAACCTAATATAATTAATTTCTTAAACATAACCACCTCCTAGTTCTTATCGGCCTTATCATCTAACTTGTCTTCTAATTTTTCAATTTCTTTTTCTAATCTTTCAATTGTTTCTTCAAGAACTATAATCTTGTTTCTAGACATTTCATCTTTCATCTTGTACTCACCACGAGAAGGAGGCCAAGTTCCACTTGGGTCTACTGAATAGACCCCATCACCAATTGGTGTAAATGTGTTTTCTAAATCTGTAAGTCTTTTATCAACATTTGTTTCCATAGCAGTTAATCTTTTATCCATATCAACAACCAAAGTATTATCTTGTGATTCCAATGCTCCAAATCTCGTATCCAACTCACTCATAAATGTAAAATACATTGTAATACCTGATACTAATAATGAACCTATGTAAATCATAGTTTTTAAATCAATCTTAAACTTTGAATTTTGTAATGTATCCATTGTTAAATCTGGTCCGCCACTTGGTGGTGGAGGTGGAGCAACAGGTTGAGGTGGAATTCCAGGTTGTGGTGGATATCCAGGTTGTGCAACTGGTTGAACTGGTGGAGGTGGAGGAGGTGGAGGAGGTGGTGGAGGTGTTTGAATCTCCAACGCTTCCATCAACTGAGCTTCAGTAATCATTCCCCATTGTATAAGAACTTGTCCTACCTGAGCATCAGGTCCTTTCACTGCCAATACACCATCAACTTGTTGTTGTGTTACATATCCTTTCTCAACTAATATTTCACCTATCATTGCCATACTGCATCCGCTCTTATTAAACTAAAATTACCCCAAGTTGTTTTATCATATAATTGTCCATTTAATAATTGAAATTCATGACTTGTTGGTGTGTTGTATCCAGAATATAACCAGACCCAAACCGTACATTCTTCACCAACAGTACAATTAGCTTGTACCCAAAAATCAGGATGTTGTTCTTGTTGATATTCATTACCATGGTCTCCATAAATCCACATATCCATAGTGTTTCCTGGAGTTACTGATACAATTGTTGTTCCATCGTTAGGTCCTTCTGTTTGTTTATCCCAATCATCAGCTTTTATTTTTTTACCTTTCTTTATTCTAATACCGACTCCTTTTAATGAAGAATTTGTTTCACCACCAACATCCTCTTCAGTACCATGATAAGTAAATTTTAATTGATACCAGTGAGATAATTCATTACTATCCATCAAATCTGTACAACTATCCCAATCATCACAATTTTCAGCGATATGATCATATAAACCATTAATGGTTGTTTTTATTTCTTCACCATCACCATCATTACTCGCTCCAGCTTTAACGGTATTTATTAACTTACCCACATCGTCTTTATACACAACCTCTATATCTTCAGTATCATAAGTCCAAACATCACTTGCATCAGACATTGTTGGGGTTGGCCATATATTATTTCCTAAAATATTAGCTTCTGATCCAACTCTTCCTTTTCTACCTCTAAGTCCGTATCTGTCTTTTTCTATTAAATTATTATTTTCTTGAAATATTTTTCTAGCCAAACTTTCATTTATTTGAAATAAATAATTACTCTCTGGTATTTCTAACCAACTCATCCAATCTAATGTTGTATTTCCTTGTTTTTGTTTTGAAACCTCCATCAATGTAGGAATTAAATTTGTACTATCCACAATGTTCATTTTTTTAATTTTATCTTCATATAGTTTTTTTGTATTGAAAGCAGTTTTATTTGTCAACCATTGTGAATCTAATTCTTGTTTTAAATTTTCAATCACTCTATCTTTTTCTGCTAATTCATCTTGATATTGCTCTTTAAAAAATTTTATATTCCCATCAGAATTAACAGTAACAACATCCTCAGAACCAACTTTATAATCCAAAGATTCATCAAAATTTTTCTCAAATTTTTCTATATGTTTTTTTAAACTACTCACAAAACCTCCCTAAAAGATTGTATAATTCAATCCTACTTTTAATTCGTAAGAATCAATTCCCCAATATCTTAAATATCTAGCTTCACCAAATACACCAAAACTTTTATCAAATTTGTATCCAGCCACTAAACCTAAATCAAAATCAATGTCACCTGATTCATATTTAAATGAGTAATCTGTAAGTCCTTTACTAACAGGTATTACAGAAGCCCATCCATGAACCCAATATTGTTTATCATATAAATAGTAATCAACACCAATAACAAGTGAAGCTTCATATTGCCAACCAAGTTTATCAACTTCTTCTTCATTATATAATGTTATTAAATCACCATAATAATATTCATAAAATTCATTATCTGTTTCAGCGATTAATTCACCATTTTCATCAAACCATTCATAATCACCATATTCACCTGGGTCTTGAACACCATTATCATTTAAATCATCAAACCAATAGTTATCTTCGTATCCATAATCATAAGCTAATGTCCACCATTGTCCGTTTGAATCAGCTAACCAATCGTTAAATGGAAACAATCCATAAGCAGGGTGTCCTCTAAAGTTTCCACCCGCAGTGAAGTTCCAACTTTGACCAAATGGTTTTCTATATCTTACATCTAATTGTCCAAATTCTAAATCTCTTAATCCAAAGTTAGCATATGAACCTTTAATAACAAAGTTATCACCTAAATATCTTACCCAAGATTCTGAATCTACAAATTCTTCACCAAATGAACGAATTGAAGAATACTTAACAAGATATTCCCAACCACTTACAGCTCCAATTGTAGCTACATCTGATAATTCTTTTTCAGAACCATCATAAAATTTCTTACCTTTGGCTTGATATTTAAACCTAGCAAGTTTTCTTATACCAAATGAAACATTGTATGAACCCTCAACTTCTTCTGTGGTTTCAACAAATGTTCCTAAGTCTTGATCAAAGTCAAACTTTTCTGCTGGTGTAAATGGTGAAGCTAAACTTACACTTGTATAGACTGTAGAATATTTTAGAAAATTATCTACAAAATAATTGCTACCATCTTCCTCAGCAAATAAAAATCCTA
>Ga0209756_1003274_pt1 | contig 13247 bp, 28 predicted proteins | sample ETNvirenome_6_85_FD_184071 | JGI IMG/M metagenome (GOLD analysis project Ga0209756, IMG submission 184071) | Marine viral communities from the Pacific Ocean - ETNP_6_85 (SPAdes) (version 3) | ecosystem: Environmental > Aquatic > Marine > Oceanic | place: Pacific Ocean | collected 2013-06-19
TCTTCGCCACTAGTGGCTGAGTTATTGTGCAAATTTTCTACCTCTGGTTGTTCCGAAGTTTCAGCTGCCGCATCTGCACTAGCTGGCTCAGCCTCCTGCTCCAGCCCAGGTGATCCACAAATGACAAATGTCATTTGTGGATCACCTGTTGCCTCAACCAACTCTGTCTGATAGACTTTGCCATCAGCCCCACGCCGCTGGGTTTCCAACTTCACTTCTCCTCTTTGCTCCATTTCCTTACGATGCCGCTGAATAGTTGTTAACGGGTAACCGCCGCTTTCAGCCATTGAACGATTAGACACAGTTGGATCTTGCTGGAGAGAGCCTTTTATATGCTGGCGAATTTCCGCCTCTGGTGGGTCGATAACGCCTTTTTTGATCAGTTCTTGACGATCACGCCCAATAGTCTTGGCAGCACACCCAAACTCGATAGCTACCTCTTTGTCTTGAACATTTTTATTCTCATGGTAGCAAAGCAGAAAGAACTCCTGACGAGCCTTTTTAAGTTCGTACCGGGTCAGACCCAGGCCGTGCGAAACATTGGCCTTATAAGCGAACTTAAGAGCCTCCACCTCTGTCCCTTGATGGACATTGGCCTTGATAGTAGACCGCCCGTCTTTCAAGTGAGCTTCATAACGATGGAACCCATCAACCAGCGTCAACCCCAGCGGCAGGTCAAAAGCATCCACCGCAGGTAGCAAGTCAATAATGTCCCTATAATTAGACACCCTCACCATATCTACCTGGTTGCGCACCAGATAGGTACCTTGATCCACCTTAATCTCGTCCAGCCCTAACTCTATTGTGTCCATCATTCCATCACCTGTCCTCAAACAACTCCACTACCTCGCCCAGACTCCTAACTATCAAATACCGATGACCCAACTCCTCCACCATCAACTGATACTCCTTCTGCGACTTACTCTGCCGACCTTTAGCCGTCTTAACCTCCAGGTGCCAACACCGTCCACCATCCAAAAACAACAAGAAATCAGGTGACCCAGCCCGACCAAACCGCACAAAACCACCCCGTTCGGTCTTATAAGCACCGCTGTTGTTCTTAATGTAGGCACAGCGTCCACTACCCTCCAACAACTTCAAATAAGCCTCAATGGCCGACTGAACCTGGGACTCCTTGGCTGTCCAGTCCTTCTTAGTCTTCTTGCTCATGAAACACCGCCTGACAGACCCGCTGCACCATCGGATCAGCCTCCGACCAGTCCGAGGTGCGATGATACATGTCGCTATGCACCTTCCAGGCGATAATCACACCGTCCTCCAGCACAGATAACTTCATCTCAGCCACCACCGCTGTACTGCCAATCACCTGGATACCAGTGCATCTCCACTCTTTAGTCATCAAAACGGAATATCATCATCCGTATCTATCTCCTGAGCAGGATCTCGACCGCCCACAAACGAGAACCGATCCATCATCAGCGAGTGCTTCGACCGCTTATTACCCTGATCATCCTCCCAGGATCGGAACTTCAACTTACCTTCAGCCAGGATCGGCTTACCTTTAGTGAAATACTGCATTATCACCTCACCCTGCCGACCCCAAACGTCCACGTCCAGGAAGCAGACCTCCTCCCGCTTGTCACCATTCTTGTCCGTCCATTTGTCATTGACCGCCAGCCCGAAACTAGCCACCTTCATCCCAGAGGGCAACTCTTTCTGCTCCGGATCTCTAGTCAAGTTGCCTAGCAAAATCACCTTATTGAAACTCATATCTAATCCTCCTTAGTGAACTGAACCCTCTCAACCTCCTGATCACTGGCCCGAAACCAGTTCTCCAGGATCTTGTTGACCACCATGTTCTGACTCTCCAACCGAGCCTCAGACTCAGCCTTGATCCGATCTCCTAACTCCTGCGTCAGATACAAACTCATCCGCTTCTCGCCCCGACCGTACCGACCCCGCTTATACTTCCTCATCTTGTCACCAGTCACAGAAACAGCCCTCATCGTCAATACCGCCAAATACCAACTGCCTACCATCAGCCTCTAACGACCTTAAACTTCGGCCACGATTGAGGATGGTATGGTTACCCACCACCTTCTGCATCCCCTCCTCCCACTCCATCATCCAGCGAAACCGATCAGGGTCGGACTGCTGTAACTTCTTCCAAGCATAGGCACCCTGACGGAAACAGCTACCACCACAGTTGTTGTGCGAAAAACCACGCCGATACATCATCGGGATCTCAATCCCCCAACCTTTCACCAACTCCATATAATCACGCTTCATTAACCTCGGCTCCCACAATAACGGGAAATCCACCCCAGCACCCATGTCTTCGTATCTCCGCTTCGGCCCCTCCAAACGATGCGATTCCGTCCAGTCCAAACCCAAATAAATCACACACGGTAACCTCTGCTTGAGATGCTTAACAAATGGCCTGATCTTCAACTTGCGAGTGCATGACAGAAACCGATTGGAACCGATTACCCGCTCCTCCTCAAATACCTGTGGTGGCGTTCGCCCATCCTTGTACCGTGTTATCTCTCGATCCCACCTGACTTCCAAATCATCGAGGAATCGATACAGATCATCATCCTCCCAAGAGGTGTCAGCGAACCATAACTCCACCTCGTCACCATAACGCCCTATCACCCGATCAGCCGCCACCGCACTGGCTATGCCACCACTCAAACTAACTATATGAGGCTTATACTTCCTCATCAGACCCATTCTTTCTGCTCCGGTACTGCTGACGACGATACTCCTGCATGGCCGCCCACCGCTCAGGGTCAGCCTTCATCTTCTGATACCACTCCTTCTGCCTCTCAGACTGCCTCTCCTTGGCCGTCACCTCCACCAACCTGAAGAACCGCCCATTAACCTTAATCTCTATCGGACTGCCCATCTCACCCCAATCCAACTCCACAACAGTATTTGCCATTACTTATTACCTGTGTTGGTAAACATTATAGCACATATTATAACCCAATAACAATTACTATATGCTATAATCGCCGTCCTGACCCAGATTTGATCCCTGGGACAGGGCTAATAAATGCCCCGCTTAACACAAGTGGGGTTTTTTACTGTGAAATCGGATGGGACTCCTAGAACTTTTTCTTGAAACTGAAAATATTGGTTGGATGGGTTGGTTTCTGGGACTCCTAACTCTTTTCGGCCTTCCCATCTTGGACTACCCCCTACCCTAGCATCAAACCTGCACCACCATTGTAACGTGATGATATATCGGTGTTAACATGCCTGAAACCCTTACCGCCATTGACTTTGCGCCCCATTTGGCCTGTGCTATTGCCTGTGCTTGCCTGTGCTAGGTATCAGGTGGTATCCTGTGCCAACTTGTACCGCCTGGCATGTGGTATCAGGATGTGGTATCAGGTGGTATCAGGATGCGGTATCAGGATGTGGTATCAGCTTGCACGGTATCAGGTATCAGATGCTAGCCAATGCCGATCGGATTGCATACAAGGCATTTATAGGCGTTTCTCAGGCTATAATGTGCTAATCTGGTATCCTGTTTTTGCTAGAAAAGTGAGTGATAGTGCGGATGTAATTACAATGTAATTACACAATCATGACTAGACTATTTCTAACTAAGGCCAATTCAAGGCAGAAAATAGTACGCAAACCCTAGCCAAGGCAATAAAAAAGGCCATGCGGTTAACATGGCCTGTATCGGTCGATTTAGGTGTTTGGGTTCTACAATGGCGTTGATTCTGGCATGGTAACCAATCCTTCGTCGAACATGTCTGAGGCTAAGCGTTGATAATATCCCTGCAGATGATATATGGTGCCAGAGTCAATCAAAACCTGTACAGCCTCAACACAATCGGTCAGATCATAATCAGTATCATTGATATCAGATTCTAGCAGGTTAATTGCGTCAAGTGGTGTCATTAGTTATTCACCTCCAAATAGTTAAGTGATTTCAGCAAAAGCCGTTCAAGTTTCTCGATCCGTTCAGCACGATACAAGGCTACCAGCTTAATATCATCTTGTTCAGTATCCTGATACCATTCAGGCAAGCCTTTATCATATGCTGCCTCTAAATCTCGTTCGTAGTTTGGATCGTTCTTGTAGTAGTTAGCCATTAGTTATTCACCTCTATCTTGGATAACTTGTTTAGCAGCTTTGACCAAAACAGGTCTAGCGGTAGTATCAAGACCTGTAGCAGTTTGCCAAGACATTTCAAATTCCCATTGCAATATGAGCTGTTTCAATTCAGCGTTTGACAGTTTCATATCTATGATTTGGTCTATAGATTCCTGTACACGTTCAGCGGTTAAAATCTGTGCCATTATAAAATCACCTTTCCTTTATCGCTGAGACAACGACCTGTGTAGAGTCGTTGCCTGTTTGTGGTTATGGGTTTCTTGAAACTCTCAAAGAGAGATATCAAGCTATGAAAAACAGACAATGCAATTACCATATCAAAGATATTTTGCATTGGCTAACCCCGTCTCAGAGTTTTTGTGACTATATCACGAGTCGAATTAGAGTTTGTGCCAGAACATAAGCCACAATCGGCACACTGAGTACCATGCGACTTGTGAGGGCAAATGATCTCGTTGTCAAATGCCATGTCGTCTGTAGTGTGACGGTATGTTCGCCACTCTTGCGTTTTGGCCTGTTCGTAATCCTGTGGTGAGTCTACACTTGCCATCAAGAAAGACTGAACCCACGAGTGATTTTCTGCCTCTTTCCATTGATGTGTGTAACCTAAGACCTGCGGATTAACCGCAGCTAGATATATCGACGCTCCAACATCTGCCAATGGGTCGCCGTAGGCGCCCAGTCGAACAGTCTTGCTTTTCAGAATTGACAAAACTTTGGCCTTGTCCTTAGCTGGCAAGTCTTTGACCAAAGGATATCGACCAGCTTTGAAAGTCTGGTAAACCCTAGCAGGTCCGTGAAATTTTCTAACGTAGCAGCTATCATCGTCCTTGTTTGGGCTATTGATTGGTCGCAAGATACAATCACCACAAACAGCGGAGTCTAGCCCACTTCTGATAGCTTGCATGGGCGTTTGATCTACTGGTAAAAAATAGACTTGTATAACGTTACCAGTCTTATCATTAGTGCTATTGAATATTGCTATAGTTGCAATGGTATCGCCTGTTAGGTCAGACGGGCCAATACGCAAGGTAACACCGGGAAAGTTAAAGCGGTTAGACTTTGCCGTTTTATCTACTAGGGGAAAATCCCTAGTATGTAATGTATACTTGCTTTCTGACATATCGAGCATTGTTGACTCCTTGTTTTATGTGTCAATTAGCGGAGCTACTACTAATAGCTCCGCTTTTTTGTTGTTAGACGGTTAGTAAATACGGTTTATCCCATTTGCCGACATTGATATCAACATACCAGCCTACGTCAAAGTGGTCGAATTGTATTTCGCTATTGTCATGGTTGCCTTTATTCATAGCTGCCAACACTTCGTCTAGGAATTTAACCGCTTGCGGATTATAGCCGTGTGTTCGGTAGTGGTAGGTATTAATGTTATAGCCTTTGTAACCACCTTCCGTGCCAAAATCGATTGGGCCGGATTGAATAGTGAGACGTAACGTAGCATAATTTCTTACTGCTAGCGTTGCCTTGATACCATGTCGCTTGCAAATAGCTTTGACGTGAGGTGCTATCTGCTTTTTCATATCCTGACTAAAATATGCCATTATATTATACCTCTATCTTAGACTCTAATAAGGTGATAGTAATCCGCTGATTAATAGTAAGTGGGAGACTTAGATACGTTGAGTCAAACAGAATATCATTGATAAGCTGTTTGATATGCTTCCTATACTTGCGCTTGTTGCGTTTCTCATGTTTGCTCATATTTCTATACTCCATTTCTAAAAACTGAGTCTATTTTAACATCTTATATATATATGTCAATGCCATTTTGCATTTTCTGTCATTTTATTTTCTCTGTCCTGTTTTTTCTCTGTCCTGATTTTTCGGATATCCTGATTTTTCGGATATCCTGATTTTTTCTTGATATGACTAGATTCTAGCATGTAGGCTATGCTAGTATGATACCAGGATTGTATGCTAGGATGCCGATACTGGTAGCTTAAAATCGAGGTCGGAAATCGGAAATCGTAAATTTAGCATTGACATACCAAAACGCATGAGGTAAAATCCAAATCAGCATCGTAAATCGTAAGTTTCAATTTGCATTTTCGGTGCTTAAAATCGAGAATCGAAAAGGTAAAGTCCAAATCTGGCAGTGATGTCAGCATTTGGCATCAAGGAGACGGGATGAGACAGGTTAACGTGCCGGGTACATCACTAGATTTCATAATCGCCAAGCGATGGGATAAGGAATGCCCAGTTTGCGGAGAGGGATTGCATATTGAGAAGGATGCAGACTTCCCGGCTTCGATGATGAACTGTGAAATCTGTGGTAGCGAGTGGAATGAAGATGAAACAACAATGAATGCGAGGGAGATGGAATAATGGAAGCGAAATGGTCAGAACTATTTAAGAGGGTTCCACGAGAAGAGGCATGTGCCTTTCGGCAGATGTCTGACGAGGATAAGATCTCTTTCCTCAAACAGGAGGCGATTCCGAGTAAAAATCTATGCCTCTTGCTAGGGCTGGGAGAAATCGTTCACGACTATCCTCACCAGTCGGTCTATCATTACGAGGGCAAGGCTGAAATTCAGATGGATAATGGATCTGTCTGGACAGCAGAAGGAATCCCCCCGGATGGGGCTGGTGGAATTCTGTATCGTCAGGGCTACATCAGGCTACAGGAGACAGAATGACGAAGTTTGCAAGCCAGATAAAGTTGCCAGCGGGGATGATTGATAGGGGATGTACACCTCCGAACCGAATTGGCATCCATGAGGATGGCACTGAGGCTGAACACCGCACAGTCACCAAGATGGGCCGGCAGAGACGGCATCCACTAACAGGTGATTTGGTTGGTTCTGAGGCCGGCACGGTAGTTCGCTGGCTATCGCCGGTATCGAAACAGATGAAAGCCTGTTTCATTTCAACCAGTGTGGCATTTGATGATGTTGATCATTGGGTTTTTGAATTTCCCCATGAGTGGGATGATAAGACTGCCGAACGCAAGGTACGCCGTCATTTCAAGCAAATCAGTGATGCGCCAATCCCGACCAGGTCGGAATGGGAAGGACTTGAGAGGTCGAAGGCATGAGCGAGATAACCGAGGTCACTGTAATGGCGACCTATCGAGGCGAACGAGTCGAACTGATTAGCTACGGTCTGGCTGCTCAGCAGTTAGGCTGTACCCGTCAAAACGTCCACCGCCGGGTGAAAGAGCAAGAAATCGGCAACTCGCAGTTGCCGGGTAACCAGAGAGCCAGATTATTGGTTCGGCGGGAATGGGAAGAGGGGATTCGGCGAAACAAGGAGAGCAAATGAAATCAACTCGCTACATCTACAAAAGTCCATTCTCTAGCGATTACGATCCAGAAGAGTCGGTCTACCATGTCGCTTGGACTCGCCGTGATGATAGTGGCCCAAAAGAACCTGTCATCTGGACGGGCAAACGTGGCGACTCAGATGTTGGTAAGGATGGTCAGGTCTATGTAGGCATGACCAAAACCAGAGATCAGTCCGACAGGTTAGCTGACTGGGCAGTAACCGACGATGCACCTCTGGCATGGTCAGAAGAGTTCCTTTGCCCCTACACCAGTTTTTGGGGCATCGAATATGTTTGGGGCATCGACCTGCCAGACGACCATAGCAAAAACTGGTAAACAAAGGAGAGCAAATGAAAGTAGTCAGAATCGGCATCTATGATTCCACTAACGGTATCGAGGTAGGCAGTGATGATGCACACTGCCTAGAGGACGTGATCGAAATGTCGAGAAAGCTAACTGACCACATTGCCTGGTTTTCAATCGGCGAAGACGGTGAATTAGATGATGACCGTGCAGCCATTGCTGTAGAAACCTTCTGCCTGTTCGTAGGTGATGAACAGCTTTCTCAAGGCGAGTCCATATCAGCCCACGAACGAGCATATAATCTAGCCACCTAAGCGACCTCTCAAACAACCTACCAAGCCACCCGAATCACCTGGGTGGCTTTTTTACTGCCTCGACAATCCTGCAACCTGCCAAATTACGAACGCTAGATAGCCTACAAGCGATTTCTGGAGCCTCACTAGTACCTGAACCTTCTCCAGCCTCAAACGATAGCCTTAGAACTCAAATTCACATCTGTAATAATCATCGACATAAAAAAAGGACTTCTCAAATTATCGGACGTAAATCTGAGAAGTCCTCTGCTGACAACGATCTTATGTTGAAGGAATCGTTGTTTTTTTTGTTATCGGTCGTAGCCGTGCGTTATAACGTCCTAGTTCTGTAATTATCGGACATCAATCCTGTCAAGGGAAATGCCCTCTGGGCAATTACTGGACGGTTTGACTGGCTGTTCGGTTTCAACATTAACTTGGTCAAGTGCTGACCTCAAGGCTTTCTTGGTGTACATGTAGGCGAAAATGTGTTTCCGCTCACCCTTCAGATACTGTTTTTCCATCCAGTCTTTGCCTCTGCGACTGACACTAATACCCTGGGTTAACCCCAAACAGTTCCAGTTGTCTGCCTTGTAGATTGCCCCCGTGCGTGGCGGTTCCACAAAGGTGACTAAGCCCAACAGCTTAGTACCATACCTTTCACCGTAATCCCTTAACACTCTCAACCGGAAGGTCTTCAGGATCTTAGTGCCAATGTTCTTATCATCCGGCTTGTTGACAATGCGATAGACATTGTTATTCAGGAATCCCAAGTCGTTATCCGCTTGGAAGAAATCCCTGAATTTCCTGTAATTCCTGGGAGGTGATGCAGCTGCGATAATGCCGATAGGCAGTTGGTCGTAATGGATTATGTAATTTAGCTGTCTGCCAACGATGCCCTTCGATTGCGGGTAATGTTCGATGTACCATTTCACGAACAGCGGATTGCTCTTTGGCACCCGCTCAAGCACAAGCCTTTCGTCCTCGAAAAGCAGAGACATCTGAACGTGATCGCTTGGTCTGTAGATCATTCCGCTGTGGCCCTTCACACCGCTACTGGATTTTTCGATACACAGCAGGCACTTATTTTTGCCAAAAGTGCTATGCGTTTTAGCTTCTTGCCCACAAGTATCACACCTCATACTGTCATCATCTCCTTTTCGGTTTCAACTTCTGTCATCACCTTGTCGGCGACCGCTTTGTCCTCTCTGTCCTCTCTGTCCTTGACCATCACTTCAGCCTTGACCAACATCTGGTCGAAGAACTCTTGATAAGTCTCGATCTGGCCGGTCATGGAGATCCAATCCCGTCTCAGCTTATCGATCTGCTTACGTTCACGTGGGCTGAAGTGGCCTTGAAACTGAGGTTGGTCACGGCTGGTACCGGGCTGGATGCCAAGTTCAGCACAAATTTCGACGTACCTGTCGTATCGAGATCCCAATTCGCCATCGTTACGCTGAATCCGATTAGCCAAATTCTCGACCAGGATGTCGGTCGCTACTTCTAATTTGGCTTGCAAGACATCTTTCTCACTTTTCATTAGCCGGTCGTCTTCGTCACTCTGAAACCACTTCATCTTAGCTCCCTGACGGCTCGTTTGAACCATTCGTCCTTCACCAAGTCCTGGTCGTAATCGCCGAACAGGAGTTTGGCTCCATCTCGGTTGGGATGGATGGCCTCCAGAGCTAGGGTTTCCCAATCATTCAAATCCAGATCGCCGGATTCTAACTTTGCCTTAGCCTTTTCAATCATCTTGTCCACCAACTCGACCGACTTGTCACCGACCGCCAAAACCGGGGCGACAGCCTTAGGTTTTGGACTGTCGGTTTCACTTGGTTTCTGCTCCTCAAAACCGTTATAAAGAGAAATATATTCTATATTTCTAATGTCAGTTTTTTCGGGCTTGGCTGAAGCCTCTGAAACCTTGCCCCAGTAAGCATCTGCCCGCTCTTTGCCACTCAACCCCTCGTGGACATCCTTGTCCAATGGTTGGACATCCTTGTCCTTTGACTGGACATCCTTGTCCAGCAGCGGTTTCTGTTTTGGGGCTGATTTCTGCTTCGGTTCCGGCAGTTGATCCAAGCCTAAAACCTCTGCCGGGAAACGGTATCTCCATCTCGGAGAGCGTTGGTTGGAGCCGACCTGTTCGGCCTCGATAATCCCAGCCTCGACTAACTGCTTTCGGCCTCGTTGGACTCCCTTGGCCGACAGTCCAGTTCTCGACATCAGATCCGAGTTGTCTACGATAGTGGTTGACATCTCTCGATACTTGAACCGATCAGTTATTGCCAACAGCATCCTCAGACCAGCAGCCGTCACGGTCGGCGGGACCTTGTCCACCAGATGCATTGGCGTGGCTGTGAATTGATACGGTATCTTAGTGAAAATCGTCAGCAGTAATTTCAACATGGTATAATCCTTATCTCCTCTTGGACTTTGTTTAGTTAATGGGCGGTTTGCACCCGCCCATTTCTCAGTTCAACAATCCCACGATTGGTGGTTCTCATCCAGCCAGCGCAAGACTCGCTGGCGAGCCTCAACAGCCGTTTGGCACCGACCCAAATCCTCAATCTCGCCTACACTGGCAAACCCGACAAAATAGACCTCGAAATCGTTGAGTTCTTTTTTGTAGGTGGTGACTCGCTTGACGTATCCAAGTGTCACCTCACCGTCAATGATGAGATCGTGACCACCGAAACCGTTAGTGCGCCATTCCACGCCATCACTGACCGGAATGGTGGATTCGTCTTGCCAATGCCCCCACTGGTGAGGCTTGAACTCGGACTTGGCTGATGGTTTGACTTCAAAAAGTGTCGGTTCGTCGCTCATTCTGGCTGCCCTTCTCTCAGCAGGTCGGTGTGACCGCAGGTGATCATCAGGTTGTCCACCAGCGTATCGATAGCCAGTTGACCAACCTCTTGCGATTCCCAGTCATAGTCAAGAGCATCCACCAAGTCTCTGGCTTCAGCTTTGACTCGCTTGATCCATGCCGTCTGGTCGAAGGCAATAGCTCTCAGGTCTGACGAGTTCTTTCGTCTTGGCTTGTTCACTTTACCCCCTTTACCGCATTAACTTCCTGCATGGCGTACTTGGCAGCGTACTTGGTTTCTACGATGGCTTGAGCTACCAGATTTCTAGCCACACCGAAACGGTTTCGAGCCTTGTCACCAAACTCGACTGTGTCCGAACGGAACTCTAGAATCTTGACAAATCTAGCCATTTCTTGTGCTAAGGTTTCGTTATTCATATCTCTCTCCATCGTCAAAGTAATTCATCTGTTTCATAAAGGCGCATACCTGACGCTCATCCAGCGCATCCTTAGCCAGCATCTTGCATAGCAAACCTTTGCTGTCGATGACCGTCTTAGATGTTTTCGGGTCGTGTCTCCAGCCTCGGTGGACTCTGGCAAAAATGCCTGCCTGTGACTTCAAAGGCAGGTAGCAGGGATCGCCACCTGTCAAGGAGTCAACTCGATAGATGGTGACTTTCATTGGTCACGCCCCTGCTCAGCCACCTTCTTTTCAAGGTCACCCAAGATGGCAGTCAGTTTCTTCAACGGCAAGGCTTTGACCTCTTCCGGAGTCTTGACATCATCGTCAGGGTAGAGGTATTGAGCGGAATTGATAGCCAGATTCCCGCCACTTTTCAAAGTCTTGAGTGCCTCACGCATCCCAGACAACACCTTCTCTCGATCCTCACCATTTCCGTTATTGCTTGACGGGTTTCCAACAGGCTTGTCTGCTGTCGTGACTTCAGTATCTGGCTTGTCATACTGAGCCAAGTCCTCACCAATCCAAAGATCCAGCCCTAACCCATGCTGGGCGATAGCTTTAGCCAATCCACGCTTGATCGAGGTGTTGATGTCTACCATCGTCGGCTTCAGTAATGCCTTGTTGTTATTGCCCGTGACTGCATGATATTCTGTCTCTGTCTTATCATCTATAGTCACGCTGACAACTACGTAGTAACCCAATTCCGACTTGAAGAACGGATGCCCTTCCTGGCAGGTATGCACCTCATAACTGGCCTTCGGGAAATTAGAGTACAGAATGTCCAAGGCCGAGGCCCAAGACACATAGTCATAATTGCCTTTCTTCTCGACGTGAGGGCTTATGTCTACTTCCTTCAGGATTTCGTAGCTACTCCCCATCTCACCCATTTCTCTTCTCCTTCTCCAACCTCTCCAACCTCATCAACCGCTCTGTTGCGACGGTGATGTTATGCTTAATCTGATCGTTCTCTTCGACCAGCCGACTATTGTCTGCTCTCAGATCCATGATGTCTGCTTCAGTGACAGTTACTCTAGTATCAATACCTGTAATGGCATTCCAGGCTTTAGTAACTGATACCCGAATATCTCTGAACTGGTCAGAGATCGTTCGACTGCCATTCGCTTCAGCGATGGCATCATCGAGCCTTTTGGTTTGTTCCATCTTTCTCTCCTTCAAAAGCGGTGCCAAGCACCTTGTTGATTTTCAGAAGTTCACTCGCCCGGATCGGTCGATCACCACGCAGTTTTGAGTACAATGTGGTCTTCGGCCAACCCAAAACACCGGCCAACCAATTGATCCTCAAACCATTACCACGCATGAACTTCTTGATTTCGTTACTCATAATTGGTACACTTCCTACTGCGTATTAAATTACGCACAACACATATTATCGCACAACCAAGTACTATTGTCAAGCCAAAAGGCAAAAATAGTACTTCTTTTTATGTGGCGATTATTTAGATGGGAGCGTGTATAATGGAAAGACTCGGAGATGTGATGAGAGAGGCTTCTTCCCGCTTGGGCAGGAAGGTTACGCAACTTGAACTGAGCAAAGCCACTGGCGTTTCACAGGGGCATCTCAGCAACGTAGTCCTTGGTAGGCAGAGGGCTTCAGCCGAATTACTGCAAAAGATCGCAGATTATTTGTCCTCTATTGATCATGGGAAGGAGTATTCAGCCGGTGATCTTGTCAGTGATGCACCGACCGCCAAAGCACCTGACAATACTCGTGGCATAGTAACTCCTGCCGTGCTGGGAGAAGGTTTTGTGACACTGCCAGAGGTATCGCACATACCTTGTGGCGGTTTCGACAACATAACTTCGCAGGAGGTTAAGGAGTGGCATCTAGTGCCGAAATCGCTGGTCGGTTCAGCCAAGATTATCGTCAGAGCGGTAGGCGACTCGATGAGTCCCTACATCATCGAGGGCGACCTGCTGATGGTGGAAGAGGTGGATGTCCTGGACGTGCAGTCGGACGATGTGGTCATCGCTGAGATCGAAGG
>Ga0209756_1003276_pt1 | contig 13242 bp, 16 predicted proteins | sample ETNvirenome_6_85_FD_184071 | JGI IMG/M metagenome (GOLD analysis project Ga0209756, IMG submission 184071) | Marine viral communities from the Pacific Ocean - ETNP_6_85 (SPAdes) (version 3) | ecosystem: Environmental > Aquatic > Marine > Oceanic | place: Pacific Ocean | collected 2013-06-19
ACATTCAGAAAAAATAATTTCTGGAATATGGTAGTTTTTAAATATACTATCAATTAAAAGCACTTTGCGTGATTTTGTCCAAATTGAATTTCTTTGCCAAGTTGTATCTAGTACTATTTTAAGAGTCCTCATAAATCTGAAAACGATAATATTGCTGGATTTAAAGTTAAAAATAAATCAATATATGGTTTATTATTTCATCCTGAGGTATCCCATAGCGAATATGGAAATAACATTATAAATAATTTTGTATCAAGAATATGTCATCTTACTCATTATATAACACCATCTAGTATTATTTCAAATATTGAAAAAAATATAAAATCAATTGTTGGTAATGAACATGTTTTAATGGCAGTTTCAGGTGGTGTAGATTCAACAGTTGCAGCTACATTAATTAATCGTGTTATCGGAAAACGCCTTCACTGTGTATTTATCGACAATGGATTATTAAGAGAAAATGAATTCCAAGAAGTTTTAACATGTTATAAAGAAAATTTACATATGGATGTTGTTGGTATTGATGTTAAAAATATTTTTTACAATGTTTTAAAAAATATAACATCACCAGAAGAAAAAAGAAAAATTATTGGTAAAACATTTATTAATACATTCAAAAATTATGTTAATCAAATTAATAAAACATATTCTATTAAATTTTTAGGACAAGGAACTATCTATTCAGATATTATTGAATCGTCACATAATAATTCAAGTTCAAGAACTATTAAATCTCATCATAATGTCGGCGGACTTCCAAAAGATTTAGGTTTTATACCCTTGAAGATTTAAAATGGGACAAATATATTGACTAACTTAATGTTTTTATCTTTATTTTTTTTAAGTCGGTATCTACTTTACATTTTTTTTCTATTAAAATTTTTTGTATACTTTCAATAGTTTTATAAATTTTATCTAAATCATATCCAATTATTCCAATTTCAAATATTGTATCATTATATTGATATGTATAAGAGGGCGAATATGAAGACCTATCCGTTGGAAGACCTAAATAACTAGAAATATTATATATACTTATACAATGTTCAATCATATTTGTATCCGATATTTTATAAGGAATATATACTCCATATTCATTTTTTAATAAATTATGAGTTATATATGGTAATAGAGTAATTTCATCATTTATATTATCCATTCGTATATATAGGTCATTTAGTTTTATATACATTTTTGTCTCATTTTAAATTTTCATAGGTATAAATTAATTGAACCAATAAAACATTATTTTAAAGATGAAGTAAGAAAAATAGGAAAATCACTAGAAATCCCAGAATTGTTTATTAATCGTCATCCATTTCCGGGACCAGGACTCGCCATAAGAATTATTGGAGACATTACTAAACAGAAAGTTAAAATTTTACAAAAAGCAGATAATATATTTATAACTATGTTAAAAGAACATAATCTATATGATAAAATTTGGCAAGCAGGCGTAATCTTATTGAATACTAAAAGTGTAGGTGTAATGGGTGATAATAGAACATATAATTATGTTCTAGCATTAAGAGCTGTGTGTAGTAGAGATGGAATGACAGCAAATATCTATCCATTTGATATGAATTTTTTAGAAAACGTATCAACAAAAATAATAAATAATGTTCATGGCGTCAATCGAGGTGTATATGATATTAGTAATAAACCACCGGCAACAATAGAATGGGAATAGTTGATTATTAGCGAATCTGGGTTGTTCTATCTGGAACAGCTTTCGCGAAGCTGATAATCAACTATGTTGATTATTAGCGAAGCTGTGTTGCTCTGGCTTAGCCAGAACAGCTTTCGCGAAGCTAAGCTGTTGGGGATAATGATATATATCATTATCCAGAACAGCTTTCACATACTTTGTATTTCTCAGGTTCTATTGTAAACTGCTGTGCCTGAACCTTTGGTCTTGTTCGAATATAATAAGAACCCGTTTTAAGTCCCCCTTTCCATCCAAAGAATAAAGCACCTGTTAATTGTCCATGTGACGGCTCTTCGAAAAATAAATTTAAACTTTGAGTCTGACAAATATACGGACCACGGTCTATCGATTGTTGAATTAATTTTTTCTGCTTAATCTCCCATACAGTTTTATACAAATCTTTGATATCTTGTAGAATTTCTTCTATATTTTGTACGCTACCATTATTGGCAATAATTTTATTTTTAAGTTCATTTGACCAAATACCTAAATTTGTTAAATCTTTTATTAAATATTTATTAATTACTATAAAATCACCTGCTATTGTTCTTCTACTGTAAATATTACTGGTAAATGGTTCAAAACATTCATTGTTACCTAAAATTTGAGAAGTTGATGCAGTCGGCATTAATGCTGTCAATAAACTATTTCTAATACCATTTTTCTTTATTTTTTTTCTTAATTTATTCCAATTATATTTTTTTGATGGTTCAATACCCCACATATCAAATTGTAATTCACCCTGACTTATTGGTGATCCCTCATATGTTGAATATGTTCCATATTTTTTAGCCTGATTACAAGATTCATCTAATGCTGCATAATAGATTGTTTCAAATATTAATTTATTTAATTCCATCGCTTCTGGTGAATCAAATGGATATCTCATTTTCGCATATGTATCTGCTAATCCTTGAACACCTAATCCTAATGGTCTGTGTCTGGTATTTGATAACTTGGTTTCAGGTACTGGATAAAAATTTAAATCAATGATTTTATTTAAATTACGTACTGCTATTTTAACAACTTTTTGCAACATACTAAAATCATATTCTGGTCTTACATAATTAACTAGATCTTGATAACCCCCTATATGTTTTATTTCTCCTTCTTCTTCATAATATACCTGTGGTACAGTTCTGGATTCAATATTATGATCATCATAGAATTTAAACCTTTTTTCATCATTATCAAGGTCTATGTATTGTGTTTTGTAATTTACCAGTAACATTTTGGCTAATTTACAATAACCACAAGTTGATTTACCATATATTTTAAATTCACCATTAAACTCTTTATTTTTGACATAGCTTGATAAAGCTATACTGGAAAGAGTACAACAAGCATACTCTTCTGAACTGGAATACTCAGTTATCTCAGCGCATTGACCTGTAATAATCCCGTTAAATATACCTCTACCTAATTTAGGCTCGGTAAAACAATATGTATCATCTTTTCTATCAATTTTCTCTACATTTTCTACTTTAATAAATGATAATGCATTTCTATTTGGTTTATGATCATTTAATACTAAACGTTTAGGACTAAATCCTAATTTTTGTAAATGATTTAAATAATATGCAGATATACATAATCTATAACAAGTTTTACATTGATAAAATTTATATCCTCCTCTTCCATCAGGTAATTTTTTACTACTTTTAAAACGCATTACATTAATTTTTGAATTAACACCCAATGTTTGTAATAAATATAAAATATTTGTTAAAAAATTTTTATTTATAGATGAAATCTGTATACCATATGTTTTTCCATTTCGAACAACACATCCATCGCCATCTACAAAACCTTCTAACCATCGTAATTTAATATTAATATTATAATTGATAGGTACTATATATTTGTAACGTAACGTTTCATTAATATCAAGAGGTAACGGTATAACTAAGTGATTTGTATTCATATAAGACGACGTTCCTTTTCTTATATTAATATAATCTTGTAGTTTTATTTTTTCATCGTATAAATATAATAATGGTTTTTTTATACCAACCATTGCTAAACAATGTTCAGAATTACAATCATCATCATCCCTTTGCCAATAAAAATGTCTTTTACAATAATTGGACGTTTTTAACGCTCTAAATTTATAAATATTTACATATTTTATTTTATCATTTGATTTTGAATAAGTACCATCAGCACAAAATAATCCATGTACATAAGGATATTTAAATTCATTTTTTCCATCTTTAATAACAGGATATTCACACTTTATTAATCTCATATCTTTTTCTAAATTTTGAGCTTCTACAACAATATGTTTTTTTCCATATATATTTTTAGGATCTACAATATAAAATTTATGATATGGTGTACATATTAGTTCTAATTTATTTGAAAATGTTATTTTTAATAATTCTTGTTTTTCACCTGTTTTTTTAATAATTGTATTACTAAATTCATTTCCATTCCAAACATTAATATTTTTATTCTCTAAATCAGATATCATATGATACCCAGTGTCTGTTAATATTTTTGTTTCCCCTGCTACACAAAGATTTGAGGATTTTATAGTTCCCAAGTTCTTTTGATTTGTTTTTCTATTAATGTTGTCTTTAAATAAAATATACGGTGTACCCGTTTCAATTTGTGAATCTAAAATATTTTTCCAAATAGTTCTTGCTTTCACAGTCTTTCTAGCTCTACCTTCTCTTTCATAGTTCATATATTTTTCTTCAAATTCTTCTCCATATAATTCAGTTAAATGAGGACATTCATCGGGATCAAAAAGAGACCAATCTTCATCTTTCTCAACTCTTTTCATAAATAAATCAGAAATCCATAATGCTAAAAATAAATCACGACATCTTTCTTCTTCATTTCCGTGATTTTTACGCAATTGTAAAAATTCAAAAATATCTGGATGATGTGGTTCTAAATAAATAGCAATTGAACCGTTCCTTTTTCCACTATTATGTACTAAACCAATATCAGTCAAATAGTTATGATTATCTTCAATATTTAAATCATATACATCACCTTTATAATCAATTTCTTTAATATATTCTATATCATTTAATTTTGGTAAATAATATTTTCCTGTATATTTTAATTTTATTGTTTTATCTGTTAACGTAATTTCATCTGCTTTAACTAATAACTCTTTTTTATTACGATTTATAAAAATATAATGTTCTTTTGTTACTTGTACTGGATTACTATTTTTAATTTTAATTTCTAATATTTTTTTTTTAATATTATTTTTAAAAATATTTAATACTTTTTTATATGAACCATCTTTTGTGATAACATAATCATTCTTTTTAATATTACAAATATTTTTAACACCTTTTTGTGTATATATTTTGGTATTAGGTGTAAAACACTGATTTACATGTTTGGCACATTCATTATAAACTTTTAACATAGGTATAATACCACTACTTTTACCATTGGTACTTCTAATTCTGGAATTTTTACTTCGAATATTACTAATATGAACTCCAATACCACCTGCCCATTTACTAATCATTGCACAATCACTAATATTTTTATACATTCCTGATATAGAATCTTCTGTTCCCAAAAGAAAACAAGATAATAATTGTGGTCTTGGTGTTCCACTATGAAATAATGTTGGCGTAGCATGAATAAAATATTTTTGAGACATATAATTATATGATTCAATTGCTGCTTTCAAATCAGTCAAATGTAATCCGATAGATACTCTCATAAATAAGTGCTGTATTCTTTCTACAATTTGCCCACATACCTTCATTAAATATGCCTTTTCCAATGTTTTAAAAGCAAAGTAATCAAAATTATAATCTCTTTCATAATTAATAACATTGTTTAACTTCTTTTTATTTTTCATAACAACTTTATAAACTTCATCTGATATCAAAGAAGCTTTTTCATTATGAACATCAGTATTATTATATAAAATATAAATGACTTCTGAAAAAGATGGTGATGTATTTTTGTGATTGTTCGAAATAATAATTCTAGATGCTAATATACTATATTCTAAATTCTCCGTCGCCATTGATGTACAAATTTGTGCGGTTAATTCATCAATTTCACTAGTTTTAACATTATTATAAATTCTGGCAATAACTTTTTGTGATACTAAAATTGGATCAATATTTAATCCATTACATTTATGTTTAATTCTCTGTTTAATTTTATCAAATGAAACTTCTTCCAGTTCGCCATTCCTTTTTACTACTTGCATCTTAATATTTAATGAATCCATGATTTTAAATAATATTAAATAATATTTAATCCAAATATTGCTACAAAATAAAATAAAATTTGAAAAATTTTAAAAATATTTCAAATTTATGTGAAATTTATATATATCATTTATCAATTATCAACAATATTTAATAGTTCTTGCATACTGTCGTCTTCATTTTTCGGAAAACGCTTTTCATTGAGCAGTAATCGTATTGTAAATATTGTGGTAATTTCACTTATTATAACAGAATAAATAGCAATATCTATTTGGGTGATAGTAACCATAACTTCAAAGATATACCTAAGAGAACTTGTCAAATACATCGTATTGCCGTAAAATTGTAACTCATTCTTAGTAAATTCTGCAATGACCTTTTTATCAGGATTGTATATGCTGAATCCTATTACAGGCATACCGATTTCTTCTACCACAACTTTCGTTATTTTAACTAACGAAATAATTAATAATAGGATTAAATATCTATCATTTGTATTTATATTTACTGAAATTACGATTAAATCATTACTTGGTCCAAATCTAAAATATTTAGACTCGTGTTGATAATGTGTTATTATAATTACTATAACTACTAATAATAGGGTATTCCCTGTTACACAATATTTAAGCTTTGTTTTTGCCTTCATATTTATTATATAATAATTATTATTTAAATATTTATCTTAATAATTATTATATAAATAATGATAATTCATATAAATGGAGTTCAAGGTAGTGGTAAATCCACTAAAACCACATTCTTCTTTTAATAAATATGCATCACCTATTGTTGCATTTTTACTAATTACCACAGGATTATTAATAAATCCATTATTAAACTTTTTAACTTTATTAACTTCATTTACTTATTTTTCAATTGTATTATTATTGTGAATTATTCCGATCCCACCTTGTAATACCATATTAATCGCCATATTATGTTCAGTGACCGTATCCATTGGCGAACTAACTATTGGAGAATTGATCGTTATATTTTTTGTTAATCTTGTAGATAATTTAATAGAATCTACACCATTAGATACATAACCTGGTAAAATTATGATATCGTCATATGTATAACCTATAAATTGATTAAAAATTGATTCAGCTGTAAAACCGTCCATTATTTTATAATAATATTATTTATAATAATTTAACAATTCTACCTACCGTATTATCTTTTAACATTACCTTATGACCACGTGAATGATATTTTTTTTTAGTAAGAACTCTCTTAACAATACCAGTTTTAGTTATATTTTTGTGATAAGGTTTTATAATTATAATAACTTTATCTCCAACTTTTGGTTTTATCTGTTTTTGTTTTTTAAATTTTTTTTTACTAATTCTTTTTACACCACCACCTTTTTGAATTTTATAAAAATAATTTTTATCAGATTCATAATACATACTATATATTATCTAACTAAAATATATATGAAAACAACACTTACATTACTTGCTATCTTGGTTTTAATTTTATTAGTTTCTAATCATAAAAATAATTTATTACCGCGTTTTTTTACAGGTGAAGAAACAACTGTTAAATTGTATAAAAGATGTCCAAATATAAATGGTTCATATGAACAATGTACAAATAATGGTAATTACAAACATTCAATGTTTGATATTAATTTAAATCATAAGTTATTTAGAAATAATTCGCGAGTTAATATATGGAATATAACAGAATGATTTTTATTCAAATGCCAATTGATATTCAAATAATACTTTATAATTATTTAGATAATGAAAGTAAATACAATTATACAAGATTTTTAAAGAATAATATAAGTAAAAATAATTTTAATTATATTAGTAGATTTATAAAATTAAATCCTAATGATTTAAATCATTTGAAAAGAGTAATACATAATAATAACGGTATTGATTTTTATATTAAATATTTAAATAATAAATTTTTAATAGTTAAATATTTACTATGTTTTACAGATGAATTATATACAATTAAAATTATTAATAAGTATAAATTACAATTAAACGTTAATTCTATTCTATATATTAATAATAATTGGGATCCAATAAATATAACACAATTATATTTAACTAATAAAAATTATAATAATCATTTTTATAAATATTTGAATATTTAGAATATAATAAACATAGCGTCATTTGTTTTTCCTGTCCATTTAAATTTAGATCCAACGTTTTTTTTAAAAATTTTAATTAATGTTTTTTTAGTATTGTACGTAATATTATTATGTTGAATATTAATTTCTTCTAATCTATTATTTTCATTAATTTTTAAAACAATAATAATAAATTTGTTATCTAAAAAATCATTACCTAGTTTTTCATCAGCAACATCCCATGGATAATCACTAAAATAAAAACCTTGATCCGTTATATGATTTGGTACAATAACTACTTGTATATCTACTTTTTCAAGTTCTTTTTTAGTAGGACCTAATAATTTTTTTACAATATTTTTTTGTAAAATAGTAAAATCTTTTAACCAAATTTTAAGATTTAATTTTTTACTTTGTTTAGGATTTATTTTTACCCATCTTTTTACACCTATCTTAGTTTTTTTAATAACCCACATATTACCATCTTTCCCTTTTCTCTTCTGACCAATTTTTTCAGCATGACCACAATACCCTAATCCTTTTGGACTAGGTTCTTTTCCTGTATAATTTCTTTTTGAATCGTTTTTACACTTAGGCATTTATATTTATTATATATATATATAAATGCTAACACGTTTATTTTCTTATGCAAAAATGGTTCCAACAGCGTTAAAATTGAATACAATGTATTTATATGGTACAAATCATAAAAAAGAACAAATTATTGAACTTGGAAAGTTTATGCATGGAGAAGTTCCTGTTCGCTTAGCCAGGTGTATTAATTATTTAGATGAATTTCCATTTTCTTTTTTAAATATAAAACAAATTGAAAATGTAAGAAATTTATATCTGTCTTCATTCGATTCGATACTAAATACTAAAATTCCAGAAAATACAGATGATTGTCATAATTTGGCGAATATATTAACAGAAATGAAAGATAATCATTCAACAGTTCAAGAAAACTTAGGGTATGGTATTCAACAATATATTGTTAATTATCCAAAATTTAATTATAATACTTTTTTAGATAAATTTTACATTTCAAGAATTGGAATCAGAACAATTATGGGACAATATATAAATTTAGTAAATAAAAATGAAGGAATCATAAAAATGTGTAATCCCTATCAAATAATATCAGCTATGATAAACGATGTTCAATATATATCAGAAAATATTTATGGTGAATGTCCTAATATTAACATATATGGTGATAAAATATATTCTTTCCCATACATACCGTCACATCTATATTATATTATATTTGAATTATTAAAAAATTCATTAAGGGCAACGATGGAATATAACATTAAAAATAATATTGAAAATAGTATAAATGTTTATATCAGTAAAGGTAAAAATGATGTAATAATTAAAATAAGTGATTTGGGCGGTGGATTTTCTAGAAATGATATTGAAAAAGTTTTTAATTATTCTTTCACTACTGTTAAAACTAACATCGATGATCAAAATATAATGGACCAAAGAGCATTTATGCTTGCAGGGCATGGATATGGTTTACCGTTATCTAGATTATACGCTAATTATTTTCAAGGAAAATTAATTATAATTCCCTACAATGGAATTGGTACTGATGCAATTGTGTATATTAATAAAATGGGTGATAAAACAGAAATTTTTTAAATATTAGTTAATAATATAATAATGAATCAATATTATATTATGTTGCTTATTGCTTATATTTTAGAATCATTTGCTGGTATCCCTTTATTGTACAATGTTTACAAAACACAAGATACTAGTGTAATTCCATATTTAACACTTATTATGACTTTAACCTCTGCTATAATTTTACTATATATCTCATTTATAAGTGATTATTATTTGCATTCCTTTGTATTTTTAATATATTTCGTTATCTATGGACTACTTTTATTATATAAATACTCTAATGAAACTGGAAATTTAAATATTTTTAAACAAGGGTAATTCCTTAAACTGTTTCGTTATCTTTTTATTAACAGTTGTGTTTTCTGTCGTTTTATTCTTTTTAGCAGTTTTAAATGAATTAGAACTGAATAAACACTCATTCTGTTTCTTTTTTAGAAAAGTTTTACTGTGTTTCTTTTTGTTAGTCTTTTTATGAGTATTTTTGTGTTTCTTTTTACTATTTTCGAAACTATTACTAGAAAATAAACATTCGGGTTCATTCTTTTTAACTTCTATTTTAACATATTTTAACATAGATGTATCAATAAAAATTCCACTATCCCTACTTTTTGCTCTTTTCTTATCTTCTTTTTTTTTTTTTAAATCAGCTTTAAGTTTATCTAGTCCTTCACTACGATAATACAAAACCTGATCCCAAAATTTTCTTAAAATTGGTAAATTTTTATCAAACCATGAATCGTCTCTATAAATAGGAATACAAGAAACTTCTAATAAATTCCAATATGAAAAATGAGAAAACACATAATCAATATTACCATAATATTTAATATTTTTTTTCCAATATTCAAATTCTTCCCAATTAATACCTAAATCTGAATACTCATATACAAAATTACTCGTTTTACGATCCAAATAAACAACAACAATTCCTTTTTCTAATCCTAACTTATTTTTAGTATAATCACCTTCATAATTACTGCTAAAATATAAATCTTTGTTTGTTTCTTCTAATTTACATTCCAAAAAATCACAACGATCTAATTTACAAACTTCTAATTGTCCTCTAACTTGATCTTCATAATATTTAGGTGGTATTCCAGTAATTTTTCTTCGATATGGGCATTTAATTTCTACCATAACACCATCTGGTGTAATACCATCAGGCGATGCTCCCAAAAAATCAATGGTTGGGTGTTTAATACAACCAAATTCTATTACATTTACATTATTACGTGCTTCATAAATTTTATTTGCAACTTCTTCATATTTTTTACCCCATTCGGTTGCTACATTTCCATAAAATTTAGCATTTTTATCACATTTATTAATCAATACCTTATCTGGTTTTGAATATTTATTATTACCTAAAACAGTACCCCAATCACTCGCAGTTAATAAACCTTCGCGAAATTGAAACCATTCTGGTGATCTCTGTTCATGTTGTGGTAACGTTTCTAAATATTTTACCTGTTTTCTCAAATAATCTAGTCTTTCTTTGCTTGGTTTTTCTAATTCACTATTTAAATTAAATTTTAGCATTACTATTATAATTTATGTATTATAATATTAATATTCACTTTTTAAATATTATTTAATTTGTATTTTTTAGTGTAATGCCATTGCATAAAAACTAAAAAGATAAATACTTAGTAAAAACATTACTGAAATTTTTAAACATGCTAATATACTTTCTTCATATCTAATATCTAATGATTTATTGTTTTCTTCAACTTCACTTTCATAACTATCATCACTTTCTTCACTTGAAGTAATGTTATTTAATTCATTATCAACTCTTCTTCGTTTTCTTCTTCTTAATACATTTTCATTGTCCTCATTGTCCTCATTGTTCTCATTGTCCTCATTGTCCTCATTGTCCTCATTGTCCTCATTTGAAGTACTTGGCTGTTCATTATTGATGTTACTATCAAAATTATTATTTTGTTCTTTTTCTAATTTTTCAATTAATTCAATCCAATAATCGTTTCTATCTTTTTTTTGAGATTTTATTTCTTTAATTACATTTTCATACGCTTCCTTAATCGCTTCCTGAATTTCTTTTTCATTATTCAATTCTTCATCACTACTACATAATATTTCAATTTCATCCGTTACACATTCTTTTTTAGAAATATTTGTACTTTCAGTACTTTCAGTATTGTTAGTATCATATAGTGAACTTATTTTAATAAATTTACTTAACATATATAATATAAATTATAATAATTCTTTATATATTTTTAAAAATTGATATTTAATTCTATAATTATCAGATTAATAACATATTATGAAAAAACATAACAGAATACACTTATCAAGTAAACAACAATGTTTACTAACCTATAAATGTGATTATAGTCGACTTCCTCCTGAAATTTGGGGAAATATTTGTTCATATTTAGATATAAATTCTCTTAAAAAATTAACATATATTTCTCATTTTATTAAATTTCAATCGCAACGAGAACTCGTTCGTCGTTTGATATTTAGATTAACATCCCAAATAAAAATACCACGTATGACTCTATGTCCATTGTTTGATAACTTAACACTTGAACATACCTTGACGTTATATGATCATCTTTACAGATATCATAAAAGTGATGAAATTCTCAATGATATTTGTACATTATGCCCTTCTATATGGAAAATTAATCTATTTCACTCAGATATTACCAATGATGGAATAAAAACATTATCAACACTTTCTAATTTAACTTATTTTTGTTTAGATGCGTGCAATGGTGGTATTCACCTGGAAAGTATTCCACGTAAGTGTCACAAATTGAAACATTTTGAAACTCCATTCTTATGGAAATTAACAGATGATATTATTATTCTTTTGGGACAAAATTGTCATGATTTACAAATTTTACACATCAGATGTTGTGAACTAATAACAGATAATAGTATTATGAGTCTTGTAAATAAATGTCACCAACTGGTTTCACTTGATTTTTATGGTGTCAAACTATTAACTAACCTGTCTTGTGTTGAAATTGCAAGGTATTGTCCTCTCCTTGAGAAAATAAACCTTACAAAATGTAGTAGTATTGGTGATTATGGTATTAAAGCATTGGCAGACGGATGTCCTTTATTAACAACCGTAGAATTATCAAATACAGATGTATCTGATGATGGTATAGTATATTTAGCAGAACATTGTCAATTAGAAAAAATTATTTTAAGGTATTGTAACGTAACAGATAATGGAATATTCAATTTAATAATAAATTCAAGTAGGTTAATACATATTAATCTAGGTAATTGTGTTCATTTGACTGATGTTACTGTTCAAAATTTAAAAACATATTGTCCAAATTTGAAATTACTTAATCTCTGTCATTGTCATCTTCTTACTGATGTAAGTTGTGATATACTTAAAACATTTTTTAGTTTGGAGATAATTAATATTTTAATGTGTCCCCTATTAAGTAGAGAGAAGGTATATCATATATGTTATCTACCGAATTTAAAATGCCTACACTCTAGATATTTCAAAAATTCTCATTTTTGTTGATTAATATTTAATTATAAAAATTGAAACTCAATTAAGTATAAAAATAAGTAATATATTTATGAATGAAAATGAAGAAGAAAAACTT
>Ga0209756_1003285_pt1 | contig 13212 bp, 14 predicted proteins | sample ETNvirenome_6_85_FD_184071 | JGI IMG/M metagenome (GOLD analysis project Ga0209756, IMG submission 184071) | Marine viral communities from the Pacific Ocean - ETNP_6_85 (SPAdes) (version 3) | ecosystem: Environmental > Aquatic > Marine > Oceanic | place: Pacific Ocean | collected 2013-06-19
AAAACCTTTTTTGAAAAAACAAAAAAAAAATCGCCACATCATCAGACCACTTTTTTTAACTACCGTCCGACTTTTGAAAAAAAAGTTTTCAGCTTGCCGAACGTTTTTTAGAACACACCAACATCCTCACAGACACGTTTTCTCAATTTACCATTCAAACAGTATTTAAATGGGAACGCTTCGTTGATATTTTTGTACACATATCGCATTCTTTTTAACGGCATTTTTTCCTTTTTTATCGCACATTTTATTATAAAATTATAATAATCTTCGTCCATTTTCGAAATTGTTTATATATATAAATAAAAAATAAAAAAAATAATAAAAAACACTCATAACATTTTTCGAGGGGTCAAGGGGACGTTTGGCCCCCTATCGCCAAGAAATTATCACTTGTTCAGGTAATAATTTCTTTAAAAAACCCTTTTTCTTCTTTTTTTCACATTTATAACCCATATCACAATATAATCTTAATGTTTTATACTGAACTTTCTTGGAATTTATTTTTATTTCTTGTTTACCACTTAATGTGGCTTTTTTTATTTTCTCCATTACATCTTTTTCATCATAATATTTCTCTTTTTTAGGATGTGCAGACATTTGTTGAAGAGAAACTTGTTTAATTGTTTGAATATCAGGCGCAGAACATCCGCCAAACATATCACTTTTACCTTCTTTTACTTGTGGTATAACTCCAGAAGCTTGAGGATAATGAATTTCATTATCTCTTGGCGATAATTCTTGTTTCATTTCAATATTAACGTTCATTAGTCGCTTTTCTATTAGTCGCTTTTCTATTACTCACTACGTTCGTAATCAAAACCGACACCAAAATAGTATATATATTAATATATAAAAAATAAATTAAAATAAATAAAAAATATTTTTTATTTATATATATATACTATTTTGACGTCGGTTTTGATTACGAACGTAGTGAGTAATAGAAAAGCGACAAATAGAAAAGCGACAAATGGTTGCAAGTATCGATTATTTAAAAAAAGAAATATTTGAAGATGAAAAATTAAAAATATATGATGATATTGATACTTCAAAACAATTACAATTTGAAGTATCCGGTTTAACGACCGGCCAAACCAGAGTTTTAACAGTTCCTGACAATAATGGTACAATATTATTAGAAGGAACCGCGGTATCAGCATCTGATATAACATGTGATTCGATAACATGTAATGATATTACAGCGCTACGACCAATTGCCACAGACATGAACAAAAAATTAGTTAATACTAATATGTCTTCATGGATTAGTGGATCGACTAATCAAATTTCGGTATCTAACGATTCTGACGGTAGTTGTACATTAACTTTACCTCAAGATATAGACGTAAATGCTGATGTAACCTTTGATACAGCCAGTATTGATACATTAATTTTATCATCTGGAGCAGATAAACAAAAAATAAAATTAAATGGAACTGTTTTGCCATTTATTGGAACACTTGCAGATGATAATTTGTCAATTCAAACCACGACATTGATGGAATTTGATGTAAATTTATCAACAATTGCTTCATTAGATTTGGATTCTTTTAATGTTGATAAAATAAATGAATATACGAGTGCTACAGGAGTAACAATTGAAGGTATTTTAATAAAAGATAGTGAAATATCTGCGGCAAATAAATTAACAGTTGATAATATTATATTAAATGGTAATGAAATATCAGCTTTAGATGCAAATGGAGATATAAATTTGGATTTATCGGGTACAGGAGTATCCACAATAAATGGTGATTCACAGAATTTTGCTTTACGTATAAAAACGGGCAATGCGGCTAGCTGGGATTGTGGAGTTGCAGCAGAGGGAACGAACACTGTTGCTGTACTGGGGGTTATAAATGATAAAGCATGTGTCGGTGGACATTCAACAAATCTAGGAGCATGGGACGATATCACATTTAATCAAGGAAACAGTGCAAATGCAGGATTTTTTACAACAAATCCATCTGCATCCCATGGAGCTGCAGGAGTAATATTCATCGGAAATAGAAGTACTGCACCTACCGGAAATCCATCGGGAGGAGGAATTTTATATACAGAAAGTGGAGCATTGAAATATAGAGGTAGTTCAGGGACTGATACGACGTTAGGAGCGGCAAATCCCCATTGTCCGGTGTGTGGCAGAGATTTTGGATTAGAATATAAAAATAAAGAAATGGGTTATTATTTTATATGTATGCCATGTATGATTGATGAATTGGGATTTAAAAATAAACCATGGGTGTTAGATTGTGAACCACAAGAACGAAAAGATGACTCAAATAGAACATGTAAAGGGGAAACCGAATTTATCAATGGTAAAACGGTAAAATGTGAACCAACAATGGTCAATGAAACTAAATTTATCAATAGAATTAAGTGGGCTGACAATCATGGTGGTAAGGAATATGCAGAGTATATAACAAATACATCGGATAAAATAACAGATTTATCACAATTAATAGAATCATTGAATAATAATATGGCGGTATTAAAAAATAGAATTAATTTATTAGAGGGTCTCCTCTAAGCACCTTTTTTAACGCGTAGCGTTAAAAAGCTGCACCAAAAAAAATATTTTTTTAAAAAACACTTTTTTTATCGACAAAAATTAAATTTTTAAGAGCTTCAAAAATACAATATATAACATATCAATTTATCCGTCTCCTTATATATAAAAAGAAAAAAATAAAAAAAATAATTAATTAAATAAATCATTTCGCGTAGGTTCTCTGTTTATGCCTTGAAGTGAAATATAGCTTGTTCTACCATATCAATAATCATCATGGTATGAGAAATATCTGTTACAGCCTTTAAAACATTTTTATAAAATTTTTTTTCCTCGGATATTTTATCAAAATCTATATCCATCATCCCAGAAATTAAATTTTCAACAATATATAAGCGTTGTTTTGAAGTTCGAGGTTTAAATAGAAATATAAAATCAGAGTTATCTTTCCAAATATTATCCACCAGAGTTGCAGTTTGAACTGAATATATGATTGAAATATTAAAATGTCTTCCTTTTGTATATAAATCTAATATTTCATCATCAAATTTTTGTTTTCGTGAACATGAATCATCAAAAATCATCAAAATATTTGCAGGATTATCAGTTCCGGTATTTGTTTTTTTTACCATTTCGATAACTTCTGGCATGTAATTTGCATATATTTTAACATTTCTTAATGGAATATTCATTTTTTTATACTCAGAAACTCCAGAACTGGTCGTAAATATAAAAATCATATCATATTTATTTTTTAAAGGATTATGAAGTAACCAATTTATAAAATAGGTTTTTCCACTCCTTCGAGGTGCTATAATCATACTCGAAAAATTTACTTTTTTATTTTCATCTAATGGAAATTTCATATTCCACCTATCAATGGCCACTTTTTTATTACTCGCTCCGCTCATAATCAAAACCGGCGCCAAAATAGTATATATATAAATAGAGAAAAAAATATTTTTTTTATTTATTTAATTATTTTTATTTTTTATTTTTCCATATATAAACGAAAAAAATTTCGATTATTAAAGAAAAAAATACCTTTTGGTACCGGTTTTGATTTCACGAAGTGAAATAGAAAAGCGGTAATGGAAACGACTCTTCAAGCGATAAAAGATGATGTTAAAATACTCGAAGAATCCAGCAATATCACCCAAAAAACAGATGAAAATCAAGAAAATGTTGAAAAAATTGACACAAAAGATGAAAAAACAACACATAGAGAGGACACAGGTTCCCATAATACGATTGAATTGATAAATTCTCAACTTGGAGAAGCTCAAAATTCATATGAAACTAAAAATTATAGTAAAATGAAGAAACCAGAATTGGTTAAAGAATACTATAAAATCTGCGATGAGTATAATTATACAAATAGAAAAACTGAAAATCAGTTAAAGAAAACAAAAAAGTATGATATTGAGATGTTAATATTTGATATTAAAGGTCATAAAGATAATAAAACACCACAACAGGGGGTAGTGGGGGGATCTCCCATCACTCCAGGATATAAAAAATCATTGGCAAAAGGTCTTTTTAACATGAATTTAGTGGCTACAACTATTGTTGAAAAAGTAAATGGAGCATATGTTGATCAAACTGGCTTTGATATTCAAGGTTTATCGTATGAATTAGCTCAACCGAAGGCTGAGAAAGATCAAATACCAATTTTTGAGAGTATGGTGGATCAATATCCTGATATAAGCAAATATTTAGGAAATGCACTTCTCCAATATAGCATGTATATGGGTAAAATGGGTATCCAACGAGCATCACATAATAATAATTTTCCCCCCATTAACCCGTCTAAACAAAAAAGAACTATGGATAATGTTAAAAATAGCAGCAATAATACTAACAACATATTTAAACCTAAAAATAATTATCGTAAAATGCCTAAAACAAAAGATACAGGTTGGATTACATTACGGAATGGTAAAAAAATTAGGGATCCAAGTAGTTTTTCAACGAAACTATAAAACGAGACCGCTTCGAAAAACTGCGTTTTTCTTGCCTTCTCGTGCTCTTGTAAAAGTATTTTCAGTATTTTTGATACTTTTGTTGTTTTTTAATACATCAATAACCTAAAAAAAATATTTTTTTTGGTGAAGCTTTTAAAACACGTAGTGTTTTGAAAAGGTTCTTTAGAAGAAAAGAGGTGGGAAACCTTTGAATTGTGGTTGTGGAGCTGGTGGAATAGGTTGAGATGCACTTTCTTCTTGATATGGGGTACTTCCCATCAAACCATTTAGCGGTGTACCACTTTTTAATTGATGAATTATATTTCCACCAATAATACTGGATGCTGCAAATGCACCATTTTCCATCAATAATTTCATATAATCTACCTTTTGTGATCGTACCATTTTGAAAATTATCTCAATTCCTGACCTACCAGCTGTTTCCAATAGAAAATTCATGGCGAAAGAATCGTTGGGGTTGAATCTCATCATCAGTTGATTCTTTACAAAGAAGAAATAAACACCACTTTTAGCAGCTTGATGCAATAATTCATTGTTATTGATGGTCAATTTTTTGGCATTAAAGCTGTCAAGTGCTACTCTAACAGCTACGTCTTGTGTAATTTTTGTTAATTTTTCTCCGAACATATTGTATATATATAAAAAAAAAATATTTTTTTTATAAAAAACTCTTCTAAAGAAGACGTTTTAGTTGACCATTTTTATATTGGTAAAGTGCTGAAATGATAGCTGTAACACCACATTCTGCATTTTCACCCAATGAATGAGTAATTTTCAACTTGTTTTTATTAACTTTTGAGCTATGAAGTCCACCAGTATTATGTTTATGACATAATTTACTCTCGGTAGTATGGAGAGAATAAGGTACACAATAAGTATATCCGAGTGTCGATGATTGTGCTTTTCCTTGATTATAAACAATTGAAAGCATTTTTCCTTGATTTACATCCTGAAAAACCACTTCACTATCTCCATCAACATCAGTTTTTAAAGTATCAATTACTTGATTACTGAAATAATTAATCGGAGTTGAACTATCAATATCTGCAGATTTACTTAATCGAATATTCAATTTCTTAATTAACCCTGGAAAACCACTAATATCCAAACTCGTTTCTGTTGCGGTGGTGATAGCAGATGATTTATATGTTCTGATATCAATACTTTTTTGGATAACAGCTTCATTTAAATGACTATTTTTCAATGTATCACCTGCATCAGACATATAACAAACGAGCTGAGAATTTGAAATAGAGGCTCCTGAACCTGTAGCGAGTGTTATTTGAACAGCCGATCGGTAAGTAACTTCTAATTCAACTCTTACTGAAAGCTTGTGAAGAGCCAAAGGTTTGTTTCCCATAAGCCCCGAGAATGCTGTGGGAATTAAAGCCATCAAATTTGGTATAGCGGCACTTGTGGTATCACACGCAGATCCACCCGCAGCTTCCATTATTTGAGTAATACTCTCTTCATCACCAACTTGAGAAAGCAAATAATTCAATGCATCAACATAATCATAATCATGAATTGTTTCTGAACCGGCTCTCAAAACGATTCTGCTAATAGAGCACGCACCTACATATGGAATAACGTCAGCTGTGGTGGTTTGGGCGAAGTCATTTTGAATACACATTTCATGTAAATAACCTGTTGTAGGTAATTGGTAAACAATTGTATTACCTAAACTTGCTGTTCCTTGTGAAGAAAAGAACCTAACAACAGGAAAAACAGCATCAACATGACTGAAATGTTGATTATCAACTAATGGATCAATTTTTTGAGCGCTTGATTCAACGAATCTGGGAGTAGAATGTTTGAAAGAATCTCTATAATGTGACATATTTTTATTACTTTTATATCTTATATATAGTAAAATAAAATAAAATAAAAAAAATAAATAAAATGGGGAGATCCTCTCCCCATACCCCCTAGGAGTTTTTTACGACGTTTTTTAAGTGTTATCTTATATATATATAGAAAATAAATAAATAAATAAATAAATAAATAAATAAATTAATAAATAAATTAATAGATAAACCAACGTAGCTGGGGGCTAGTGGAGGCAGGAAAACTACGTTTTCCTACGTGGACCCTCACACAACCTTTTCAATTATATCAGGAAGGTATTTTAATAACATTTTTGCAGATATCAAGAACAGTTTATCCGTGAGTTCATCTCCATGTTTTTCGACATTTAAGAAAAACTGACGCACTTGTTTTGGTTCTAGTCCCGCTTTAAATAATTGATCATTCATATGATTTAACATCATGCGCGTTAAATGAGGGAATATCAGGTAGATATCTTCTCCAAAATTTGCCACACCACGGGCTAATTTAGGATCTTGTAATATTTTATCGAGATCACTTTTGCTCTTATTTTTATCAATTACAACCTCCAAGGAACTCTGCTTTTCGATCCAATTATATGGTGCGTCCTCTTCCCATATATATAATTTTGCTGTTTCATGAATATAACCCTCCTCACCTGTTTTTTCAAACATTATATCTGATACTTGTTTTCTTGAATATTGACTTTTTTTAAAATATTTTCTAACAATATGACGATTATCTGAGGTTTTTAACGATGGTTTTTTTGATTCCATAATTTCAGGTTTTAATAGTTTTTCAGCTTTTACCTTGTCAACTTCTTCTAAAAAAGCATTGAATAACTTATCATCATCTAATATTTTCGAATGTTTTGTAACAAATTTTAATTCTTCAGGTGTTAAATCCTTTTTATCAAACATGTCCAAGAATGTAGTGGTCGCTTTTTTATCATTCGCTTCGCTCATTATCAAACAAAAACACGGTACGTGTTTTTACGACACTAAAAGTATATATATACATATAAAAAAATATTTTTTTGGTGAAGCTTTTGATTTCACGAAGTGAAATATAAAAGGTTCGAAGGTTCATTTGTGGAGTTTTTCTAACATTTTCTTTCTTTTTTGTTTATCAGATAAAGTATTGATAAGTTTTGCAGTCCCTAACAGCGGAGCAGTAAGGATTTTTCTTTCTCCGCGTACGATATTTCGGGCTGCTTTTCCAACTTCTGCTACATTAGCTGCTTCTTTTTTGAAAGCTTTTGATTCACTATCAACTATGTTTTTAACTGTTTTAGTTCTACCGATCATTACTGCAGTTAAAACTATACCTCCAATAATTAATCCAGCAATTAATGAGGTTTTTTGAGCACCTTTAACTACTTTATTTTCTTGTTTTTTTATTTCACTATCGATTTTTCGACCCAAATGTAAAAAATCTAAATCTACCATTTTTGCACTAAAGTATTATATATAACATCAAAAAAAAATATTTTTTTAAATTAATCTTTTTTGATAGCTCAAGAGCACGAGAAGGCAAGAAAACGTAGTTTTCGAAGCGGTCTCGTTTTTATGTTTTTAATGTTGCATAAAACCGTAAACTAATACTCCAATCCACTCCATTCAGAGGTATCAGAGTTCCATCATCAAATAATAGTTTAAAATCTATTTCATAAAAGTCTTTTTGTTGTCCATAATTGTGTACAAAATGATTTCCATTATTTTGAAATTCAATAAATTCTCCAAAATTAGCATTTGCAATAGCTGAAAATAATGTTTTTCTATAATTTCCTCCTAAAATATTAACTCTAGAAGCTAATTGATTACTGATAATATGAACTTTATTTGTTGTTTTTAAGTTATAAATGTTTGTTGCGGTATGACTTGTTGTTGATGAAGTATCTGTAGATTCAAAACCAAACAATTTATTGGCAGAATTTGATTGAGACCATTCAATTGTGAACGCTGTACCTGTGTGAGAAATAGTAAATTTATATAATTTTGTATCTAAACTCACTGAATGATTGTTATCAGGTGTATATGCAGCTCTTATTTTGCTTTGTGCTTCTGTTGCTAATTCACTTGCAGTATAAACTCCAGGATCTAATGTTGCATTATAATCCGTGGAACTTACATCTATCACAATTTTATCATTATAACCTGTTATAACAGTATACCAAACTGCTGGAATACATACCTGATCGACCACTATTTTAGTGATATCAGATAATGAATTAGGTAATCGATATTTAAAATTACTGCGAGAAATGCTCGAACTTTCTCTATCAGCAGATGAAATTGTTAAATATGATGTGTGAGACATTTAAAGGGTATATATATAAAAATAAAAAAATAAAATAAAATAATTAAATAGGTGATTTAATTTTAAATAATTTCATAAAAAAATCTCTTATTTTATTTAAAATTATGACACCCAGTGATTTTTCTTCATAATATAATAAAGCTTTTGCGTGATCCATTAATAATGAGATAGTTTCTTTTGATTTTTCAGAGTTTAAAATAGCATATAAAACAGCGCAAATAGCTGTCACTCCTTCTATCGCGGTAACACCAACACCGATAATTGTAATAATATCGTCTATTCCGATTGCCATTCCGCACTTTCGCACTTTTCTAATTTTTTTCGCTACGCTCAAAAATTGAAACCTGCACTAAAGAAAAAATATTTTTTTCTTATATATATATATATTGTATTATAAAAAAATATATTTTTTATTCTATATATAACCATGAATTTAACCGAATCAGAAAGTATTTACATAAATAGAGTGCTGAAAATAGCTAGAAAATTAAAAATTTTAATAAAATTTAAACCCGTAAATGACATGATTTATATAAAACACGATAGTTTAGATGATATAGAATTGAATTATGAAAAAAAATTTAAGGTTAGAATGCCCTGTGGATTATATCCACGTATTATTGAGGTTCCCCAATAGATAATTATTTAAAATATTTCAAATATTTTAAATATTGCATGTCAATAACATCTATTGTTAGTGAAATTTATCCATCTTTGATTTTAGAATGCTCACAAAACTCTTCTGGAAGCTGGTTTATAGGTATTTTAAATAAAGATAATGCTATACTTTTAGAGCAAAATATGACGTTAAAAAGATTACTTGATAAAATAGAATCAAAATGGTGATCAAAAACAACGATATTATGACACCTTAACGATGATATATTTTAAATTATTTTTTTTTATTTTTCAAATTTATTTTATTAAAAAAGTTTTTTCTATTACACTATATAAGAATGGAATCAGATAAAAAATCTCTTAAAATTTACGAATATACATCACAATATAAAACAGTAACAGGAGAGATAAAAACTTATAAAAAGACTATAAAATACACTCCTAGCAACACAAAAAGGGGTAGAAAAAAGAAATTGATAACAAAAATAACTGATTTAATTAAAATATTTGATCAAGAAACTCAATTAAAAATATTTGATTTTTGCAAATTAATTTCAAATAATTAATTTAAAAAAAAAATAATTTTTTTAATTTACAGTATATAAATATGAGAAAAGGGCACTTTAAAAATGTCATAAACTTAGTTAAAAAACTAAAAAATGAAACAAATTCAAAAGCGATTTATACTTTATCACTTGACGATGCTGCTGATATAAGTGATTTTGCTATCCTTGATTTTGAAGCAACTGGTAAATTACAAGTTACTTTTCCAAAAAAATTAACAATTTTGATGAAAAAATTAAAAAAATTGTTAAAAAAGAACCCTGAAAAATGGTTCTTAGCTCGTGTTGGATCACAAATGTACATGATTAATTCGAAAAATATTGATACAGTGATCACACAAATTAGTAGAAATGCTGTTTCTGCAGATGTTATTCATAGTTCTGACGGAAATTTTGTTTTAAATTTCTTAGATCATGATAAAATTAGCATTTCTATTATTAAAACTATTGGTAAAACACCTAAAGATGGTGGATTTTTTCCATTTATTAATAATACTCCTTATGATTTAGAGAAATATGGGATATATAAAACCATTAAAATGGACAATTATAAAGAAAATTGTCTTATGAAAGCATTCAGAATGAGTGGTATATATAGCGAAGAAAATTTATATAATTTATCATTATTAATTAGAACAATGAATATTCCTCAAAGTAAATTAAAAGTAATCGCAGAATCAACAAATAGTACAATAACACTTACAAATGGTCGCTTTACCGGTAAAAATAAAATTAGAAGCACGAAAATAGGTACTGGAGATAATAAAATTTCTCTCGGTTTGATTAGCTGGGGTACTCAAAATGGTCATTATTTCTTGAATGATAAATATCCAATCAAATTAAGTCAAGTAAAAGACTATATAAATGGTACAAAATCACGTGTAAAAAACAGTGATATTACCGCATTTAAATTAATTAAAGAATTATTACAAGTTTTTGAACCTATTAGTCTTGATGAAAAAATAATAAAAACACAATTCGGTGATAGATTTAACAAAATAAATGATTTAAATTATACATCAAAAGATGTAAAAAAATATAATAGCGTAAAAAAAGGTATTCCTAGCCCTCCAATGCGTAAAATATTTATAGATTTTGAATCATATACTAACTCAGAATGTCACGAAGCTTATTGTGTTGTTGATTCAACAGGTGGAGTGTTCGTTGGTGATGATTGTGCAACACAATTTTTAGAATCTTTAAAAGGTGATAGTCTTTTAATCGCTCATAACATGAGTTATGATCGTCAGTTTTTGAAAAAACTTAAATATTTGACTATGGTAAAAAGCTCTGGTAACCTTGTTATGTATATGACTTCTGTGTATTATTCAAAAACATTGAATAAAACAATAAAAATAAACCTAAAAGATTCATATTCATTGATCTCTGTCCCTTTGAGTAAATTCCCTGGAATGTTTGGATTGAATGCTGAGAAGGAGGTTATGCCTTATAATTTATATGATAGAAGTAAAAATATGAGAAAAATAAATATTTCTGATGCTAAAAAGCACTTGAAAAATGATGAAGAATATGATCAAATGATAAAAAATATTGATAAATGGAACTGTAGAGTTGGTAAAAATAAATTTGACGCTATTAAATATTCGATTGAGTATTGTAAAATTGATGTTGAATTGTTAGAAAAGGGTTATGACACATTTCGTGAATGGATATTAACATTATCTGAGGGTAAATTAGATATCAATAAAATTGTTTCAGCTGCGTCAATAGCTGATCAATATAATATAATTAACGGAAGTTATAATAATTGTTATAAATTATCTGGTGTTCCAAGAGAATTTATACAACGTTGTGTTGTGGGTGGACGTGTTATGTGCGCTAACAACACAAAAACACATATATATAAAGAAATTGTTGATTTTGATGCTTGTAGTTTGTATCCATCCGCCGTGAAAGAACTCGGTGGATATTTACAAGGTACTCCAAAAGTAATGAATAAAGATGATTTCAGTAATTGGCGTGAATTTGACGGTGTTTTTGTTCATGTTAAGGTTACGAAAATAGGTAAAAATCGAGTATTCCCGTTATTATCTGTAAAAAATGAGAGTGGAATACGTAATTTTAGTAATGATGTTGTTGGTAAAGAGTTTTATATGGATAAAATTAGTTTGGAAGATTTTATAAATTTTCAGCAAGGAGAGGTAGAATTCATTCGTGGGTATTATTTTAATGAAGGATTAAACAAAATTAGTTCAAAATTGATTCAAAAACTATATTCTGAACGTAAAAAGAAGAAAAAAGAAGGAAATTATATACAGATTGTATATAAATTGATCATGAATAGTTCATACGGACGGACAATCATGAAGCCAATTGAATATGATTATAAATTCTTATATGGAACAATTGAGCAAAGAAATGATTATATTGTTAAAAATCATAACTATATTAGTGATATTATTGATTTAAATAATGGATATATGTTTAAAGTAAAAAAGCCTATAGGATCACATTTTAGTGCTCCTCACATCGGTACGAGTATTTTATCTATGTCAAAACGTATAATGAATCGTGTTATGTGTCTTTCAGAGGATGAAAAAATCGATATTTACTATCAAGATACTGATAGTGTTCATATGGATCGTGATAAAGTATTGAAATTATCGGAATCTTATTTCGAAAAATACGATAAAAAATTAATCGGAAAAGAAATGGGACAATTTCATTCCGATTTTGACTTCAAAAGTGATGAAGAAGTTTATGCTGTAGAGAGTATTTTCCTTGGTAAAAAAAGTTATTGTGATAAAATTCGTGTGATAAATAACGGAATAGAAGAATTTAAATATCATATTCGTATGAAAGGAATTCCAAATTGGTCTGTAAAAGAGAAAGGAAATGTCATGGAAACATATGAAAAATTATTTAATGGTGAAAAAGTAACATTTTCAATGATGAATACTGAACATATCAGGTTTAAAAAGAATCCAAATTTCAGTTATTCTACTGTTGTTAATGATAAAGGTAGACAAATCTCCTTCTAAAGCAGAGAGGTCCCCTCTCCGCACCTCTAGGGAACGTTCGGCAAGCTGAAAACTTTTTTTTCAAAAGTCGGACGGTAGTTAAAAAAAGTGGTCTGATGATGTGGCGATTTTTTTTTTGTTTTTTCAAAAAAGGTTTTCAGTATTCTCAGTATGTTATTCAAAAAATATTTTATAACTCGAATGATAATAAAGGTTTGCCGCGTGTTGATAGAGATTTAAAAAGTTGAAAAACACGACGTTTTATGGGGCATTCTCAGCGTGTTTTTCAACGTCAAATAACGATCGGTAAGCCTTAAAAAACACGCTGAGAATGAAAAAAGATAAAAAAGTGACTTTTTAGCGGTGAAAAAAGCAAAAGTGCCCAAAGTCACCAAAAAGACATATAT
>Ga0209756_1003286_pt1 | contig 13211 bp, 22 predicted proteins | sample ETNvirenome_6_85_FD_184071 | JGI IMG/M metagenome (GOLD analysis project Ga0209756, IMG submission 184071) | Marine viral communities from the Pacific Ocean - ETNP_6_85 (SPAdes) (version 3) | ecosystem: Environmental > Aquatic > Marine > Oceanic | place: Pacific Ocean | collected 2013-06-19
AACCATATTACTGGGGTAGTACTATTTTACATCGATGCCGTGACGCTGTTGATTTTTAATCCACGCCTGCCGTGTTTTTTCAGCATCATTATTAAAAACAGGAAACATCCGCTTGAACATCTCCCACGATGGCTTAGGCTCAGATAATTGCTTCCAAGCCTTCATTCTTTCGCGGCCATCCGAATCACGGCAATTTGCCTTTAACATTTTCGTTCCTCCATCAGAATGCTCACACTAAAGGTTCTACTGCCTAGCTTCATTTCTACAACGAGCGGCTCATCTTCTTCGAGATCATTTTCACACCACAGATCGGACCAGTATTCATCTTCTGAATCTGGATCATTAGGATCATAATTATACATCCGCATGTCTCTTTCAACCTGCTGTGCTAGGGGTAGTTTTTTAGCTAGTGAAATTATGTTTTCCATCAATCCCTTTACCTTCCAACTTGATGTTTAGAGGTCATCCTCCGGCAGGTTAAATCTTATTTGATCAGCAAGCCAAACATTATCTGGAGAGTGTGTTTTTGGTCGAAGCCCCCTTGCTTCACACCTAACAATTTTTAATTTATCCAATCGTTTGGTAAATTTGAGCAGATAGTCTTCGCACTCCTCGATACTGAGCAAAATATGCCAACCAGAGAGATAGGTGCTTTTACTTGTGCCATCTTTGACCTGTTTTTTAATAGCTGTAAGCCACTTCCCTACGGGCATTTTTCTAGACCCATTAAGACCGTGAAATAGTGTGCGAATTTGGCCCTTCTCATACTCAACAATTTTGAAACAGCATACCACCGGATCTCCTATCCTTTCAAAATAAAGACCCGGACAGGTTAGCACAATTGTATCTCCTTTATAGCTGAACGGTATCGACAGCGAAGTGGCGTTATGCATCTTTTGGCCCTTGACAATCTTCACATATTTTCATTTAGATTCTTTTATAGTATAGCCACAGGGAAGTCAACAGTTAATTTTAATACGCATAACCCCTTGATTTTAAAGAGAAAAAATAAGTGTTGACTTTCCTGTAGTTTTTGATTACCCTCTGTTCACCCCGCAAGGGGATTAATACTAACACTACAGAATTTATATATAAGGTTACTATGACTAAAATAAATTACCGTAGATTAGACAGACAGCCTAAGAAAAGAAACCCTGTAGCTATAAGATTAGCTGATGGGGAGTTTATACCCAAGAAGATAGAAAATAAGAAAAAGAAGAAAGAAAAAAATAAGACTAAACTAAAAGGGATTGTAAATACATACAATAATGGTATGGACGTTACTGATGAATTTGAATGATTACCTCACTAACATAAATTTGTACATAGGAGAAACCTTGCGAGATGAATGCCCCAAATGTAAAAAAGATAATACGTTTACGGCGACAAATATGGGTTCATATATACTATATAACTGTTATCATGCAGATTGCAGCTTATCGGGCAAAATTCAAGAAGGCATTAATAAATCCAGTTTTAAAACTTCTAAAGATAAAGTAGTCGAAGAAAAATTTGATGTTAATAATTATTTCTTTGTAGATATAGATAGAAATGAAAAGGCTGTAAAATATATAAAATCAACAAATTCTTTCGATGCTTATCTAGAAAAAAGAGCTAATATTGTATATGATTTAAAACAAGACAGAGCAGTTTTCTTAATTTTTAAAGGTCAACAAGTTGTAGATGCGTGCGGTAGAAAGTTAGGTAAATATGGTTCTAAGTGGCATAGATATGGATCAACAAAATTACCCTTTGTTGTACAGGGCAAACAAAATTCTAGAACTGCTGCCATAGTCGAGGACTGTGCTTCTGCCTGTGCAGTTTCTTGTGTGTGCTCTGGGCTAGCCCTACTAGGAACACACTTGACAGACCAATCTCTTGAGTGTATAAAAGAATTTGACAGTGCTATAGTTTGTCTAGACAAGGATGCTTCTACCAAATCTATCAAGATAGCACAGCAGATAAAACCGTATATGCCGGTAAAGATAAAAATTCTAGAAACGGATTTAAAAAATCTTTCACCGGAAAAGACCAAGGAGTTTTTTAACTTTGATTGAACAAAAGGTACTAGCTTTGTGCATGAAAGCACACTTCTGGAATAAAGCTAAAAATATTCTAGAACCAAATATGTTTCCAAAAGAATGGATGCAGGTTGTACATTCCCTGTTTTATGCACAGAAGCACTACGGGGGAGATATAACGACAGATGAGCTTCTATCTGTACATCGTGACTTAAACCCTGCCTTGCCAGAATCAACAAAAGAAAGTACAGAAAGTTTAATTTATTCATTAGCTGACGTTGATCTACCCAATCAAGACATTGCATTTGATGTAATTAAAAACTTCTGGCGCAGGGATAAAGCTAAACATATTGGCAATAAAGCCCTGGCTATCTGGACGGGTGAAGACGGGGATTTTACAGAGCTACAACGACTTATAGATCTTGCAGCTAGTGAAGATGTTAACTCCCATGAAACATTTTCTATTGTAAATGAAGATTTAGAAGAGCTTGTAAAATACACGCAACGTCCTTCTGAATTTAAATTTACGCTAGAACAGATGGCAGCTAGAATATCCGGGCTTAACAGGGGGGATTTAGGAATTGTATTTGCTAGGCCAGAAGTAGGTAAGACTACCTTTTGTTGCTTTCTTGTGGCTGAATATATTAGACAGGGGCATCTTGTTTTTTATTGGGCTAATGAAGAAAGAGCCTCTAAAATAAAATTACGCATCATAACTTCCTACTTGAAGAAATCTGTACAAGATGTTGAATCTAATATAGAAAACTCTCTTAAAAGTTGGGCTGATGTAAAAGACAATCTGGTGGTTTTTGACTCGGTAGGAACTTCAATTGAAGAGGTAGATTCTTATTGTGGATTAAATAAACCAGCAATTGTAATAGTAGATCAGCTTGACAAAATGAAAATTTTAGGGCAGTTTGGCAGGGGGGATGAAAGACTTAAAGCTCTCTATGGCTATGCGAGAGAGATAGCAAAGAGAAATGACTGTTTGGTATGGGCAGTATCACAGGCTGGTTATGAAGCTGAAGGCAATCAGATCGTAGACTATTCGATGCTAGACGGCTCTAAAACCGGCAAGGCTGGTGAAGCTGATATAATATTAGGGATTGGTAAGAATGTTGATGATGAAGATACTACAAGATTTGTAAATGTTAGTAAGAATAAAATAAATGGGTTTCATGGTTTTATAACTGTAGATATAAACAAAGATGTAGGTAGGTACTATGATAGTAACGATTGACATCGAAACTACTTTTGTTATTAAAAACAATGGTTCATTTGATCCTTCCCCTCATATAGCCGGTAACTATTTAGTAGGTGTAGGATACTTAACAGCACCATATGTGCCTATGGAAAAGTTTTTTATAGGAAGTAGTGTTCTAGCAAAACCTGAGTTTATTACTATCTACCATAAAGAGCTTGAAGAAGATCACATAACTACAATAAATAAGTTCAAGTGCATACAGAAAATACTAGATACTGCCGATGTATTAGTAGGTCACAATATAAAATTTGATCTGTCTTATCTTTTAAATTGTGGATTTAAATACACAGGAAGTGTGTACGACACAATGGTATCCGAATATATTTTAGCTAGAGGTATCAAAAGAGGATTATCTCTAGAAGATAGTTGTAAGAGGCGTGATATAAAAATGCCTGAAAAATTTATAATGAAAAAGTATACAGATGAAGGAAGGAATGTAAACGAGTTTCCTCTAGAAGAACTGTGTATGTACTGCAAAGGTGATGTTATAGCAAGTTATGAGCTAGCAAGAAAGCAAATAGAAATACTAGGAGGTACTTTCGATGACTTTGTTACAAACAGCTAAACTTTCTATGGACATGACAAGGGTTCTTACAGATATAGAACTTGCTGGTATTAAAATAGATATCTCTGCTTTAACAGAACTAAAAGAAACCTATAATTCTAGAATTGAACAATTACTAGAAATTTTAAATGCGGCTGCTAAAAATGCGATGGGAGACACGCCGATTAATTTAGATTCTCCTGAAGATAGGTCTATGCTTTTTTATTCTAGAAAAGTAAATGATAAAAAACAGTGGGCTTCTCTATTTAACATAGGTACTACAGTCAACGAACGAGGTTCTAGAAAGCAGAAGAAGAGAACAGAGTTTAATAGAAGAGATTTTAGCAATACTTATCAATCCAATACTACACAGGTGTATAAAACTACAGCTAGTCAATGTACAATATGCAAGGGCTTCGGTAAAACTTCTAAAGCTAAGAAAGATGGTACTTACACAAAAGTAAGATATATCTGTAAAAGATGTTCCGGCTCTGGAATTATATACACTAACAATTTAGAAACTGCAGGTTTTTCACTGAAGCCGTTAACAGTGCTAGATTGTACAGCGCATGGATTTAAAACGGACTCTACTACTTTAAATAACTATTTGACTTCTGCTATAAGTAGTAATGCAAAAGCTTACATTCGCGCATATTGTGAATATTCTTCGATAAAAACCTATCTTAGAACTTTTGTTGAAGGTATCGAAAGGGCTGTTACAAAGAAAGACTTTATTCATCCTAATTTTATGCAGTGTGTAACAGCTACTGGTAGATTATCCTCTCGCAGTCCTAACTTTCAAAATATGCCCAGGGCTAATACATTTCCAGTTAGAAAAACTATTATTTCAAGGTGGACAGATGGATTTATACTTGAAGGAGATTACAAGCAACTTGAATTTAGGGTGGCTGGTTTTCTATCAGATGATAGTACAGTCTATAGAGAAGTTGAAGAGGGGTTTGATGTTCACAGCTTCACGGCTCAAATGATGGATGTAACACGCCAGGAAGCTAAAGCACACACCTTCAAGCCTTTGTATGGTGGTGTATCCGGCACGGACAAGCAGCGTAATTATTATCGTGCTTTTAAAAATAAATACGCTGGTGTTACCCACTGGCATGAAGCCCTTGCAGAGGAAGCTATAGCTAGAAAGAAGATAACTTTACCTTCAGGTAGAGAATATCTATTCCCTAATGTTAGAAGAACCCGATGGGGAGGGGTTACTTCAGGTACTGCAATTAAAAACTATCCTGTGCAGGGTTTTGCTACTGCTGATCTCTTGCCTATGGCTTTGGTTTATACAAGTAAACTTCTGGCAGAAAATAAAATGCAGTCTGTTATCTGTAATACTGTACATGATAGTATAGTTTTTGATGTACATCCTGAAGAAAAAGATTTAGCTATTGACATACTAAGTAGAGGTATGCTATCATTGTATGATGAATGTAAGAAACGATATGATATTACCTATTCAATGCCGGTTGGTATAGAACTAAAAATTGGAAAAAATTGGCTTGACTTAGAGCCTATTCTAGAGTTAGAATGCAAACCTGAAACTTTAAAGGAGTACAAGTATGAACCAGCTAATAGCTCTGAACGACAGCCAGAACTTATCTGATGTCATTAATAAGGGGTCTGAAAAAGACCTACAGAAACTTCTAGGCTCGGAGCACACTTCATCAGAACCTAAGTTAGCACGGTTGTCTGTAAATTATGCTACTGAAGATAACGATGAAAACACTTTGCCAAGGGGCTACTACCGTCTGTACGATCCTGACAGCAGAAACACTGTCTTTGCTAAAGATGTAAAATTCAGGCCGTTTGTTCGTACATATATGTACAATGTATGGGACAATGAAGAAAACCAATTCAGTTGTCGTACTGTCCAGTGCAAGAGCATGGGAGACCCCTTCCATGATACCAACGGGGGTGAAAAGTGTGGGCGATTGAGCAAAGAAGAGCAGAAAGCCCTGCCAAATGATTCTGCTGTTCTAACGCAGCAAAAAAATATCAAGTGCGTACAAGTTATCTATGGCTTGGCTACTATCGAAGGCAAGAATGCCACCAAGGAAGATTGCACCTTGGAAAATGTTCCTACTGTCTGGTATGTAAAAGGTGCTAGTTTCATTCCTGTATCAGATTGGTTTAAGTCTATCGATAAGGAAAAGAAGCTATATGCAACTACTGTTGGCAAGCTGGAAACTATCAAACAGAACAGAGGTGGTATTCAATTCTGGATTTCTAGAGCCACTACAGTAGAAACAAAAGATTTTTCCAAAAAGGATCGTGGCCTTTTAGAATCCTTTATAGGAGATATCATAGACCACAATGCTGATATCATGGAAAAGCACCGTGAAGCTAAGAAGACAAGTCCTGAAGGTACTGAAATTCTAGATGCGTTTGATCTATCTGCCTGATGGATATAACCCTTGAGCTAGTCAAGGATTATCTGCAAAGAATCAGTCGGGGGGAAGAGAAAATCTCTCCGGCTATTCTTGGCGAGTTTGAAAAGTCCTGTTCAGATGCCCTTGAAAAACAGTTTACCAAGCAAGCATGGCGCTTACGCATGTCAGGCGTGGGCAAGCCCTTGTGTCAACAGCAGCTTGGCAAGGAGGGCATAGAAGAAGAATTAGATTATTCTACAATTATGAGATTTATATTTGGTAATTTGATAGAAGCAGTAGCTATCGCTATCTTAAAAGGTGCTGGTGTAGAAGTTTCCGATGAGCAAAAGAGGGTATCAACCGAGGTTGCAGGTGAAACTATCTCCGGTTCTATGGATTTAAAAATAAAAGGAGTAGATGGTACTAAGAAAATATGGGATGTTAAATCTGCAAGCCCCTATTCTTTTGATAAAAAGTTTGGAGAGCTAGGGGGCTATTCATCTTTAAAGAAAGACGATCCTTTTGGTTATATTGCACAGGGGATGATGTACGAACACGCTGATGGTGATAAGTTTGGCGGCTGGATAGCTATCAACAAGTCTAACGGCGAGTGGGCTATGTGTTCTGTACCGGAGGATACAGAAGATGAAAAGATAGAAGTTATAGATTCTGTCACAAGAAAAATTACTGCTCTAAATGATATAAATACTAAATTTAGAAAATTTCCAGATCAATTAGAAGTTCACAAAGCACCTGATGGGCCGATAGAGACTGGTAATAGGTTGATGAACCCTACCTGCTCTATGTGTGGCTATAAAAAACATTGCTGGCCTAATGCTGTTTTACATAAAAGAGTATCTGGTAGTAATTACAGAAAATCTTTTGTGTGGTACACTAAGCTAGTAAAAAGAGAGCTAGACTAGTGCCTGTCATTACTCTAGTTGATATGTCTAAAAGGGATATGATTGTAAATCAAACTGTTATGTTTGTAGTATCTTCTACAGATAAAGGTACTTTTAATTCTATTAATGTGTCTAATGTTGTAGGTCTACGAGTTAAAGCTGCCCCCTCACAAGAGGTAGAAGCCTACTGGAAAGATGATACTTATGAAGTTAATTTACAAAAGATAGATGAGGATATTAAAATTGTAGAACAGCATTTAAATAATAATGGAGTTGTTGTTCTATATGAAATAGATATTTTTAGCGAAATTACTAGATTAGAAAAGTACGCTCCTAAAACTTTTGACCACCTGTTTAACTCTGTGCAAAATTTAAAAAATAAGTATTCTCCGAAAGGTTTTTATAATGAACAAAAAGAAACATAATTTTAGGAGCAACTTTGAATTACAATTTGCTGCTTACTTATACAAGAATAAAATTAAATTTCTTTATGAGAAAGATAAGATTGAATACATTGTAGATCCTAAAACTTATTGTCCTGATTTTTATTTAGAAGATTATGATTTTTATATTGAAACAAAAGGACACTTAACAACGGCAGACAGAGTAAAACATTTGTACATAAAGAAACAGCATTGTGAAGTAGACATACGGTTTATTTTCATAAACTCGAAGAAAAAGCTTTACAAAGGAAGTCCTACGACCTATGCTAGATGGTGTGATAGGCACTCATTTCTTTATGCCGATAGGATCATACCAGAGGAGTGGCTAAATGGCCGATTATGATGAAGAAACACTAAGAAAGAGAGTTCAGGAAGATGCTGATTCGATCTTGCCAGGAAGAATATATTTTATTTTTGAGCAACTCGATGATGAAAGTGTAAATGTTAGAATTTTCGATTCTACTGGAGATGAAGATTCAGATTACGCTCGTGTAATGTGTGCTGGTTTACAGAATATTTTATTTGAAGAAACAGATCATGTTGTAGATACTGGGCATTCTATAATTTTAGGAGAGTTGCAAGAACAACATGAAGAAAAAACCAAACAAGAACAAAAAGGTGAAAAAGGAAATAATATTATTTTATTCAATAAAAATAAATTAAACTAATGGATAAGATTAATAATCCCCCGCACTATAATTATAGTTCAATAGAAACTATTGATATAATTAAAAACAGTATGGATGAACATATGTACCAGGGATACTTAGTAGGTAATGTTTTAAAATATGTTTGTAGATATAAATACAAAGGAGAAGAATTAGACGATTTAAAAAAAGCTAGATGGTATTTGACTAGATTAATCGATGATAGATCTCCCCAGCCTGATAATATTATGAAAATGAAAGGATAAGAAATGCCAGAAAAGAATTTTATAATTTCTCTAACTGAAATTAATACACTTTTAGCATATTTACAGAATAGACCCTTTAAAGAAGTAGTTTCTGTAATTGGTATTCTTAATAGTGTATCTAAAAATGAATATGAATTAGCTGAAGATACTGAAGAATGATCTCTGACTATCAAAGATTTATTCATACATCTAGATACGCTAGGTGGAATGATCAGTTTCAGCGCAGGGAAACCTGGGAGGAAACTGTAACTAGACTTATTGATTATTATGAATATCATCTAAAGGTGTATATGGACTATACACTGAAGGAAGATGATAAAAATCTTCTGTACAACTCCATAGTTTCAATGTCTGTAATGCCCTCTATGCGGGCTATGATGACCGCTGGGCCAGCTTTAGAAAGAAACAACATAGCTGCCTATAACTGCTCTTATGTGGCTGTGGATAGCCCTAGGGCGTTTGATGATATCTTGTATATCCTAATGCATGGCACTGGTGTAGGGTTCTCTGTAGAAAGACAATCTATAGAACAATTGCCAAAAGTAGCAGAACAGTTTCAAGATACAGAAACTACAATTGTTGTTAAAGATAGTAAAGAAGGGTGGCATTCAGCTTATAAAGAATTAATTAATCTTCTATACGCAGGGCAAATACCCAAATGGAATATGGGCAATATCCGCCCAGCAGGATCCAAACTTAAAACTTTTGGCGGAAGGGCATCTGGTCCAGAGCCTCTAGAAGATCTATTTAATTTTACAGTTAATAAGTTTAAAAATGCTGCAGGAAGAAAGCTTAATTCTCTAGAATGCCATGATACAGTTTGTAAGATAGCAGAGGTTGTTGTAGTTGGTGGAGTGCGTAGGTCTGCTCTGCTGTCCTTGTCCAATCTAACCGATGCTAGAATGCGAACAGCCAAAGGCGGTAACTGGTACGATTTTGAACCCCAACGGGCGCTGTCTAACAATTCTGTTTGCTATACGGAAAAGCCCGACATAGGCATATTCATGCGAGAGTGGCTGTCTTTGTACGAATCTAAGTCGGGCGAGAGGGGCATCTTTAATCGTGTAGCGGCTCAAAAGCAAGCTGATAAGTACGGTAGAAGGGATTCTAACTATAATTTTGGCACTAATCCTTGTTCGGAAATAATTCTTAGAAGTAAACAATTTTGTAATCTTACAGAAGTTATTGTACGAAAGGATGATGATAAGCAATCTTTGATAAATAAAGTAAAGGTTGCTACTATGCTAGGTACTATACAAAGTACTTTTACAAATATTAAAAATATCAGTAGTGTATGGACTACTAATACAGAAGAAGAGAGGCTTTTAGGAGTTAGTTTAACAGGCATAATGGACAATGAATTGACTTGTGGGCTACATTCTAAGGCAAGATTGGAGAGTTTATTAAACGACCTTAGAGTATGTGCTGTACAAACCAATAAGGTATGGGCAAATAACTTTGGTATTAATGCTTCTACTGCTATCACTTGCGTCAAGCCTTCTGGTACTGTTAGTCAGTTGGTCGATAGTGCGAGTGGGATACATACTAGGCATTCCCCGTATTATACCAGAACAGTACGAGCAGACAAAAAAGACCCCTTGACCCAATTTCTTGTACAGCAGGAAGTTCCACATGAAGATTGTGTTATGCAGCCTAAAGATATAACCGTTTTTTCATTTCCTATTAAATCTCCAGAGAATGCTATTACAAGGAATGATCTAACTGCAACACAGCATTTAGATCTATGGCGAGTTTATCAAAGCAGTTGGTGTGAGCACAAACCTTCTATAACTATTTCTGTTAAAGAAGATGAGTGGATGCAGGTAGGCTCTTATGTATGGGATAATTTTGATGGTATGTGTGGTGTAAGTTTCTTGCCTTTTACAGATCATGTGTACAGACAAGCCCCTTACCAAGAGCTAACGAAAGATGAATATGAAGAAGTTCTAGCTGGTACTCCTAAAAAGATAGATTGGAATAAATTATCAGAATTTGAAAGTGAAGATAGGACTACATCCAGTCAGGAATTTGCTTGTACAGCAGAATCTTGCGAAGTAGTTGATATTGTAGATAGCCAATGACAAGTGTAAAACAAGAAGCCAAGGAAAAAACTGAAAATATGGGAAGACAAGCCTATTTGAGAAATTCTATAAGTAATCCTTTTGAACCATACAGTGATAGATACTGGTGGTGGCAATCGGGATGGGATAAAGAAAAAAATGAAAAAACAAGAAGCAACTCTGCTAAAACTAAAATTTATTCTAAATAATCTCGGACAGGTTGTGGTTGAAAAATCAACAATCGATCCTGAATTGTTTAGAAAAGCTTTTGATAATAGATTACCAGAATATCCAAATACTATTATATTAGAAAATTTTATAACCAGAATAAATAATTTAACTGATAAATTTATTGAAGATGCTGAAATCTTTTAAAAATACAATAGTAGAAATATCAAAAATTATATTTTTACCTTGGTATAACCCTATTATACTTTTAATTATAATAATTTTAGCTGCGTTATTTTTAAATTTGTATACGTATTATACATGAATCTGTGGTGTAAAGTAGGTGTTAGTAAGATACATGGGGTTGGTATTATAGCCTTAAAATCTATACCGATGGCTACTATAGTAACAGAAGTTCCTAGTAAATATGAAAAGATACAACTAATAAAGTATAAAAAAAGTGAATGTTCTACAGAACAGTTAGAATATTTACAGCGTATACACTGCTACCATCCTGAAGGGGATAATATTAGTCTGCCCGAAACAGGTTTTAATATTTATTGGTTGCAGAGTTTTGTAAATCACTCTTTTGAACCTAATTGTATTATGTATTCTTTAAATGGTATATATTCAGATATTATAACTACAAAACCTATAGAACCCGGTGAAGAAATAACTATAGATTTTAGAAAAGCTTATCCTTCGTTTTATACAAAAGATAAAAAATGGGCAAAAAAATAGTGCTAGTAAAACACCAGCACTATTATAGTATATGTAGTTATTTAATTACAAACTTCTTTCCACGTTTCGTTATGGGCTAGAATCTGTTCTACAGTTTTATCAGTCATAGTATCATCCGGGCTTATAAATATAGGACTTACCCAAGAACAGTCATTTCCTTCACCCCCTCCTCCAAGCAGAGAGCAACCGCTTACGGAGATCAGACATAGGAGTACGAGCCATGTTGCGCTCGATTTTATCCCTTGTTTTAGACTTTTTAATTTCATCTTTTGCCTGTGCTCCTCTTGCTATTTTGCTACCTGCCATAAAGGAAAAAACCAGGGGTAGTAATTTCATTAAACCCCCTAGTAAGCTAAATATACCGGCCATATTAGTCTTTGCCGGTTTGTTTAGCTTTGCCGAATGTCAAAGATGCCCATTCGATCATTTTATAAACTTTTCCTAAAAGTGTATCGGGGTTTGGGGTCTTAGTACCGTTGATCATCATAGATGCAGCAGCTACTACGCTAAGGACAGCCGCTACGATAACATCTCGGTTGTTCCATAGGGTTTCCCACCAAGCTAGTGTTTCAGTTACAGGTTCGCTCATTTTTACACCTCCTAGTGTATAGTAAAATCACAATCTACAAATATTAAATTATGATTGATTGCATGTGAACTACAAAAGTCTATACTATCTATTGGACCTTCTATGTTTTTATCCCAATATCGAATAAGCTTTTGAAAGCGAGGATATTCAGGTGGCTTATCGAAATCTTGCCATATAAACTCCTGAATAATACCGGGAGAATCAGGCATTCTATAATAAATTCGAGCTAAAATCAACTCTAAATTCATCTTTTTGTCAAATCATCTTTTAGTTTATTAACGTGTATCCATAGTTCTGTTATATTTTTACCATTTACTCTAGTAGAAAATTCAGATCGTATAATAAATGCTACTACCATTGCAGCAGTTACAAGCTGTTCCCAAGATAATTCTATCAACTAACTTCTCCATAATTTAGGTTATCCAAGCTTTAATAGCAATTGCAATGCCAGCTATTCCTCCAAGAGCGGTGCCTAGTATTATAAGTGTCTTTAGACTACCTTTTCCAAAAGAGGCTAGTTCTATAAGTTTTAGTTGGTGTTTTTCTACATTGTCTAGTCTGCTTGACATTGAAGTTACTTTTGTTTCTAGAGCGGCTATAGCTACTGCTAGTTCGTTTGGTTTGTCCATTAGCTTGGACGCCAATCTACGGGGACTCTCCCGTCAGGAAAAAGCTTTTCCATTTGTTCATATTGTTTTTGCTGTGCAAATTTATCAGGAGGAAGACCCCTACCCCTTTGCAAATTTTTCAGTTGTTGATCTAGTGTTCCTATATAAGGATCTTTTGGTAGCTCCTCAACAGGTATGCCAAGCCGCCACGCATTAAGCTTATCTAAACTGGCAGAATTGAACTTCGGTTCAAGCCTTCTTTGTACTTCTTCTTGATCTAATCCTTCTTTTTGATCTTCCTGCCAATCCTCTCTAATTTTATTCATCGCATCTTTGGATAAGAAGGAAGCTGCGTGAGGTCCAAATGCAGCAGCAAAAACCTTTCTAAAAGATTCTTGTTGTGCATCTGTTAAAGCAGTTTTTTCTCTCATAGCCTTCATTAATACAGCAGTATTATTTTCATTCATTAAAAGTTCGTTAAAGAATCTAGTAGTTCCTAGTCTGTAAGCTTGAAAACCTAGCATACCTGCTACAAATCTAATACTTACAACATTTCTAGCTGCTGCCCAGAAAT
>Ga0209756_1003291_pt1 | contig 13196 bp, 10 predicted proteins | sample ETNvirenome_6_85_FD_184071 | JGI IMG/M metagenome (GOLD analysis project Ga0209756, IMG submission 184071) | Marine viral communities from the Pacific Ocean - ETNP_6_85 (SPAdes) (version 3) | ecosystem: Environmental > Aquatic > Marine > Oceanic | place: Pacific Ocean | collected 2013-06-19
GGAAACAACAAGAGAAACCAGTGAAGATTACCAAAAGAAAACTAAGGGAAATTATTTTGAAAGAAACAAGACGCAATAGGTCGTCTCACAGAGGTAGCAGTCGTCGCAGTCTAGCTTCTTATCTGTTTGAGGATATGGTTGATGACGTTGTGACAGCCCTTGAAAAAGGCCCAGCTGCCGCAAAAAAACTTGGAAATGAAGCAGACCCTAAAGAACTTTTGAAAACCTTAAGGGGCGATTTTGATGAAGTTGAAAAGGACGATAGGATAGAGATAACGTCTCCCACGATGGTCAATGTTGGAGGATTCAAGCCAACACAAAAAGAAATTGACCTAATGAAATCAGCAGCTTTCCCTCTTGGCGATGCTGACACACTTGAGCAAGCAATTACCAGCAATACAACTGGAGCGCCAGGTTCAATAACAGTTGCTGGAGATGAGGTCATTGATGGTCACCATAGATGGTCAGGTGTTTGGGCAATTAGTGGACCAAAAGGTAACATTAGCGTTGAAGATGTGGGTTTGCCTGGAGAAACAAAACAAAAATTGGCAACAGCTCAGTTGGCAATCGCATCATACAAAAAGCCCGGACAAGAAATGCCAGCGGCAGGAAAACCTATCAAGTATAACATTTTGGGGATGCCAGCAAGAGGAATTTATGATATGTTGTTGCAAAACGTGAACAAGCAGGTTGACGAAAAAGCTCCGGGACCTTTGCTAAATCACAAAATGCTAAAGGACGCGTCAGATAATGAAGTAATTTCAAAGTGGGCAGGATTCAAAATTGGTGCTGATATTGGAAAGGTTCGAAATGCTATAGCCAAAAAGGTTGCAAAAAACTTGAGCACCATTCCCAAAAATCCTGCAGCGCCGGATCGAGCAGATATGCCACAATTTGATCATAAAACCATTGGCGGTAAAAAGGCAAAGAAGACCATCTACCATCGTATGAAAAATGCTGATATCAATCTTAAACCACCGTTCAAGGCCGAGGCCGAGGCGGCGGAGGACGAAAATGAGGCAAACGAATCAACGAAATCAGATGAGCAACTGGTCATGGAGCGCTGGATGAAACTGTCAGGACTTCTGAAAGACTAGCCCCAATCAGCAAAGTGTTCGTCAGGAAGTTCTCTTTCAATCTGACAGAATCGATATTTTGGATCCGGATCTCTTTCCATCTCATTTCGAGCGTTGTAAATCACCTGAGCTCGTGCAAAATAGGCTAAAAAGAATCCATCCTGTGACGTGAGCTCTTCAAGGGAAACACGCTCGCTTCCAACAGATTTCGACATGGAGGTAACTTTTCCCTCTTCGTTGACATAGAAAAGAAGGGCAGATGGCAAGTAGGCCTTCATAACATTTGGTGCAAACATCCCAGCATTGCCAAGATATGCTTTCATATCAATGTAGCACTTATTGTCTTTGAAGTCTTCGAGTTGTTCGGGCATCACCAGCTTGTATGTCATTTTTGCTCCTGCGCATTAAATGTAGAGGGGACAATCAACACTGTAAGTTCCATTTTCATTTGGGAACCACACTATCTCAGAAACAAATCCACTCCTTCCCACATTTGGCACACTTCATCCCACGCCACCCCGGAAGATTTTTGGGATCAATCTCCCAGTGCGATAAACTGCCCATGTGACGACAGAAAAGCTGATGCACTCGCCTCTTCAGAAGTTGCAGCATGATAACCTCCTGGAAAAATTATACTACACATTGCCATTGATTTACACGCAAGGGGTCAACTTTCGTTCGACTCAATACTTATTCCTAGCCAGATGGCAAGGAAATCACATACATGAGCCAAGACAAAAAACCAAAACAAACAAGAAAGCGTTCAATCTTCTCTCGTAATTCGACAACGACTTCAACAGAAAGTGAAGCTGATGTGTCTAAGACACCGAAGCCAATCCCTACAAGAAGGCGGAGACGAAGTGCTCCACCCAAACCAGTTGAGCCGCCCAAACCAGTTGAGCCGCCCAAACCAGTTGAGCCGCCCAAACCAGTTGAGCCGCCCAAACCAGTTGAGCCGCCCAAACCAGACAAAGACGATGCTAAAAATCGATTGCTAAAAATCAAACAGGTTCGCCACGATCTTATGAACAACAAGTTTTTTATGATTACGAAGGCTGAGGCAGCTCCGATTGCTGAGGCCATGGTTGATCATGGCGCCGAAGCATTGATACACCAGAAGACTTACTTTTCCTATGGTGAAAAAAGAATCTTGTGCAGAGATCTTTCAAAGAAACATAATCTTAAATTGTAAATTATTTTGTGATATTGTCGATGAGTTGAAAACTTTGTCAATACTTAGGTTCGAAAGGAAACGTGAGTTCACGACCTGATCGATCGCAATAGGAGAATAACATGCCAAAAACAGTAATCAACAATGCCCAGGGAGTTAATGTAAAGTCAGGAAACGGTACTTCAATTAAGAATGCAGCTACCTTCTCGGGAGACATTGTTCAAGCCACCTCACCGGTAACGACACTTCAAGCAAAGACAGCAGCAGCTACCTTGACACAGCCAGGAACATATACAATCTCAGGTTCAGCTGCACTTTCAATGGTTATGCCTTTGGCAAGTGCTGTTCCAGGCGGCGTCTTTTCATTTAGGGCAATATCAGCACATGCTCACACTATTACCGGATCAGCCGAAACATCTGGTGTAACAGTCTTCTGTGACCCACCTGGAGCCGGCTCCACGCATGGCAGTAAGATGTCTCTTGGCGGCGACGTGGGTAATTCAGCAGTCGTTATCTCAGATGGAAAAAACTTTTGCGTTTTGGCAGGAAGTGGATCTCTCTCCCTCTCGGGTCTCTAGGGCAATGTTTATTTCTCGATCAGGCTTGTGAAAACACAAGCCTGATCTTGTATAAGCTATCTTTCGGAGTCGTGCATATTTATAGAAACAGGTCCGAATACGTTAGGGAAAATGAGATGATATCCAAGAAAGATGAATTCAATTCGACTAGTCGGTATAAAAAACTCCGAAAACTTATCGAAAAAATTGATCAACAATCATCTCATGATGATCTAAAGTCTTACACATTTGACCTGATTGTCGAGTTTCTAAATCTTCCAAATCTAGGGGACAAAGAAAGAATAGCTAAAATCAAAAGTGTTGTTTCAACCTATAAAGAGGATCAAGATGACAAATGAAGTCAAATCTAATAGCAGTTGGAATGAGTATTCAAAATTAGTGCTCAAAGAACTGGAAACCCTAGCGTCAGGTATTGAGTCGCTCTCCTCAGAACTAAAGACACTAAAAGAGGCTATCCAACGTCTTGAGCTACGTGAAGATAAAGTTGATGAACTAAGAGCATGGAAGGAGAAAGTTGATGACGTTTGGTCACCACCTCAAATGAAAGATCAGATTGAAAAGGTCCAGGCTCAAGAAGTTTTCAAGACACGTGCAATTACTGTTTTTGCAGTAATCCAATTTTTGATGGCGTCTGCTCTTTTCGCCCAAAAGTTTCTTTAAATCGCTGTTGTCCCTGACTAGATATTTAGATCCAGGGTTATCATGACAATTTTTCTCAATACATTGAGTCCTACTCCTTTTGGGCTATTTGACACAGATACTGACTTCCAAGTGGAAGCCGACGGAATGATTACGTTTGTCAAAAGAAAACTAGGTGATGATGTGCTCAGTGTTGAGCTAACCAAGAAAATGATTTGGGCCTGCTTTGAGGAGTCTTTGAGTGAGTATGGAAAAATTGTCAATGAATATCAGGCAAAGAGCCAACTAACAAACTTCCTGGGCATCTCGACCGGTTCAATGCAAGGCAGCGAACAAAAATATTCTCGAGAGTCACTTGAGTTCTTTCTTAGAAAAGCTGAACCATACTCTCAGGCAGCAGGATTGGGTGGGTCATACAACTCAGTTTCTGGATCAATCGATCTCGTGAAGAACCAGCAAGACTACAACATCTATGAGTCGCTTAAAGACAATTCAGGAAACCTGATCTTTAGCAGTAGTCTTAATCAGCTTGGTGGAAAGATGAAGATAATGGAGGTTTTCCATTTCAGCCCACATGCAGCATACAGGTACTTTGATGCATCATCAGCTGTCAACTATCTCAATAACGAGTTCTCATTTGAGTCCTTTACACCAGAGACAGTTTTCTACGTACTTCCTGTCTTTGAAGATATTTTGCGCGGTGGACAGCTAGATCTTTCCAATCGAGTGCGAAGATCTAACTACACGTTCAAGATTGTGGGGCAAAATATTCGTATTTTTCCAATGCCTACAGCAGCTGATCCCAAAAACCTCTGGATGAGAGTTCAGTTTGCTCCTCATCCATTGAATCCTGATATTACTGACCCCTCAATTCATGGCACATCAAATATGTCGAATATTCCCTTTGGTAATTTGCAGTTCTCGAAAATCAACTCAATTGGGCGACAATGGGTTCGACAATACTGTCTGGCCCTTTGCAAGGAATTGTTGGGACTGATTCGAACAAAGTTTACCAGCGTCCCAATTCCAGGAGGAGACTTAACACTAAACGGTGGCGATCTTCTTTCACATGGGCGTGAAGACAAGGAAAAGCTAGTTACATCACTTAGAGAAATGCTTGAATCGACTACTTATGAAAAATTGATTGAGCAAGAAGCAGCCGCAGTTGAAAATCTACAAAAGGTATTACGAAGCATTCCCATTCCAAACGGCCAGGCAATTTTCATAGGATAGCAACTAATGGCAAGACTTTTCTTAACACCCCGCGAAATCGACTACATTAACGACATAAGCAAGGAGTTGATCAAGGATGTTGTGGGACAGAAGATCTATTACTACTCGGTCAGACCCGATGTGATGGATATTCATGATGTTTATGAAGAGTCACTGGAGAAAGTTTTTGATCCTCCCGTGGAGATTGAAGCAAGGGTTGACTATAAACCAGAAGAGGTCAGAATCAATCAGTTTGGTATTGAAGAATTCTACACCATTGAGATCTATCTTCACTATCGAGACTTGCTTGATAGAGGAATTGAAACCAAGGTGGGAGATTACTTTTCTTATGATGTGGCTTTTTTTGAAGTCATTCAACATCAACTTGATTCTTCAATTTATGGGCAGATTGAACATGTGATGGGTGTTAAGCTAATGGGTAGACAGGCACGAAAGGGTCAAATATCAAAAGATCCTCATGGGCCAACATTCGAACATTACACAGATCCTGATGCAGTACAGGAAACGTTCGTTCAGCAACGTGGATTTGATGAGAACAAACTAGGCGAAACAGGAGACATTCGATCCCTCCAGGAGAAGGGCGTTTTGACAGCTCCGATATCCGGTCCTGCAGAAGTTTCTCCGGAAGGTGATGAAACAGAAGCAGGATCTTCTTTCTACGATGAGAGCTAGACATGACAACCCGTGAACACAGAGAAGCTATCCGACCTGGTAACCCCCCTTTGGCCGGAGAGAATGCAACAGACTCAATCCTGGAGCTTCCTAGCTGTACTATAGAGGATATCGACCGGTCGATCTTTGACCTATTTGACAAAGATCTTCCTTTGACATATTCTTACAAAAATGAACCGAAAAAGATTCCTGTAGTTTTTGCTGCCGGAGAACGATTTGCACTAATTGCTAGAAAGAAGCCGTTGCGTGACAAAGCTGGGGCGCTGATTCTTCCTTTGATTTCTATCATGAGATCTGGGCTGTCAATCAACAATGAGATGGGTCTATCAACCAACACAGCTGTTCCACACATTATCAAACGTCGACTATCAAAAAAGGATCCGAGATATCAGAGGTGGCTCAATAAGCTGGGTCTCAAAAACTCCGACGATCTAGCAACTGATGAGTCGTTTTTGAACGACAACACAGCGGCCCCGCTTCAGGGTGCTAAGGCAGGCAGGATAGCCACTCGACGCGGAGCGTCACCAGTAAGTGAGAGAGTTAGAAAAGGAAACGTTCTTGATGTAGAGCAAGGCAACAACATTTATGAAGTAATTGAAATGCCTGCGCCGGCACTTATAGAGGCTACCTATGAGATTGCTGTCTGGGCGCAGTATGTGACACAAATGAATGACATCATCATGGCAATCATGACAAATTCATATCTCCAGCGAACGTACAGGCTTGAATCTGCAAAGGGATACACATTTGTGGCTTACTTGGAAACAGGTTTCGACCCTAACAATAACTTTGAAGACTTTTCTGATGACGAAAGAATAATCAAGACATCCTTTACGATAAAAGTTCCGGGATACCTTCTTGGTGAAACTTATCCTGGATCTCCAGCTCGACTCCGCTCAGTTCTGTCAAGCCCTCAGCTATCTTTTGAGATGGATTTCACATCAGCAAAGGTTTTGGATGAAATTGTGGTGGGCGCCCCAAGCGGCAATCCAATTGATTACGATGATGATTCTAGACACATTGATGCACCTTTGCCCGGTCAAGCAGTGGCAGGCCAAAAGTCAATATCAAAAAGTGACCCAAGAAAGCCTGGCATTGCAACAATCAGGGATAATACTGCCATGATTGGCGGCGCAGTGAATGACGTAAATGAAAAAACAGTCGAATTTATTAAGGACCCGTTTACAGGAAAAATCATTCGAAAAATAGGCGTGGTAAAAACTCGAACCAACAGAAGTGGTGAAACAATTTATCGCGAAGTTTTTTAGTTAGGTCGTTTTGAGTTTTGATCGATACTTAGAGAAGACGCTTTATGAGTTCGTGAAGTATAGGAGAAAAATATGGCTGAGCAAACATTTAGATCACCGGGCTTTTTCGATCAGGAGATTGACCTATCTGGTATGCAGGTATCTTCAACAGGAATACCGGCAGGTGTTATTGGTACTTCCGAAAAGGGACCAGCATTTGTTCCGGTAACAGTTGGATCATTTGCAGATTTCCAGACAAGATTTGGAACACTCGATTCAAAACGCTTTGGACCCTATGCCGTTAAACAATGGCTTGACAATAGAACTTCTCTGACTTACGTTCGTCTTCTCGGAGCAGGCGCCAATGAAACGTCATCTGACATCTCAACAACAAGGTCAGTAGGTACAGTTACAAACGCAGGATTTAGAGTTACGGGAAGCGTCTCGTCTGACGGAACAAAGCAGGGTACTCAAGGTACAGTCCAACTAATTGTTGCAAAGCACAATGCAGTATCAGATGAAACAGCAGGGTTTCCTGTCTTTACCGACAATAGCAGCATTTCAAATGCGTCGGCAATGTTCTTGGTTCGTGGAGCTGTTCTGCTAGCTACAGGTACCAGAATGATGGCCATGGACAATACTGGATCATATTCTGGTCTTACTACTGCATTTAATGTAGCAAAGGTCGGTGCAATTGGAGACAGCCCGTTGTCACAAACGAAATATTTCAAGCTTATTATTAGTTCAACATCCGGAAAAGGGTGGAGCTACAATGAGAGCAAAAGTGGAATTCGAATTCTAACTGCATCGTTGGACCCCAGTGATAGCAACTACATTTCGAAAATCCTCAATACAGATCCTTTGAAATTCCAGAAAGAGGAGCATCTTCTTTATCTTGACTACGCTGTCGAGCATGAGTTGGCTCCTGTCGTATCTGACACAGTTCCAACTGTAGCAGTTGTATCGGGCTCAACAGTCACTCAGGTAGGCTCGATCCCCTTCATTGATTTGTTTGGTCGATATGACACACGATACACAACCCCCAAAACGACACCGTTCATCTCACAGCCCTTTGGACAAGCTGAGTATGATCTTTTCCACTTTGAAACTTTGGATGACGGTGCGTACGCAAATGAAAAATTCAAAATTTCAATTGCTGGTTTGAGGGCAAGTACAAATGAAAAACAACCCTTTGGCCTTTTTGAGGTTCAAGTAAGGGCATTTGAGGATAGTGATGGAAATTCTGAAATCCTTGAAAGATATCCTGAGTGCTCGCTAGACCCGACATCAGATCGATATGTTGCACGTTTGGTTGGCGACAAGAAGGTTCGATTCGACTGGGATCAAGAGACTCCGGAAGAGCGAAGGCTTGTGGTCACAGGAAAATATCCAAACGTTTCTCAAAGAATTCGTATTGTGATGAACACAGCGGTTGATCTGGGCCAGGTCCCACAAAAATCCCTTCCGTTTGGATTCAGGGGAATTTCTGCTCTCAAAACAACAGATACACTAACAGACAACACAGGTCCACTAACAGGTATCAGTGGAGAAACGCTGGGTGGATCAACTTTAGGTCGACTTTCACTGTTCCAGCCTCCTGGAACAACTGTTTTGTCAACCACGGGATCGATTATTCCTCCGCTTCCTTTCCGAGTCAAGGTTACCAAGGGCGCTGTGTCATCAAGCCCGAGCTTCTTGGGTGATCCTGGATCTACAGAAAGAGTTAACGGAAACCTGTATTGGGGCGTCAAGACGGATTCACTTCCAATCTCGTCAAGCAACAACTCAACACTTGGTGTTGCAAACGCTGCACTTAAGTCAAATGATGGGTCAGGAATTAACCCACTTGTCCGAACTTACACTAAGTTCCAGGGTATTGAAAAAATGGACAGCCTAGTTACAGGAACGGCGGCTGACTTCTTCAATGACAACAAGTTTACATTGGCAAAAGTTGCGTTGTACAATGCAGCAACCCAGCTATCAGATGTTACGACACAGGTTACCGGAACAGCAATTGAGCACATGCTTCAAGCTGCATACGTCAGAAATGGACGGGCAGATCCATCAACATATGTCGTTACTGATGGTACTCGAGCGAATCGAATCACAATGGCATCGCTGATTGCAACGTCATCAGCCTTGTTTAATCGATTCACTGGTTTCCATAAGTACACCAATATTTTCCATGGTGGATTTGACGGTGTCAACATTCTAGATGAAGATCAGAGCTACTTTAGAGATCGAGCCCTTTCGTCTGATACAGGCGGAAAAGCAGTAGCATCTCCAAACATTGGCTTGACAAACGCAGTCACTGCAGGAAATGGGCGTCGTAATAATAACGTGGCATCAATCCGAAGTGCAGTTGATATTATCACCAATCCGGTTACGTCAAAGATTAATCTCCTGGCAATCCCGGGAATTAGAGAGGCTTTCGTAACAGATTATGCATCGGACGCTGTCAAAGAGTATGGACTGGCACTATACTTGATGGATCCCATTGAGTATGACAAGAGTTCAAACCGTCTGTACGACGACTCAGCCGCAAGATCTGACGTCTCAAAAACGATCAGTTTGTTTGAGACACGAGCAATTGATAACAACTACGTTGCAACATACTTCCCGGACGTGACAATCAGGGATGACGTCAATAACAGGGTTGTCCAGGTTCCGCCGTCAGTGGCTGCAATGGGAGCCCTTGGTTTCAATGATAGAACGCAACAGGTTTGGTTTGCACCGGCTGGTTTCAACCGAGGTGCACTCGACTTCGTCACTAACGTAGAAAACAGACTGTCTGCTAATGATCGCGATTCACTTTACGATGCAAAGATCAATCCGATTGCAACATTCCCAAGGTCTGGTTTCGTGATCTTCGGGCAAAAGACTTTGCAAGTTGCACAAACTGCTCTGAACAGAATTAATGCGCGCAGAATGCTAATTGACATTAAGAGAAGGATCAGCAGTATTGCTAATCGCTTGGTCTTTGAGCAAAACAACGCCGAAACACGTGCCAAGTTTGTGTCACAATCAATTCAGGAACTGACATTTGTTCAGGCACGCCAGGGAATTGATGCATTCAAGGTTATTTGCGACGAAACAAACAATCCATCATCTCAAATCGAACAAAACAGACTTGTTGGATCGATTCAGGTGGTTCCAACCAGGGCTGTTGAGTTCATTTCGGTGGACTTCGTCATCACAAACAATGGTGTTAGCTTTGAGTAAGACAATAAGTAGAGAAAGAGGTAGGAGAAAAAATGGCAGAATCAACATTTCCAATTAGTCCCGGTGTGGTCGCTAGAGAGATTGATCTCTCCGGACCAACACAGGTTTTTCCTTCTGGGATTCCTGCTGGCGTGGTAGGAACATCAGTTAGAGGGCCAGCTTTTGTCCCAATTACTGTTGCAACATTTCAAGATTTCATCTCGGTGTTTGGCAATAGTGACGGAACCAAGTTCGGACCCATTGCTATGCGTGAGTGGCTTCGAAATGCAGCTGCAGGAACGTTTGTTCGTGTCCTGGGAGCAGGAAACGGAAACGCTCGAACAGCGACGGCAAATAACCAGGGCAAAGTAACCAACGCCGGATTTGTTGTAGGTAATGAGCAGGTACAAGCTAACGGAATCGTTGGCGCAAACGCCAAGGCTGGAGCTACAACGACATCATCAGGTTTGCTTGGTAGGACATACATGCTTGGTGCAATTATGTCTGAGACCAATGGATCAACATACTTGAGCGAGGCTGGAATTCAAACAGCAGCTTCTGCACATCCCATCTTGCGTGGCGTATTGATGGCACCGTCTGGCGTGGTTTTGGGGCTAAGTCACTCACTTGATCCTGGCGGAAACATGACGCCTGCTACGAATGCGGCAGCATATTCTTCGTTTACGGGATCCGGCAATGCTGGTGGTAACGTTGGTGGTGTGAATATTGCATCTTCGAAACAAGAATTCGTCATGCTACTAAACGGATTGAAGAACAACGCGACATACAAAAATGTCATTACTGCGTCATTCGATCCTAGCGTTTCCAATTACTTCGTCAATGTTTTCAATACTGATCCCACCAAAGTTGAGGATTCGGGTCACCTTCTTTATGCTCACTATGACATCGATCCAGCATTTGCAGTTCTAACAGGAACTGGCATCACCAGTGTATCGACAGTGTTTAACAGCAATGAGCCGCTGGCACTTCTTTTGACTTCGACATTGGGAAGAAACGTAGGCTCGGCTACAAGTACCTCCACAATTGGTATTCCAAGCTTTGAGAACTTTGAGGATAGGTTTGAAACAGCGTTCAGCCCATTTGTAATTTCTCAGAAGTTTGGCGGATCAAACAAGAACTTATTCAAGTTCTTTACTCTGTCTGATGGACTAATCGGATCAGGTGAATTCAAGATTACGATTGAGAATATTCAGGCGTCAGCTAAGTCGAATAACAAGTTTGGATCGTTCAGCGTTCTGGTTCGACGATTCACTGACAATGATTTGAATCCTGCAATTCTGGAGTCATTTCACGGACTGAGCCTGGATCCCACGTCAGACAACTACATTGCCAAAAGAATTGGTAACCAAAGATCGTACTTTGATTTTGATTCAGCAGTAGGTAGTCAAAAAATCGTGGTCGAAGGGGATTATCCAAATGTTTCAAGCTTTGTTAGAGTTGAACTTAGCTCAGATCTCAAAAATGGAAAGCTAGATCAAACAGCACTTCCGACAGGATTCCGAGGTCTTTATCACTTGGTGACGTCAGGTACTACTCCGACAACAGGCGGTTCAATTCTGACCGGTAGTTTTGCAACACTGTCTGGTTCAACCCGGGCGGGAATTTCGTCTGATGAACTTAAACGATTTGTACAGCCTCCGATTCCAATGAGAACTTCTATTGCTACGGGAGCTTCTCCAAAAAAGAGCATTCAACCTGCGTTTACTTGGGGTATTCAGTTTGAGGTTAAGACAAATGTTACTCTTCCCAACAAAAATGAGAAGATTGATACGTCATTGCTATCCTTCACAAAGTATTTCCCGAAATTCCACACCAGTTGGCAGAATCCTCTGGTAGGAGAAAACAACGGAACGCCTGATGTTGCTGGTACAATTCTTGATGCTGATCGATTCAATAATAACTTCTTCTCCCTTGAGAGGGTGCAGGTTATAACTGGATCGAATGATCGTCCGGATCCGCAACAGTGGTCGGCAGCAACCTATCGTCGAAACGGAGTTCAAGCAACTACATTATTAGATCGTGATGGAACTTCTTCAACAAAGGTCAGATTCCTGGATTCAACAAAAGATTTTTCTCATGTTCCATCTAGGAAGTATCTGAAGTTCACTTTCCCACTACAGGGTGGGTTTGATGGCGTCAACATTTTTGACACTAATAAGACGAACCTTAGTGATACGGCCATCCGTCGAGAAATGTCTGATAGCACAAGCCAGGGCGGAAAAAACGGCCCAACGGTTGCTGCATATCGCAGGGCTGTTGATGTGATGGAAGCCAAGCAAGATGTTGACATTCAGCTTCTAGCTATTCCGGGCATTCGTCATCCTTCTGTAACTGATTATACCGTTGAGTCTGTCGAAAGACGATTCGATGCTCTTTACTTGATGGACGTTGAAGTGAAGGATGAGATCAATGCATTTATTACCTCATCACAGCAGATTGTCAGCGTGGTGAATACAGTCAACACCTTCCAGTCAAGGGCGGTTGATTCATCCTTTGCAGCAGCTTACTTCCCAGATGTTGTGATTCAAGATGTAGCAACCAAGACAAACGTCCAGGCGCCAGCCTCAGCAGTTGTTTTGGGAGCCATGGCACTCAATGATTCACTTGGCCATCCGTGGTTTGCACCGGCAGGATTCTCACGCGGCGCACTACAAAGTGCTCTCTACCCGACTGTGGAGCTTCTGCAGCAAAACCGTGATGATCTCTATAGCGCTGATATCAATCCGATTATCGGAGATGTTCAGGCCAATTCAGGTGTAACAGTCTTTGGACAGAAAACATTGCTGGCGGCACAGAGTGCCTTGGATCGAGTAAACGTTAGACGTCTTCTGATTGATATTCGACGTAAGGTTCGAGATGTGGCAAGGACATTCTTGTTTGAGCCAAATCAGGCTTCAACAGTTGCAGCTTTCAATGCTAGGGTCCAACCGATTTTGGCATCAGTTCAGTCTCAGGGTGGTCTTGACAGATTCAAGGTCAAGATCGATACAACAACCACAACTCAAGCAGATGTGGAGAACAACACAATTCGTGGTCGAATCTTCTTGCAACCAACGCGTTCAGTCGAGTTTGTTTCACTAGACTTTACGGTATCGAACAATATCTAAGGGAATAGAGTATGAAAATCACACGCAAACAACTAAACAAAATCGTTAGTGAGGCCAAGAAAGGCCTATTGTCAGAAATGAATCCGGATGGCACAATTTCTGATGATGAGGATGATCAAAGAGGTGATCTTTTGACACATGTTGAAATGCAAATGCAGGAATTGATTCAACACATAAATGAAGAATCTGATCGTATTGGTGGAAGTTTCAGGTCACCTGGGATCCGCGCTGCAGCATTTAGATTAATGCGC